>ENA-ORDA01000884-ORDA01000884.1-marine-metagenome-genome-assembly--contig:-NODE-884-length-27934-cov-54.749076_pt1 | contig 27934 bp, 26 predicted proteins | sample MGYA00237778_ERZ508506 | MGnify/ENA primary metagenome ERZ508506 (study PRJEB26177, sample SAMN06267891) | marine metagenome | isolation source: Monterey Bay, California, USA | place: Pacific... | reverse complement strand
TTGTCAGCCCTGTGGGTCTTCTTAACTACTGTAAATGCTATTACTATAATCGCACTGAACCCACTTGAGCCAGTTGGCGTATTTTTTGTTCTGGGAACAGTGCTTTGGCTTTTAGGCTTTGGCTTTGAAGTGGTTGCTGACAGACAAAAAAAGCACTTCAGTGAACAGCCTGAAAATATAGATAGGTTTATCAGTCATGGCCTTTGGTCTGTTTCTAGACACCCAAACTATTTTGGAGAAATTATCTTGTGGACAGGCATTGCAATCATCTCGTTGCCATTTCTATCAAGTTGGCAGTTTGTGAGCCTTGTCTCCCCTCTATTTGTGTTTCTCCTTTTGACAAGAATAAGTGGACTTCCTTTTTTAGAAGAGAAGGCTGAAAAAAAATGGGGAAAAGACAAAGCCTATGTCGAATACAAAAATAAAACACCAATACTGATTCCTTTTTTTGGAAAAAGACACTAACAAATTGATACTATATGGCTCTTGAAACTCCACAATACGAAGTAACCTCTGAACATGATGGGTTTGAAGTCCGCTGTTACAGTGAAATGATAATTGCCACGACATCAGTTCGCTCAGATTACAGAGGCTCTACATCGTCTGGTTTTAGAAGAATAGCTAATTATATTTTTGGCGGCAACGATAAGGAAATGAAAATTGCAATGACAGCCCCTGTAATTGCTGACTGTCCTTCAGAGGGGTTAGAGGCCTATAATATTTCTTTTGTTATGCCCAGAGAGCACTCATTAACAGATCTTCCTAAGTCCAACACAGAAAATGTTTCAATTCAAAAAGAAACTTTGGGCGAGGTTGCAGTATATGCTTTTGGGGGTTGGGCGACAGAGTCTAGAAGCAAGAGCTATCAAAAAAAATTTGCAACGCTTCTCCAGCAGAACAACATTGAAACATGCGGTGGCTTTATGGTTGCCCAGTTTAATGCCCCTTATGTAATTTCCATGTTTCGCAAAAACGAGCTAATGGTAAGAATTAAGAGATAAGTAATTTTTTAGTATCATATTCTTGTCTTTTCTTCCCAAAAACTAACCATAATTGGATCAGTAAAGCGAATAAAGGCTCATGACTTTTATTGGCATTTATTGCAGACACCATTAATCTCAACAGCCTGAGAATCATTAACTGCAAACTTGTTGCTATTAGGCAATGAGAGCTGTTCTGAGAGCTGACAAGACTCTTGTACGGATTTGCAGCTAGTGCAGTGAAGTAACACATGGAAATGGTGAGTGTGACTATCATTACAAACGAGATAAGTATTGCTTGAATCCATTTTATGCACAACCCCGATATCAATCCAAAAGTCTAAGACTCTATAAATTGTACTAATGTTAAATGAATAGCCTTTATCATTTAGCAAGTCTCGAAGCTCATACGCAGATAGATTTTTACTTGCAGAGCCTAGCTCGTCAATTATTGACATTCTTTGAGGCGTAGCACTTCTTCCCGACTCTAAGCATCTAGATATTAACTGGGTTTTGCTAATCATGAGCATCCTCAAGGTTATAGATATATTCCTCGTCGTCTTCACTAAAATACAAGGTATCAACCATTGCATCGCTAACAGTATATCCACTATCAGCAATATCAAAGCTTTGTGATCCTACAGATATTCTCCCATAAACGATTATTGGCATGTATAAATCACGAAATTTTGTTGGCTCACTTGAAACATCTACGAGAATTGTTTGGTTTAAGGGGGGCGGGGGTACGTGAATACATTGACCAGCCTCTGGAACAAGTAAAAACTTGCTGACATCAGTCCCAACATATTCAACTGGGACCATGAAGCCAGCAAGGACAATATCCACTCCCTCTAAAGATTCTTTAAGCTTTGTCCCAGCCGCTTCTAATTTGGCTTGAAATTCAGGGCTGCTATATGTTTCATAGGTTAAGTCTTCAGGAATAAAATCATAAGCATCTGCTGGCTCAAGGCTCAACCAGTTGTCTTCTATAGTAGTCAGTTGCTCATCAGTTACAACTACGGCAAAAGAGCTTATTGAGAAAAAAAGTAAAGCGGTAATTATTATTTTTTTTATCATTTAGCTTAATGTTTGATGTAAATTTTTTCTAAAAACCATGATTGCTGGAATCAAGCTGCTTAAGGCTCCAGCTAATAAAATAAAGCTAAAAACTTTAATTTCATCTATGCTAATCCACCTAAAAGAAGGTGAAACGCCCAAAGCCAGGTTTAACTGGGCGGCTGCAAAATAAGTGACAATTGTTACAAGAATAATTGCACCAATAATTGCTATCAGCCCAATTACAAGAGACTCACATATTACCATTATGGCTAAAAATTTTGGTGATGCCCCATTGGCTCTATAAATTGTCATTTCCTGTTTACGGTTATCTAAACTAGCAATAATTAAAGTGACCATTGCAATGAGACTGATTGTAATAATAATCCAACTTAAAAGCTGAAATCCTTTATCAACTAGTCTAACAATTGACCAAAGCTCTGACAATGCTATTCCAGGTATTACAGCAGATATCGCCTCTTTTGGATATTCTCTAATACTCTTGCTGAAGTTAAATAAAGTTATCTTTGACTTGAGGCCCACAAATGCAGCTGTAACAGTTTTTGGTTCTAAAGCATCAGCTGGAAGAGAAGACAAGTCAATATCATCAAGGCTGAATATTTTTTTCCCACTCATCCATCCAAGGTGAAGCAGCTCATAGCCTTTAAGATCTAAAAAAATAGCTTGATCAATTGGAGTTCCTGTTTTGTTAAGAACCCCAGTAACTGTGAATGAAAAGTCATCATGCTTGCTACCTATTGACTCAACTGAGCCATGGGTGACTTGAATTTCTGAGCCAACTTTATAATTAAGTCTTTCAGCAACATCAGATCCTAAGACTGCCTCTGATAATTCAGAAAATGCCACTCCATTCATAAAAGTCAATGATTGGCTATTTCCGTATTTAATGTGCTCAAAGTAATTTGGTTGAGTTGCCACAACCCTAAACCCCCTATGACTATCTCCTAATGCAATTGGAACTAGCCAGCTTATATCACTTCTAAGCTTGACTTCATTGATAGTCTTTGTTGTGATGTTGTTTGTTGGCCGGCCAAGATGAAAAACAGTATATAAAACTAATTCAAGTGAGCTAGACCTAGGCCCAATAATTGCATCAACCCCTGAAATGCTTTGATTAAAGCCCTCTTCTGTGCCTTGTTGAATTCGTTCTATGCTTAACAGCAGAACCATTGAAGCCATCAAGGATATCGTTACAAGCGATGTTGGAATAATTCTTGAGCGCATTGATTTAAGTAAAAGACTAAGCATAGTGTTTATTAAAATCTATGACAGTGTCAAAGTAAGGTGCAATTGAGGCGTCATGACTTACCATAATAATTGCTTGTTTATTTGAATCGAAAGTCTCCATGACTTCGTTTAAAAATTTTTTAGTTGTGTCAGAGTCAAGGGCAGATGTTGGCTCGTCAGCAAGAATTAAATCTGGCTTGCCAATTAAAGCTCTAGCAGCCGCAACTCGTTGCTGCTGTCCAACACTTAAGCGACTTACTGGTATTTTTAATGCTTCTCTTTCAAGCCCCAAGGAGCTAACTAGTCTTACAACTTCTTGGTTTAAGTTGCTAACCTTAGATTTTCTAGATTGAGAGAATCTAACACCCAAAGCGATATTTTCTGAAACACTTAAAAATGGAATTAGGTTTAGCGTTTGAAAAATATAGCCAATGTGATCAGCCCTAAATTGATCTAAAAGCAGAGAGGACATTGTAGAGTAGTTAATGCCATCAAACTTAATATCACCCGCTTGAAGCTTTAAGGCTCCAGCAATCAGGCTGAGCAGAGTAGTCTTGCCACAGCCTGAAAAGCCACTAATCAATAATCGCTGTCCCCTTTTAAGCCCTATGTCTGGAAATACAATTTTTTTACCCTGTTGATAATGGTATTCCAGACCTAGTGTTTCTAGCATCAGATCCTCATTTAAAATATTACTTTATTGACATCTGATTTTAGGCTTTTTGTTATAGCTTTATTATTTATTACTGCCTCGAAGTTTAAAGTTTCTAGTTCGCTAAAGCGATTAAATGCATTAATTGTAATGCTTTTTAATTGGCTTGGCTCATTGCAAGAAAATTCATAGGCTAATTCAACATCTTTGTGGTCTCCTTCTGTTGAAACGTTGTGAAGTCCAGACTCAAAAGAAACTAAGTCACAATTAGCGCTTTCAGGAAGTGCAAATAATTGCGAATAATTTTGAAATTCAGCTAATGATTCATCTGATAAGGTTGGCTCGTCATGTTCATCATGCTCGTCATGTTCATCATGCTCGTCATGTTCATCATGCTCGTCATGTTCATCATGTTCATCATGCTCGTCATGTTCATCATGTTCATCATGTTCATCATGCTCGTCATGTTCATCATGCTCATCAAATAATTGGACTATTGGCATTTCATAGGTAATAGCAACTTGGTTTTGACTGATAACCATTGATAAGTTGTTTAGTCCGTGGACATGCGCGTTAGCACGTCTTGCCTCTTCAGCACTTGCGAAGGAAGAAACTAACAGTAAAGATAGAAAGCTAAGTTTAAACATATGAGTCCCTGCTTGATTAAAACAGAATAATATAACGTAAACGCAATAGTATTGCAACAACTTTGTTGTTAATAATTACTCGGCGCTCGCGGATATCGTTGTAAAGCTCGAGAGATATCGAGGCAAGATAAAGTCAATAAAATGCTTTACAGTGTCAGCCTTCTCTTTTAAAAACTCAGCTGAAGATTTATGATTATTCACGGCATTTGATGCTCTATCAAGACTTAATAGCATCTGCCAAGACGCTGTAATTGTGCCAGCCATCATGAGCGTATCAAAGGCAATTTTTCCAACTAGCTCTTTATTGTCTGAGTGATTTAGAATAATTGTAATAGTGCTGTCAAGGTCATCAATAGATTTTGAAAAGCGTTTTAACTGAGAGACAGAAACTAACTCCGCAATTGCTGGATTTTTAGTACATTCTTTCATCTCTGAAATTAGCTCTCGGGCGCCCAATCCACCATCACTAATAATCTTTCTGCCCACAAGATCCATCGCTTGAATGCCATTTGTCCCCTCATAAATTGGCAAAATTCGCGCATCTCTTAGGATTTGAGCAATACCCGTTTCCTCAACATAGCCCATTCCTCCATGGCACTGGAGACTTAAAGAGGCAACCTCCTGAGCAGTCTCTGTGCACCAGCCCTTAACTATTGGGGTCAACAGTCCAAGCCTCCTTTCGTGTTTTTCTAGGTTCTCGAGTGGAAGCTTGCTTAAAGAGTAGTCTACCTCGGCACAAGCTGCATATGTTAATACACGAGAGCCCTGTGTGATTGACTTCATATTAGCTAACATTCTTTGAACATCTGGATGCCTAATAATAGGGCCAATATCTTTGAAGCCAGGGGCAACGCCTTGAACACGCTCATTGCAAAAACTAAGTGCTTGCTGGTATGCGCGTTCTGAAATTGAAACTCCTTGAAGGCCTACAGTAAGTCTTGCGTTGTTCATCATTGTGAACATGCACTGTATTCCTTTATTCTCTTCACCCACCAGGTAGCCAACTGCCCCATCTATTTCGCCATAGCTCATGACACATGTAGGGCATGCATGAATGCCAATTTTATGTTCAATTGACAATGCCTTTAAGTCGTTTGGCTTTCCAAGAGTGCCATCATCATTAACCAATATTTTTGGCACTAAAAATAGTGAAATGCCTTTAATTCCATCGGGAGCATTTGGTAGTCGGGCTAAGACCAAATGAATGATATTTTCAGACATATCATGCTCACCCCAGGTGATATAAATTTTTTGACCACGGATTAAATAGTGCTCTCCATTCTGAGTTGCACGCGTTTTAAGTGAGCCAACATCAGTTCCAGCATCACCCTCCGTAAGGTTCATTGTGCCGCTCCATTCTCCAGAGATTAGTTTTGGAAGGTAGCGTTGTTTGAGATCTTCAGTCGCATTGAGTGTGATAGCCTCAACTGCTCCTTGTGTAAGAAGAGGGCATAGGCCCCATGACATATTAGCAGAATGCCACATTTCTTGAACACTTGCAGCAACAACAAACGGGACGCCTTGGCCCCCATATTCAGGGGAGAATTGCAGTGATCCCCAGCCTCCTTCAACAAAGTGTCGGTAGGCCTCCTTAAAGCCCGCTGCAGTTGTGACTTTTCCTGAGTCATCTATCTTTAGGCCTTCTGAGTCACCAGACTTATTGATGGGCTCTATTTCTTCTTTGGCAAGCTTACCAGCAGCATCTAAAACAGTATCAATTATTTCAGCTGTTGAGCTATCAAGCCCAGTTTCATTACAAAGCTTTTCAATCTCAACAACCTCTTTTAAAACAAAGCCCATATCTTCAACGGGAGCAGTATAGTTTGACATCACTCTTCTCCTAGTTTTTTAATAGCCGCCCTTAATTCGTGCTTCTGAATTTTGCCCGTTGCAGTTTTTGGAAGCGAGCCAAAAACAACTTTTTTTGGCCTTTTAAATTTAGCCATGTTATCTTTGCAAAAAGCAATTAACTCGTCTTCAGATGCCTCTTCATTGGGCTTAAGCTCGACAAAAGCACAGGGCACTTCTCCCCATTTTTCATCTGACATTGCAACAACTGCAGCCTCTCCAACTGAGGGGTGCTGGTAAAGAACATTTTCGACCTCTACTGAGGAAATATTTTCGCCACCCGAAATGATAATATCTTTTGACCTATCCTTGATTTGGATATAGCCATCATTATGAATTACTGCCAAGTCACCACTATGAAACCAGCCGTTAGCAAACGCCTCCTCTGTGGCTTTAAGATTATTCCAGTAGCCCATCATGCAAGTATTGCAGCGAATCACAATTTCACCAATAGCTTCACCGTTGTGAGGAACGCGCTCACCAGTCTCTTGATCGATTACACTAACATCTTCAGTCATCGGAAACCTAACACCCTGCCTGGAGCTTAGTTTGGCAAGCTCTGCCGGACTTTCATTGAGCCATGATGCCTGAGGAGCTGCTTGAAGAATATGTCCATATGTTTCTGTCAGCCCATAGACATGCATAACGTTAAATCCTAACGACATCATGCTTTCTAAAACTTTCGCGGGAGGCGGGGCGCCAGCAGTCATTACCTTGATTTCTCTTTTAAATGATTTTTTTATCTCTTTAGGGGCGTTGGCAAGCATATTAAGCATTATTGGAGCCCCGCCAAAATGAGTGACTCGGTGCTCATCAAGCAAACTAAATACTTTTTCAGGATCAAAAGACCTGAGGCAAACTATGGTCCCAGCAAGAGCGGCCATTGTCCAGGCATGTCCCCAACCATTGCAATGAAATAATGGAACAGAATATAAGTAAACAGGATGGTTAGGAAGGTTCCAGCCAACAACAGTGCCCATGCTCATTAAATACGAACCACGGTGATGATAAACCACGCCCTTGGGCTTACCTGTTGTTCCAGAGGTGTAGCTAAGTGAGAGCGGGCTCCACTCATCGCTGGGCATTGTCCAGCTATAAAGAGGGTCTCCATTTTTAACAAGAGATTCATAGTCTATTGCTTCACTGGAGACGTCCGGCTGTGAGCTGGCAAAAGAATCATTTATTACAACTATCTTTGGACTAACTGAGGCTATAGCTAGTGCCTCTGAGGCAACACTATAAAGCTCTCTATCAACAAAGAGCATTTTTGCATTGCTATCATCAAAAATATAAGCGATAGTTGGAGCGTCAAGCCTGATATTTATCGTGTTTAGAATTGCGCCCGCCATAGGAATTGAAAAATGTGACTCAAACATTTCTGGTGTATTGAATGCGAGCACTGAAACGGTGTCTCCTGGCATGACACCATGACCATTTAGACTGGAGGCAATTCGAACACACCTCTCTCTAGATTCTCTCCAGGTATAAGACCTATTTTCATAGAGAACAGACTGATGCTCTCCATAGATATCTGCAGTTCTATGTAAAAAAGAGATAGGAGTAAGGGGTACAAAATTAGCAGGATTTTTATTCATAGTCTTAACTGTTAATTTCTTAGAGTAACGCCATTATCTAGCATGGACACAATTCTTGCTTGAGTTTCTTGAGTTTGCGCAAGAGTGATAAAAGAAGAGCGCTCAGCATCTAAAATTTCCTGTTCAGAAAAAACAGTGCCTGCTGGGCAGTCACCTCCAGACATTATTCGGCCAATCTCGGTTCCAACAGTGACATCATGCGGTGTAAGCATTCCTTTTTTGTTGTTAACCTCAAGCCATTCTAGCATTTCTTTGAAGTGCTCAGCGCCTGATAAGGCAAGTGGGCTCCTTTGGCTAGCTTTTTTTGTGTCGTCAAGTTTTGAAAGGGCAATATTTAAAATTCGATCACGATTCATCTGAAATACATCATCAGCCCTTCGCATAGCTAATGCATCAGCCTCTTGAGGCGAGTTAGCTTTTCTACCCAGGCCTATATTCATAAATGATTTCCAAGCCCCTTTTTGCGTATCATTTAATTTTTCAGTCCATCGATAAAGCATTTCTTTACACCCACCTCCTGCTGGCACAACTCCAACAAAAGACTCAACTAGGCCCATCACAGAGTTGGCGTGGCTTACTACATGGTCAGCATGCAACACAACTTCAAATCCACCTCCGATAGACATACCTACTGGCGCAGCAATAACAGGAAGTTTCGAGTCTCTCATTTGAAGCATTGTATTTTGAAAATAGGTAAGAAAGGCATCAAGCCCATCGAAATCATTTTTTTCAAAGCATTCTCTAACACTCCAAAGGCTAACACCACAAGAAAAATGCTGAAAGTCATTGTGTACTATTACACCTCTAAGTCCTTTTTTCTCTGAGTAAGTAACTGCGTCAGAAATCATATCTAAGCTTTGACTGTCAAGTGCATTTGCTTTTGAATGAAACTCGACTATGGCCGCACCCTCATATTCAAACCAACTAGCAGACTCATTAACATTGATGGGCACTAGTGTTTGTCTTGCTTCAGAGAACCTAAGAACACCTTTTGGCCTAACAATTGGGCTAAGCTTTCCAGATGGAGATAGAACGCTTAAGACTGAATTGGTAGTATTATAAAACTTATTGTTTGAGCTATTTAAAAGGAAGTCAGGTACATCTTTGCCACTTTTTTTAAGCCTGTTGACCAAGTAATCGATACCTATCTCATCAATAAGTTCAAATGGCCCTTTAACCCAGTTATAGCCAAGCTTCATAGCATCATCAATTTGGGCAAGATCTTCAGTAACTTCTGGCACTAATGAGGCTGCATAGCATAAAGTCTCAGAGAGAACCTCCCAAATGAAGAGGCCGTATTTACTTTCATCGCTGATAATTGCAGTTACACCAACTTTTTCCGCCTTTTCCAACAAAGGTGTTTTCAGTCTCTCATGATCAACATAGTCTCCACTTAAAAAGTCGATAACCTTTTTTTCATCTCCAGCCTGCTTATAAAAACCCTGTTCATTTTTGTTCCCAGTTTGGCCATTAGCAATCATGTTAGAGACGAACTCTATTGGCGATGCGTATTTATGAAAAGCATCGTTTTCGGGCAAGATATTTTCCAGGCTTTTTGCAACATCAGCCATAAGGTCGATGCCAATCAAGTCATAAAGTCCAAATACTCCAGTTTTGGGTAAACCAAGGGGCCTTCCAAAAAAAGCATCCGCTTCTATTGGGGAGAGATTATATTTAAATGCCTTATGAAGGGCGCACTGAATTGCAAAAACACCAACTCGATTTGCAAGAAAGCCAGGCGTATCGAGACAAGGGACAACCCCCTTTCCAAGCATCGTTTCACAAAATACATCAAGTGTGTCCATAACGTCTTGTCTAGTTTGCTCACCTCGAACTAGCTCTAGAAGTCTCATGAAGCGAACTGGATTAAAAAAATGAGTAATTGCAAAACGCTCACAAAAGCTTTTTGGCATGCCTTCAGTCAGAAGACTAATCGGAATAGTAGAGGTATTAGAAGTAATTATGGTAGAGTCTTTACAGCTTTCATTAAGCTGCCGGTAGAGCGCTTGTTTTATATCAAGCCTTTCTACAACAGCTTCAGCAATCCAGTCACAATTTTTGAGTTCATCAAAATGATCTCTGGTGTTTCCAAGATTAATAAGCTGTTCGGCCTCTTTGCTCATAATCCCTGGCATATCTGGGTCTTTGAGCCTTTGAAGGCCTCTCTCCGCTAAGCTGTTAACATTATCGCTATCAGAAGGAAGATCAAGAAGCCACACTTCTATGCCAGCGTTTGCTACTTGGCCAGCAATACCAGCCCCCATTGTTCCGGCGCCAATGACGCCAACTTTTTTAATTTTATTCATGAGCTTGTTTTTAAAATGAATGTTTTAATAGCATCTAAAGTACTCTTTGGCGACTCTATAGGGAGCATATGTCCAGCACCAGAAATGGTTGTTGTCTTTGCACCCAGCAGCTCTGCTAACTCTAGTCCAAATTTGTAAGGAGTATTTTTATCTTCAGTTGCCAGAATTACATTTGAGGGCACTTTAATTGCTTTTGCACAGTTAGCTCCATTTTTGTAGTTATTGCAAGCCAAGAGGTCTTCAGCTAATGGATTCTTTGACATGATTTGTCGTCCAATACCTATCGGCTGCATTCCAGGAATGGCACTACTGCCTGAATGAGATAGAGATCCAAAGCCCCATTTCAAAAGCATCTCAGCAGCTTCTTCAGTATTTTTTTTGGCAGTTTCGACTAGAGACTCGTTAACAGGAATTGCAGAGGCGCTAGCAACTGCTGTTAGGGATTTTATCTTTTCTCCCAGTAACGTTGCAGCTTCTAAAGCAACAAGAAAGCCCTGAGAGTGTCCTACAAGATGTACAGATTCTGCACCAGAATGCTTGATAGCTTTCACAAGCCATTTGCCCATGCTCTCTATTGACTTTAGGGGCTCTCCTTCTGACAGGCTGTGACCTGGAAAGTCAGGCGCAAAAACTGAGTAACCATGAAAGGCAAACCATCTTGACTGAAGAGCCCATGATCTATGATCTAGCCCACTTCCATGAACAAAAACCACTGTCGGTTTTTTTGGGTCAAAAGCACATCCTCCAGTTGCTGCAAATATATTTACTCCCTCAACAACAATGTTCATTATGAAGTTGCCTTTTCTACTGCCTTAAGGCCGATTTTAAAATCATTAATAATATCTGAAACAGACTCTATTCCAACTGAAACTCGAATTAAGTCAGGACTAGTGCCTGAAGCCTTCATCGCTTCATCATCAAGGCGAGAGTGAGTTGTGCTAGCTGGATGCAAAACCAAAGTTCTAGAATCACCAACATTTGCTAAATTTGAAGATAATTTAAGAGCATTAATGAATGCTGCTCCACCCTCTCTTCCTCCTTTAACACCGAAGCATAGCATTGATCCAGCACCATTAGGGAAAAGTGCTTTTGCAATTTCATAGGTAGGATTTTCGGGCAAGTCAGGATGATTAACCCACATAACTGCGGATTGCTCAAGAAGCCATTTTGCAAGTTTTAGCGCATTTTTTACATGTTGATTCATTCGCAGACTAAGGGTTTCAATTCCTTGGAGAAGTAAGAACGCACTATGAGGACTCATTGCAGGGCCAAAGTCACGCATAGACTCAGCTCTAATTTTCATTGAAAGAGCTGACGGTCCAAACTCCTCCCAGAAGTTTATTCCATGAAATGGCTCGTATGGAGTAGTGAGGACAGGGTGTTTCTTAGAGGAGCCCCAGTCAAAAGCTCCGCCATCAACAATGACTCCTCCAACGGCAACACCATGACCCCCCATCCACTTAGTCACAGAGTGAACTACAACATCAACGCCATGATCAAAAGGTTTACAAAGGATAGGCGTTGAAAAAGTTGCATCAACTATGAGCGGCAAGCTATTTTGATGAGCTATTTTTGAAATTTTTGGAAGATCTGAAACCTCAAGCCCAGGGTTGCCAATCGATTCACAAAAAATAAGTTTTGTATTTTCTTGAATGGCAGATTTAAGAGCTTTTTCATCATTAATAGACACAAAAGTGCAATCAATGTTAAACCGTTTAAGTGTGTGTTTAAGAAGGGTCGCTGTTGACCCATAAATTTGTGAGGCGCTTACAATATGATCACCAGCTGAACATAAGCTTACAAATGTTACAAACAGGGCGCTCATTCCAGAAGCCGTACAGATTGCTCCAACGCCCCCTTCAAGTGCAGCAATTCTCTGTTCTAAAACAGCCACTGTTGGATTAGTCATGCGGCTATATATGTGACCACCTTTTTCTATGTTAAAGAGTGCAGCGGCATCATCTACAGTTTCGAAGACATAAGATGTTGTTTGGTAAACCGGGACGGCGCGACTACCAAACGAAGGGTCTGGTTGATACCCAGTGTGAAGCGAAATAGTTTCAGGCCCAAAAAAGGAAGACTTACCCATAAGCAATAGTTTTAGAAAACAAACTAATATTTTCTCACAACTAATTGCAGAGTTGTTTTGAAATTACGCGAATTTACTTTCGAAAATTGAGACCTTTAAGCGTATAAAAAGCTACTTTGCTAAAGCCAGCTCTGAGCGCATTTTATCAATTGTCGCTTTGTAGTTTTCAGTATTAAAAATAGCAGACCCTGCAACAAATGTATCAGCACCGGCAGAGGCTATTTCTTTAATGTTGTCAATCTTAACTCCGCCATCAATCTCAAGCCTTGTTGCCAGGCCATGAGAGTCAATTAGTTTTCTGACAGTTTTTAATTTTTCTAGAGTATGAGGGATAAAAGATTGTCCTCCAAAGCCTGGATTAACGGACATTAGCAGCACCATATCGAGTTGTTCAATTGTATGCTCTAGATAGTGAAGAGGTGTGGCTGGATTAAAAACGAGTCCAGCTTTACAGCCGCTTTCTTTAATCAGGCCAATCGTACGGTCAACATGATCTGAAGCCTCAGGATGAAAGGTGATATACGAGGCGCCAGCACTAGCAAAGTCAGGGATGATTCTGTCCACAGGTTTGACCATGAGATGGACGTCAATTGGTGCAGTTACACCATGGCTTCTTAACGCTTCACAAACTAAAGGGCCAATTGTTAGATTGGGTACATAATGATTGTCCATCACATCAAAATGCACTATATCAGCACCCGCAACTAAAACGTTATCAACCTCTTCGCCGAGTTTGGCAAAATCTGCAGAGAGAATTGAAGGCGCAATAAAATTGTCTTGTTTCATGATTATCTCCGTTACTCAATTAAAAGGTTTTGGCCAGACATCTCAGCGGGTTGTTTAATGTCCATGAGGGCTAAAAGTGTTGGTGCCAAGTCTGCAAGTGTACCAAGATGTGGTCCCAGTAGTGAGGCTTTCTTTTTTCCAATATAAATTAATGGCACTGGATTTGTGGTGTGAGCAGTATGGCTCTTCTGAGTATTAGAGTCAACCATCTGCTCTGCATTTCCATGGTCAGCAGTGATCAAAATCTCAGTAGCATTCTCTGAGGCCGCTTTGTAGATTTTGCCGAGACAATTGTCAACCGCTTCTACAGCTTTAATAGCAGCATCTAGATTACCAGTATGGCCAACCATATCAGTATTGGCAAAGTTACATACAATTAGCTTATATTTGTTTTCTTCTAGCGCAGAAATAAGATTATCAGTAAGCTCATATGCGCTCATTTCTGGCTGAAGGTCATATGTTTTGACATTGGGCGATTGAATGAGCCTTCTATCTTCTCCAGGCAGGATTTCTTCCTCGCCACCATTAAAGAAAAAAGTAACATGAGCATATTTTTCTGTTTCAGCAATCCTTAGTTGATTGAAGCCAGAGCTAGAGACACAGTCACCAAGGGTATTTTTAACTGAAATTGGCGGATAAGCACACTCTAGATTAAGGTCTTTTTTATATTCTGTTAGACAAATAAAATTGCACTTCACAAAATGTTTTCGGCTAAACTCATCAAATGCTCTAGAGGTAAGAGCAAGCGTTATTTCTCTTGCTCTGTCTGCTCGGTAATTCATAAAGATTACAAGGTCATCTTGATTGATTTTAACGGCCTCACCAATTGACGTTGGAGCTATAAACTCATCATTTTCACCTAATTTATATGCCTGTTGAATGGCCTCTATTGCGCTCAGTGAAGAGCGCTCAGCCTTCTCTCCAGAAATTAAATCATACGCCTGAGCAACCCTCTCCCATCTGTTATCTCTATCCATTGCATAAAAGCGGCCAACTACTGAGACGATTCTTCCAACATTTGTTTCTGAAATTTTAGATTCTAGTTGTTCGATATATTTTGAGGCGCTGTTTGGCGGGGTATCACGACCATCGGTAAAGACATGAAAATAAACTTGGTTACAGTTTTTTTGTTTAGCAAGCTCAAGTGCTGCAAAAATATGATTTTGATGAGAGTGAACGCCGCCATCCGATAATAAGCCAAGAATGTGGACAGCTTTATTGTTTTGAGACGCCAGTTCTAGAGCGTTACAAAGAGTTTTATTGTTAAAAAATTCACCAGAGCCGATGTCATTGTCAATTCTAGTAAAGTCTTGTTCAATAATTCTTCCAGATCCTATTGTTAGGTGACCTACTTCAGAGTTTCCCATTTGACCTATAGGCAGACCAACGCTTTCTCCGGAAGTTCCAATAAGTGTATTAGGATAGTTTTTTATAAAGAGATCCCAGTTTGGCGTTTTTGCTAGAGCAATAGCATTATTTGCAGAATTACTTGAATAGCCCCATCCGTCAAGAATTAGAAGTAATTTTGTATTTTTCATTTGTGAGGACACTTAAACATTAAATAAGAAGTGAACAACATCTCCATCTTTAACAACATATTCTTTTCCTTCAGAGCGTAACTTGCCAGCGTCTTTAGCTCCTTTTTCGCCCTGATTTTCTATAAAGTCATTGTAAGAGATTGTTTCAGCGCGAATAAAGCCCTTTTCAAAGTCTCCATGTATTTTACCTGCGGCCGCTGGCGCAGAATCTCCAATATTAATTGTCCAGGCCCTAACTTCTTTGGGCCCAGCTGTAAAATATGTGTGCAGTCCAAGGAGCTTATAGCCCGCTTTGATTAAGCGATCGAGTCCAGACTCAGTCTGTCCCATTTCATCTAAAAAACCTTGTTTGTCTTCCTCTTCAAGTTCTGCAATTTCAGCCTCAATATCTGCACACACCGATACAACTTGGCTTCTCTCTTTGGACGCATAATTAGTCAAAGCTGTTAGATGTGCATTATTTTCAAATCCATCCTCATTGACATTAGCAACATACAGGACAGGTTTGGACGTGAGAAGCTGAAGTCCTTTTGCAAGCTTGTCTTCATCTTCATTGAGATCTAGTGATCTAACAGCTAAACCCTCTTCAAGTATTGGCAGAATTTTTTCAAGCAGGTTTTTTAAAGGCAAGCCTTCTTTTTGACCAGCTTTGGTATTTTTTATAGCCTTTTGGTAAGCTTTTTCAACGCTAAAAAGGTCTGCTAAAGCAAGCTCTGTATTAATCGTTTCTATGTCATCAAGTGGGTTGACTTTTCCTGAAACATGGATAATATCGTCATTTTCAAAACACCTTACAACATGAAGAATGGCATCTGTCTCACGAATATTTGAGAGAAATTGATTCCCCAAGCCTTCTCCTTTTGATGCGCCCTCAACAAGTCCAGCTATGTCAACAAATTCCATAGTTGTTGGCAGGATCTTTTCAGGACTTACAATGTTTGCAAGGCTTTGTAATCGGGAGTCATTTACTGGAACGATTCCAATATTGGGCTCAATTGTACAAAAAGGATAGTTTTCTGAGTCTATTCCAGCTTTAGTCAGGGCATTAAATAGCGTCGACTTTCCAACATTTGGCAATCCAACAATGCCACATTTAAAACCCATTATCTTTCTCCAATACTATGTGTGAAGAGCTTTCATAGCATCTTCAAAATTTCCATTCACTAAGAGATCAATAATGCTCATTGCATTTGACATCCCCTGTTCTATGCTGCTTAATTCAGATTTACCGGGAGCATTAAGAACATAATCTACTACATCATCTTTAGAGCCTGGATGAGCGATTCCAATTCTAAGGCGGTAAAAGTCCTTTGAGTTAAGCGCTTTTATGGTATCTCTCAGTCCATTATGACCGCCATGACCACCAGCAAGCTTTATTTTGACAGCACCAATAGGCAAGTCAAGCTCATCATGCACAACCAAAGTCTCTTCTGGTGAAATATCATAGTAGCTTAGGAAGCTTTTAATAGATCCGCCAGAGTTGTTCATAAAGGTTTGGGGCTTAAGAAGAAAAACCTTGGTTGAGCCAAAGGCAACGCTCGTAGTTTCTCCTAAAAACTTCGACTGACTTGTAAATTTAGAGTCTTTTATAGACGCTAGAGACTCTACAAACCAAAAGCCAGCGTTGTGACGATGTTCCTGATAATCTTTTCCGGGGTTTCCCAGTCCAACAATTAGTTTAATCATTACAACGCTTCATTTTACGCTTGTTGAGACAACAAGGCTGACGATACTTTATTCTGTATCGTCACCATCATTATTTGAGCCTTCAGATTCATCAGCTTGGTCTGCGTCACCATCTTCAGAGCCTTCTTCACCCTCAATAACTTCTTCCTCTTCCTCTTCAACAATCTTAGGTTCTGAGACAGAGCATACTGTTTGGTCGTGTGCTTCAATATCCTCATGTTGAAGTGAGGTAATAACAACACCTTCAGGCAATACTAGATCCGTTAATGAGAGATGATCACCAATTTCAAGCTTAGTTACATCTACGTCAATACCATGAGGAAGATCCTTTGGTAGACAAGAGATTTCAACAGAAACAACAAACTGATTAAGCATATTGCCTAGTCTTAACGCCTCATTCTCTTCCACACCAATAAAGTGAAGTGGTGTAGTTGTAACCAGAGTTTGTTTGGCATCTACTCGTAAAAAGTCAATGTGAGTAACAACATTTTTTGCGGGATGGCGCTGTATGTCTTTTAGAACGACAGAATCTGTCTCTTTTCCCACAACCAAGTCTAATACAGATGTAAATGTATTTTCATCCTCTAGTAAGTGAGTGATTTCGTGAATGCTAAGCGAAATCATTTTTGGGGCAGCTTTGCCACCATAAATAATGCTAGGAACTTTCTCTTCTTTTCTCAGGCGGCGGCTCGCACCTTTCCCCTGGTCTTTACGCTCTATGGCGTTTACTGTAATGCTCATTTTGAGTTCTCCATTAAATGAAAAAACACCGCATCATGCGGTGCAACCAATTTGTCTATCTTGCGACCAGATAGACTGGGGGAACATTTTACCTGAAATCTTTTTCCAATAACTAAATTTCTCTATCGTGACTTTAGCCAAAATATAATACCGAAAGTTGAGCTGGCAATAGTCAAAACCCAGGCTGATTGGGTGGCAAGTAATCCTGCACTTATTATGAACACTAGAGCAAAAATTGCCGATCGCTGTTTAGTTGCATTCTCTTTAAGTTGAGACACGATGGCTTCAGTTTGTTTTTTTGAGTTTTCTTTCTTAAATGAACCGCTTTCAATTTCTTTAAGAGCATTAATTAACAGCATTGGTAATTCAGGTAGCTCTGAAATGAGCTGAGGCATCTGATCAGACATTTTCCTTAGAGTGCTTTTGAGGCTAAACTTTTCTTTAGCAAGCTTTTCTAGATAAGGTTTTGCTGTGGCCCAAAGGTCAAGATCAGGATAAAGAGAACGTCCTAAGCCCTCAATATTAAGCAATGTCTTATATAGCAGAAGTAGCTGAGGTTGCACCTCCATGTCAAAACGCTTTGCTTCCTTAAGCAGGCTCAATAAAACTTGACCAAAAGAAATTTCACTGAGAGGTTTTTCAAAAATTGGCTCACAAACGCTTCTTATGGCATTTTCAAATTCCATAACATTAGTTCCCTCAGGAATCCATCCAGACTCTAAGTGAACTTGGGATACTTTTTTGTAATCTTGGTTGAAAAAAGCTAAAAAGTTTTGAGCTAAATAATACTGATCAGCTTCAGTGAGCGTGCCCATGATTCCAAAATCAACACCAGTATATTGATTATTCTCACCTACAAAAATGTTACCAGGGTGCATATCTGCGTGGAAAAAGTTATGGTCGAATACTTGAGTAAAAAATATGATTACACCATCTTCTGCAAGAGACTTAAAGTCAACATTTTTCTTTTTTAAGGCCTCTATGTCATTTACTGGAGTTCCATAAATTCGTTCAGTAACTAGGACATTTGAACGACAAAGGTCCCAGTGAACTTTAGGAACATACAAGAGGCTTGAGTTGCTGAAATTTTTACCTAAAAGTGATGCATTAGCTGCCTCAACCATCATGTTTAGCTCGTTGTAAATAATGCTCTCAAATTCAGCAACAGCTTCTTTTGGCCTAAGCCTTTTTCCATCCTGATGTCTTTCAGCTAGGCTGGCTAAAGTATATAAAAGTCTAATATCTCTTTTAATTTGTTTTTCAATTCCTGGGCGAACCACCTTAACAATGATCTCTTCGCCTTTTTGAGTTATAGCAGTATGAACTTGTGCTATGGAGGCTGAAGCAAGGGGGGTGTCATCGAAGGAAGAAAAAAGTTTGGAAACTTCGCCACCAAGCGCATCTTCAATAATTGCTTTTGACTCATCAGCAGGAAAAGGAGGACACTTATCTTGAAGTTTGGCTAGTTCAATGCCAATGTCATCAGGCAAAAGATCTCTGCGCGTAGATAAAGTTTGACCGAACTTAATAAAAATCGGCCCTAGCTCTTCAAGAGCCAAACGAATCCGCTCGCCCCTTGAAAACTTTTTGCTAGGAAAATAATGCCACGGAGTTAAATAGATTAAAGGCTTTAGGCTTTTTAGAAAAGAAGTAGAGAGTATTAAGTGGTCTAACCTGTAACGAATTAGTGTTCTTAAAATACTTAAAAATCGAAACAAACTCTTCATTTATGATGACCTGCCTTTAAAAATTGTTGATCGACTGGGCGCTATTAAAAGGGTGGTTAGCTCTTCTTTTAAAGTGTCAATGATTGAACCATCATTTTTTAATGACATGTTTTTAATCTGCTTAAATGATTGACCAACCTGGTGTGCAATAATGTCACCAGTATATTGTGAAATCAGTTCTTCTATGTCAATTGACGATGAGGCCAGGAGGTCTGCAAGTTGTTGTGCTGTTTTAATACTTCCATTGATTTCTATGTCTTCTTTTTCGATTAAATCTTCTAAAGTGACACCTTTAAATAAGGACAAAAACGATTCTTTATTCATTCTTATTTCAACATCAGTTTTTTTGTTTTGAGTATTGTTTATAACAAAGATGCGAGCATTTAGACACAAAAAAAATAAACTCAAGTCAATCTCATCAACATTTAGGCTGATAATCTTATTATCAATGAGAGATATGTCAACGCTATTAGCATTGATCATATGGTTGAGCGCTTTTTCAATGGCAAGACGAAACATTTTGTTTAAGTCTTTACTGCTTTATGAAGTGCAACGATTCCACCGGTTAGGTTGTGGAATTCACAAAACTCAAATCCAGCATCAAGAACCATAGCTTTTAGGGTTTCTTGGTCAGGGTGTTTTCGAATAGACTCTGCAAGATACTGATAGCTATCTTCATCATTTGCAAAATATTCTCCAAATTTAGGAATAAGATTAAATGAATAGAAGTCATAAGCTTTTTCTAGCATTTGATTTTCAACCTTGGAAAATTCCAGGATTAAAAGAGTTCCACCTTTTTTTAAAACACGGTACATTTGTTTTAAGGCAGCATCCTTGTCGGTAACATTTCTGAGTCCAAAGGCAATGCTTACACAGTCAAAAGTATTGTCTTCAAAAGGCAGCGATTCAGCATTGGCTTGAACGAACTCGACGTCAATGATGCCATGATTGATAAGGTTTTTTCTTCCCTCATGAAGCATAGATTCGTTAATATCTGAAAGGATTACTTTGCCAGAAGGGCCAACTTTTTTTCTAAACTTAATGGCCAGATCGCCAGTGCCTCCAGCAATATCAAGAACATGATCCCCCTCTTTAACATTGCTACTGGAAATAGTGTAGTTTTTCCAGAGTCGATGAGTACCCATTGACATCACATCATTCATGAGGTCATATTTACCTGCAACTGAGTCAAAGACCTCTTTTACAAGGCCTTGTTTTTTTTCAACGTCGACTTGTTTATAGCCAAAGTGGGTGGTTTTTTCCATTTCTATTGTGCGGGGTAATCCCTAAAATCAGCCCCAATATATATTTGAGTTGGCCTAAATATTCTATTGTCGCTCACTTGTTCATGCCAATGAGCCACCCACCCTGCAGAGCGCGCCATAGCAAAAATAGAAGTAAAGTGCTCTTTAGTAAAATTAAAAATCTCTGAATACAGGATTCCCGAGTAAAAGTCTACGTTAGGGTAAACCCCCTTTTGAGATAGAAGCTCGTTGCAGATGCTTTCAACCTCAAGCGCTGTTTCAAAGCGGTTAGAGAGTTTGAGGCCATTTTTCTTGATATAAGTCTTAATCATTTTCTCAAGAATTGTTGCCCTAGGATCTTTAGTTTTATATTCGCGATGACCCATTCCCCAGATGACTTGTTTATTTTTGAGCCTATCTTCAATCCATTTACGAGCATTCTTTGGAGAGCCAATTTCATCGAGCATAATAAGTACATTTTCATTTGCATTTCCATGTAAAGGCCCCGCAAGCGTTCCAACTCCTGCAGCAATTGAGGCAAAAGGGTTGGCAAGTGAGGACGCCGTCACCATAGTAGAAAAAGTTGAGGCATTGATTGTGTGTTCAGCGTGCAAAATTAATGAGGCATCTAATAGGTTTACAATTTCTGGGTCAGACTCCTCTCCAAAACACATGTACATAAAGTTTTCCGCATAAGTCATTGTTTTACTTGGCGGAATTGGATCATAACCTCTACTGATTCGAGTCCACATAGCAACTAAGGTGCTCATATTGGATATTATTTTGATTAGAGCGTTTTGAGTGTAAGACGAATCTGGTTCAGAAGCTCCAGCATCAGGATAGAAAGTGGCCATAGATGCGATAGCAGTTTGAAGCACGTCCATTGAGTGTCCAGTTGAAGGAAGCGACCAAAGCAAATGGCGAATTTTGCGTTTTACTTCATTGCGTTTGTTTAGGGTATTTTTAAAGTTTGTCAGCTCTTGCGGAGATGGAAGTTCTCCATTCATTAATAAAAGTGCAGTTTCTTCAAATGAGGAGTGCTCAACAAGGTCTTGTATTGAGTAGCCTCTGTAGGCAAGTATTCCCTTTTCTCCATCAATTGAAGAAATGGATGATTTGGTTGCTGGAACGCCTGCTAGGCCTGGAATGTATTCAGTCATATAATTAGTTTTTAAATTGAAAAAGAAGAGCCACAACCACAAGTGGTTTTGGCATTTGGGTTGCTTACAATAAACCTTGCGCCTTGAAGATCCTCTAAGTAATCTACTGTTGAGCCCATCAGATATTGATAGCTCATTGGGTCAATTACTAGCTCAACGCCTTGTTTGTTAACTCCACTATCTCCCTCTTTGAGGTTTTCATCAAAGGTAAATCCATAAGAGAAACCAGAACAGCCTCCACCAGTAATATAGACACGCAGTCGCAAAGAAGGATTCTTCTCTTCTTTGATTAGCTGTGCAACTCGATTAGCAGCACTATCACTAAAAACTATGTCAGCTTCGTCTTGTATTTCAGTGGCAACCATGGGTTATCTCCGAGTAAATCTATTAGTCAAATAATTACGGCAAAAGTCCGATTTGTTTGAGTCCTTCCTGTTCGTTTAGTCCAAACATTAAATTCATATTTTGAATTGCTTGTCCAGCTGCTCCCTTACCTAAATTGTCGATTACAGACATAATAACAAGCTTATTGCTATGTTCAACATACTGAACTGAGATCTGGCAATAGTTAGAAGATTTAACTGAACGGGTTTCAGGGTAGACACCTTCAGGCAATATTTTAACAAATTCTTCGTTTTCATAGGCATTTTCGAAGCATGCCAATATATCGATATCTGAGTCTATTAAGTCAACATAAATTGTAGCTTCAATCCCACGACTCATTGGAAGCAAATGAGGGGTAAATGTCAGGCCAACTGGTGATTCAGTCATTGACTCTATTTCTTGTTTGATTTCAGGAAAATGCCTATGTCCACTAACCCCATAAGGCTTAAAGCTTTCAGTAATTTCACAAAAAAGAGTAGCTTGGTTTGCAATCCGGCCAGCACCACTTGTACCTGACTTGCAGTCCGCAATTATATTTGACGTATCTATTAGGTTATTTTGAAGGAGTGGTTTTAATGCTAAAAGAACTGCTGTTGGATAGCAGCCTGGATTTGCAACTAGCCGAGCATCTTTAATGGCATCTCTTTTCATTTCTGGTTGACCATAAACGGCTTCTTTAAGAAGAGATTCTTGGGTATGTTCCATCTTGTACCAGTCAGACCAGGTAGTTGCATTGGTGATCCTGAAGTCTGCTCCCAGGTCAACAACTTTAATATTTTTTTCCAAAAAAAGTGCTGCATTGTTCATTGCAACGCCATGTGGTGTAGCAAAAAATACAATGTCGCATTCAAATAGCCTATTATCATCAGGAAGAAGATAAGTTAGCTCAGATATTCCATGCATATTAGGAAAAACTTCAGAGATCTTTCTGCCCTCAAGCGCTCTTGAGGTAATCGCATGAACCTCTGCGTTGGGATGTTGATGTATGATTCGTAAAAGCTCAATGCCAGTGTAACCTGAGCCCCCAATTATTCCAACTTTGATTTTCATTTTTCATCTCCAAGCATCTTTTCAAGATAGTGTATATTCATCCCACCTTTTTGAAAAACCTTGTCAACCATAATTTTTCTTTGAAGAGGAATATTGGTTTTGATGCCATCTATCACCATCTCATCAAGCGCATTTTGCATTTTTATAATCGCATTAATTCTATTATCGCCATATGTAATCACCTTCCCAATCATTGAATCATAGTGGGGCGGCACATTATATCCGTTGTAGATATGAGAGTCTATCCTAACCCCGAGACCACCTGCAGCATGATACTGGGTAATTTTTCCAGGAGAAGGCATAAAGCTCTCGGGGTCTTCTGCATTAATTCTGCATTCAATTGCATGGCCACGGATTTTTATATCACTCTGCTCATAAGACAATTTGTCCCCACCAGCGATTAAAATTTGTTCTCGAACAATATCAACGCCCGTAATCATTTCTGTTACGGGGTGTTCAACTTGAACCCTAGTGTTCATTTCAATAAAGTAAAACTCATCATTATCAAAAAGAAACTCAAAGGTACCCGCACCACGGTAATTAATTTTTTTACATGCTTCAGCACAAATATTGCCAATCTTATTTCTAAGTTCTGAAGAGATTCCAGGAGCTGGAGCTTCTTCAACTACTTTCTGATGCCTCCTTTGCATAGAGCAATCTCTCTCACCAAGATGAATAGCGTTGCCATGCTGGTCAGCAAGGACTTGTATCTCAACATGGCGAGGTGTTGTCAGAAATTTTTCCATATAGACTTCACCATTTCCAAAAAAGCTTAATGCTTCAGACTTTGTAAGTTGAATTGAGTCAGCCAAATCTTTTTCTTCTTCAACGACTCTCATGCCTCGACCACCACCACCGCCCGAAGCTTTAATAATTATTGGTAGACCAATTTCTTTTGCAATTTTAACGCTTCTTTTTTCATTGTCATCAAGTGCACCATCAGAACCTGGCACACAAGGAACACCTGAACTTTTCATTGCTTCAATAGCAGCAACTTTGTCACCCATAACTCTTATGTTTTCAGCTCTAGGACCAATAAATATAAAGCCACTTTGTTCAACTTGATCTGCAAAATCAGCATTCTCTGAAAGAAAGCCATAGCCAGGATGAATTGCATCAGAGTGGGTCAGCTCAGCAGCACTAATAATTGCTGGAATGTTTAAGTAGCTTTTGATTGATGGGTGGGGACCAATACATACAGCTTCATCAGCTAGCCTAACATGCTTTAAGTCTTTATCTGCAGTTGAATAAACAGCAACTGTTTGAATGCCAAGCTCCTTACAAGCCCTAAGAATACGCAGAGCAATTTCGCCACGATTTGCGATTAAAACTTTTTTAATTGAGCTCATTCTACAACTATTAGTGATTGTCCAAATTCAACTGCTTCACCATCTTTAACAAGAATCTCAATCACTGTCCCAGATTGGTCAGACTCTATTTGATTCATTATTTTCATTGCCTCAATAATTCCAACTGTATCTCCCTGATTGATTTTTTGTCCAATTGACACAAATGGTTTTGCCGTTGGAGATGGGGCAGAATAGAATGTTCCAACCATTGGAGACGTTACAGATTGGCCAGTTTCTTGAGGCTGTTCATTTGGGCTTGCTGTTTGTGAGGTGGGAGCGGAGCTAACTGGAGCTTGCTGCTGAACAAAAGATTGGATTGGATGCTGGGCAGGAGCTGGGGAGTTGCCATATCTTGAGATTTTTACGGACTCTTCACCCTCCTTAATTTCAATCTCTGACATTCCAGATTCTTCCAGAAGCTCCATTAATTTTTTAACTTTTCGAATATCCATTGACGCTCCTTTTTATTTTATTAACTGTTATTTAAAACTTAAATATATCAAACTAGCTTGCAAGCTATAAATGTTATAAGTACATGTTTTGGCTTAGAAATATTAAAGATAAGCCTAAAGATGTGATTCTTTATTAAGTATTAAGTTTAAGTATTTTACCAGCTATATAGCAAAAAATAGCCACATTTAGAGGCATTTAGAGGAAAATGGGCTTACAACGAATTTATGTTATTTATGTGTTTTGTAAGCTCTGCTGCATTCACTTCACCAATAATTCTCTGATCCCTCAATTCTTTTCCATTCTTGAAAAATAAGATTGCTGGTGGTCCAAAGAGAGAGAACCTTGATAATATTGACTGACTAAAGGTGTTATTATCAGTGACATCAACTGTATAGGCTTGAGAGCCTCTAAGTGATTGACTGACAAGAGTGTCTGTAAAAACTACCCTTTCCATCTTGTTGCAAGCTATACACCATTCGGCATAGAATTTAATAACAAGCATTTTGTTGTTTTCATTAGTGCTTAAAATTAAATTATCGAGACGCTCTTCATCATTAATTATTTGAAATTTGATGCTATTTGATATATCAATCTTATCACCATATATGATTGAATCTAGTGGTTGCTGAACATCTCCATTTCCCTTTGCAACAAGAAACCATAACATCAATCCATAAGCTAGAACGGCCAGAGAAAGTAGCTTGAATAAGATGTTTAGAGGAGAAATTGATTTATTTAAATTTTTGAAAACACCAAGCATAACTGGTGCCACTGAAAATAATAATGCCCAAAGAATAAGTGATAAAAAAGGATATAAGATTCGATCTAAAAGGTAAAGGGCAACAGCTATCATTGCAAACCCAAAGACTCGTTTGACGTTTTCCATCCATGCCCCTGCTTTTGGAAGTGTATTGACGCCCCAGCCGCAAATTATTATTAGTGGCACACCCATGCCAAGGCCCATGGCAAAAAGACTTGCACCGCCTTTAGCGGCACTTCCACCAGCAATCACATAACTTAAGGCGGTTGCAAGAAATGGCGTCACACAAGGCCCAACAATTAAAGCAGAAAGAAAGCCCATTATGCTAACGCCAACAAAGCTTCCACCAGATTGTGCATTGCTTAGGTTTGTGAGCTTAGTTTGAATTTTTGAGGGCAGCTGAATATCATAAAGGCCAAACATGGAGAGGGCTAGAGCAATAAAGATTAAGCTGGAAACAAATAAGATCCAGGGGGTTTGCATCACAGCTTGTAGGTTTATTCCAGCTCCAAAGTAGCCAGCAGAAGCTCCGATTAAACCATAAGCGAGGGACATTGAAAAAACAAATGTGACCGACATTAAGATTGCATTTAGATTGCTAGGGGCCTCTTTCTGTCCAATAATAATTCCAGATAAGATTGGAACCATTGGATATACACAAGGAGTCCAAGACAAGGCGAGACCGGCTAGAAAGGCTGCTAAAAATAGAGTAATGCCTCCTTGCTCGAATTTTTTAGAGGTGATTTTTTCTGAATCGGTTGCTGTTGGTCTGTCAGAACCTGTTATCCTTTCTGCACCTATGGTGCTAACTTTGAGTCTGTCAACTTGAGGTGGGTAGCATACTCCACCCTCCCAGCACCCTTGATGTTCAACTGCCAATATTACGTAAGGGCTTAGCTCATCCTCAACTTCAATTTGAATCTCTAAAGGAGAGGTATAAACGCTGACTTCTCCAAAAAATTCATCGTTTTTAATTGTTGCCTCAGGGTATAGAACGTCTTTAATTGTTGCTTCTTCAACTGCAAATGAGATTTTGTCTTTGTAAAGATAGTAATTCTTTTTTATGTTCCATTTAACTGAAAGTGAATGAGATCCAGTTAAGATAGCGCTTAACTCAAAAGCTTCATTAACTGGAACAGGCCGACCCAAGTCCGATGAGCCATCATTATCAAGAATTAACGATGATGAAATTGCATTAGTCGCTTTGCTTGTATCATTTAAAACTGTATTAGTTTCTGCAGATGTTTGAGAAAAAATATTTAGTAATATCAGTAGAATTGTGACACAAAAATGCTTCATAAAACTTACTTGGAAAATGATAAATCTAATTATAGTCTAATGAAGCTTTCTCTTATGTTAGGATTGTTCTAAGTCTAGTGTTTCTGTATAAAATTAAAATTTAAATAATTCAGTAATTTGTCTATTCTAAATTAATGAAAGATCTGACAAATAGATAACTAAATGAGAGATCTTAGAATGAACTCTAAAATAATTCCATGGCTATTTGTTTTGATTTGGAGCACAGGTTTCGTAGCAGCTAAATATGGCCTTCAATTCGCAGAGCCTTTCACTTTGTTATCTTATCGTAATGGACTAACATTAATAGTGCTGATTATATTCACACAAGTCAATAAAAGCATTTGGCCAAAATCTGGCTTGGCTTTTATACATTTAATGGTAACTGGTTTATTAATTCATGGGATTTATCTTGGCGGTGTTTTTCAGGCGATTAAGTGGGAAGTATCTGTAGGGCTTACTGCTATGATTATCGGTCTTCAGCCACTTGGAATGGCATTTATAGCAGGTATAATTCTCCATGAAAAGGTCACAACTAGACAATGGCTAGGTTTATTAATAGGAATTATTGGACTATATTTAATTTTATTTGAAAAACTTGATTTTGGTTTTGATGGTTTTTTCACTAACTTTTCTTTTTGGGGAGTTTTAGCTGTATTTGGATCTCTATTTAGCATCTCAGTAGGTACTATTTATCAAAAGCGCTTTTGTAATGAAATGGATTTAATTAGTGGTACGTTGATTCAATACCTTGGTGCTTTTATACTGTGTGTTTTTATATCATTTTATTTTGAGACAGGTGAAATAAATTGGACTAGTACATTTATTGTTACCTTAGGTTGGCAAATTTTTGGGCTTTCAATTGGTGCAGTGCTTCTATTAATGACAATGATCAAGCAAGATGCTTCTGCAAAAGTTGGGAGTTACTTTTATCTAGTGCCTGCTCTTGTTGCTATCCAAGCTTGGTATTTGTTTGGAGAAACTATGAACTTTGTGTCAATAATAGGAGTTATATTGATAGCATTTGCTGTTGCAATGACTGTCTCAAAAAAAACTTCTCAGCAAGGTTAAATTAGCAAAGGTTTTGTCAGATTTCACCTGCCTTCTCTAAAACTCCTCTTGCAACTTTAAAACACTCTACACCTTGAGGAACGCCGCAGTATATTGCAATCACATGCAGAATTGATTTGATCTCGTTTTTACTTACACCATTCGTTAGGGCACCTTTAAGATGTATTTCCCACTCATCCATTTTTCCAAGCGCAGCAAGCATAGTAAGGTTCATCATTGACCTTGTTTTTTTGTCAATAGTTTCATCTCCCCAGCCAAATCCCCAGCA
>ENA-ORDA01000881-ORDA01000881.1-marine-metagenome-genome-assembly--contig:-NODE-881-length-28007-cov-3.895847_pt1 | contig 28007 bp, 23 predicted proteins | sample MGYA00237778_ERZ508506 | MGnify/ENA primary metagenome ERZ508506 (study PRJEB26177, sample SAMN06267891) | marine metagenome | isolation source: Monterey Bay, California, USA | place: Pacific... | reverse complement strand
GCTTCGAGCAGATCAAGCAGCTCCCTGGGTGTAACCGGTACCCCAGTATCCTTCAGCACATGAAAGAAATTAACGAGCACGGCGTCAGCGGGCCTCTCGGCGATGCATAAATGCCAAACGCTCTAACAACTGAACATCCTGCTCGTTTTTCAGCAGCGCGCCATACAGCGGCGGAATCGCTTTGGTCGGGTCGCGGTTCTTGAGCACCTCATCGGGAATGTCATCCGCCATGAGCAACTTGAGCCAATCGATCAGTTCTGATGTGGACGGCTTTTTCTTCAAGCCAGGAATCTCGCGCAACTCAAAAAACATCTCCAGCGCTTCTTGAACAAGACTCGTTTTAATTTTGGGGTGATGAACTGCAATAATCTCTTTCATCGTTTCTTTGCTGGGGAAATTAATGAAGTGGAAAAAGCAGCGCCTTAAGAACGCATCCGGCAATTCTTTTTCATTATTAGAAGTAATGATAATGATAGGACGCTGCTTTGCTTTAATCGTCTCACCAGTCTCGTAGACAAAAAACTCCATACGGTCCAGCTCGACCAGCAAATCGTTCGGGAACTCGATATCCGCCTTGTCGACCTCGTCGATCAACAGCACGACCTGCTCGTCTGCGGTAAATGCCTCCCACAGCTTTCCGTGCTTAATGTACCGACTGACATCTTCGACCTTGCCATCGCCCAGCTGCGAATCGCGCAGCCGCGAGACCGCGTCGTACTCATACAACCCCTGCTGCGCTTTGGTTGTGGATTTAATGTGCCACTGAATCAGCGTTTTACCCAGGCTGGCTGCCACCTCCTCTGCCAGCATCGTCTTACCCGTTCCTGGCTCACCTTTAATGAGCAGTGGTCGCTCAAGCGCCACTGAGGCATTGACCGCCATTCTGAGATCATCTGTGGCGACGTAGCGTTCCGTTCCCTCAAACTTCATACCGTTATTCTCTCGTTTCTGATGACTTAAAGGCGGGCAGACTACCCGAAGTCAGTGCGACACACCACTCACAGCAATTCGCTGGAGACCCGTCGACGTGCTCTCCACCAGCCCACTAGCGCGCCAACCAGACCGCCCGCTGCCAACCACAGCGCCGGCTGCAGAGCCGTTGCGACTCCCTCGCCAAACAGGGCGTTGAAGATCACCACAATCAGTGCGGGGGCGATCGAGGTAGCCTCACTACTTGGATAGGCCGGCGTCAACAGCAACCCACCAATGAGGCCCATTGCGACAGAACTGGCGAGGCTCGCTGAACGCCGAACCCAAAGCCTGCGAATCATGGCCAACCCCACTAGCGCTGCCAACCCATAGGATAAAACTGCGATAATAAAAGACTGCGTCGTTAGCATACTGACTGCTCTCTCTCGTGAGGCGAGGGTGGCACTTGCAAAAAATAGCCCTGCGTCTGCAGCGCACTGATCACCTCCGCCGCCGTTTGCATTGCCAAAGGTTGATCAGGGGTCAACAACAAGGTCAGCACCTTTTGCGGCTCTGAAAATATCGCTGCCAGTCCCTCCGGCCAATCCTCTGAAGGTAAGCCCTTGGGTAAATATAAAAAGGTATGTGGCCGCTGGGGCGTTTTGAATACGTCGACCTCCATCTCTGCCGGCACCGTCACGTTAAGCCTCTTTCAGCAGTAATTGCTTGAGTGGATCAATCACCGTCGTCTCACGCCAACCAGACCATGCCGCTGGACTCTCCAGCGCAGGCTCTGAATGCTGTCGAATCAAGCGCTCAAGCTCCGATTTTGGCATCAGCACCTCTGGCGGTATCTGTAGCGTCTCGGCAAGGGTTTTGAGGTGCTCACTCAGGCGGCTCAGCACATCCCTGTCACTGCGCGACAAAGGCACCACAATATCTTTATGCATGGTGGCATCTGGCGCCGTCTCAGCAAGGGCGATTTGCGCCAACAACGTTTCACCAGCCCGGCGAACCAACCCCCCTGGCATCCCCTCAATACCCTGCAAATCATTGAGTGAGGCAGGCATCGCCTGGGCCAACGCCATCACCAATTTGTCATTCAGAATCCAGCTGCGCGGACGGTCAAGCTGTCGGGCCTCAGCCTCACGCCAACTGACCACGGCGGCCAACACAGCCTGCTGTTTCGGCGGCAACCGGTAAGCGGTTTTAAACTTACTGAGTGGCGGCTTACCACCGGGGGTCATCCGCGCACCCTCTTCCAAAATCCACGCTTTGCGGCCCATCTCTTCTGCACGTTCTAGCAGCTGCACTCCGATGGGATAGAGGTAGCTCACATCTTGCGCTGCGTACTCCGCTTGCGAGGCCGTCAAAGGGCGCTGCAACCAATCTGATTGCGTTTCTTCCTTGGGGAGATCCACCTCGAAGAATTGCGCCACGATAGCGCGATACCCCAGGCCACCACCCAGACCTAATAACGCAGCCGCCCGCTGGGTATCAAACAACGGCGAGGGCAAGACCTGCAGCCAGTGCTCGAACACCTCAAGATCCTCGCTGGCGCTGTGAAGACATTTAACTTGAGCGGGATCCGTCAAAAACCCTCGTAAGGCATCGAGTTCGTCTAGTTGCAACGGATCAATCAGGTAAGCAGCACCGCCCCAACACAATTGCAACAGTGCGACTTGGGGATAGAAGGTATCGCGGCGGCGAAATTCGGTATCCACCGCCACTTGCTCATGCCCTCGATGCGCCGAGAGTAGCGCCTCGAGTTCTGCTGATGTCTCAATCCAAGTAGACGTCATTCCTGCACGACCGTTCGTCCACTCAACGCATGCGCCAGCGTGCTCGAATCCGTGTATTCCAGCTCACCCCCCAGCGGCACACCGTGCGCTATCCGAGAGACCGTCACTGCCGCGTCGCGGGCACGCTGGCTGATGTAATAGGCGGTTGCCTCACCTTCGACAGTCGGGTTGGTTGCCAAAATGACCTCCCTAACTTGCCCCGCGGTGAATCCAGCACAGAGCGTATCCAGCCCAAGTTGCTCAGGGCCAATGCCATCGATCGGCGATAAATGCCCCATCAACACATAATAGTGACCCCGAAAACTGCCACTTTGCTCAATCGCCATGACATCAGCAGGCGCCTCCACAACACAGAGGGTGGACGCGTCGCGCTTAGGGTCTGAGCAAATCTCACAAATGGCAAGCTCAGTGAAATTGCGACAGCGTTCGCAGTTACGCACTTTGGCCAGCGCCGTCTCGATGGCCTCCGCAATCTCCTGAGCGCCCTCCCGATCCCGCTCCAACAAATGTAAAGTCATCCTTTGTGCTGATTTAGGTCCGACGCCTGGCAAGTGTCTCAAGCCATCAATCAGCCCCTGTATAGACGGACTTAACTTCATAAAAAACAATCCTCTACATGGCTATCATCCCAACATAAGTCACGTTTTAAACCGCACATAAAACGACCCATTAAGCCAAATCCTCCGGCGCTGCGGCCTGGCCATCGAAACCGGCATCCGCAGTATTGGGGCGAATGCTACCGGGAATGATCTCGCCATCAAATGCCCTGATCAGCTGCTGCAACGCATCGTCATTGGAAATGGCCTGTTCGGCCTCCGCAAGCTGCTGTGCCGCCACTGCCGCGCGATGGCCGGCCGGCGTCCGGCTGGTCTGCGGCACCTTCTCGATCGTGGCGTGTATCGTCTGTCCGATCTGCTGGCTTAAGGCCTGAGACAGCTGTTCGGGATGCCGATCGTTAAACAGACTCGCATCGGCCTGCGCGATCGCAAACCTCAGCGCCAGGTCTGACACCTCAAGTAACTCAAGGTTCAAGGCAATATTGTGCAGAATCCCAGCGAAGGTCAGGGCATCAAACACCAGTGGCCATCGATCAGGGCTCAGGGAGGTCAACGTCACGCGCGCTTCGTCGAGTACCGGCGCGTCTGCTGAGTCGATTATTGGTGCCTCTGCAGCCACCGGCGCCGCCTTGGTGTTACCCATTGGCTCAGACCGCTGCAGTGCTGGCGGGTCTTGATGGCCCGACAGAACAGCCGTTACCGCCTGATCATCCTCTCTTACCACCGGCGTCGCCGGCGGTTCAGGCTTTTTTACAGGGGGTTCTCCTGCAGCGGCTGGGGGCTGAATCACCACCGCAGGCCGAAACGCAATCATACGAAGCAGCACCATCTCGAGACCCGCTCTCGCCGAGGAGGCAAGATAAACGTCTCGTCGGCCTGAGGTCGCCATTTGCCAAAACAGCTGCGTGTCGTCGATGGTAGCGTGGGCAGCTAGCTCAACAATGCGCGCCTGATCAGGCCAGCTCGTGTCCAGCGCGTCCGGGACCGTTTGTGCAATGGTCATCTGGTGCAAAATACTGGCAAGTTCATCGAGTGTTGAGACAAAATCTGGAGCATGCTCGGCAATATGCGCCACCAAAGACAACACCGTAGCGGGATCGTCTTCGAGAATCGCCGCGACAATCTCAAGTACCTGCCCTCGATCTACGGTCCCCAGCATTTCGCGCACTTCAGCGCCGGCGAGCCGTCCCTCTCCGAACGCAATCGCTTGGTCACTTAAGCTCAGGGCATCACGCATCGACCCCTCTGCCGCACGAGCAATCAACGACAGCGCCTCCGTGTCGGCGTCCACCGACTCAGCGCTCAATATGTGCGTGAGGTGCGCAACAATTTGCTCTGGCTGCATGTTTTTGAGGTTGAACTGCAGGCATCGCGACAGCACGGTCGCTGGCAACTTCTGAGGATCGGTCGTGGCCAAGAGAAACATGGCATGGGGCGGCGGCTCTTCCAAAGTCTTCAACAGCGCGTTGAAGCTGTGGTTCGATAGCATATGCACTTCATCGATCAGATAGATTTTATAGCGCGCTCTGGTCGGCGTGTACTGCACGTTCTCAAGCAGTTCCCGCGTGTCTTCCACCTTGGTCTTCGATGCCGCATCCACCTCAATCAAGTCGACTGAGCGGCCCTCTGCAATTTCTAGGCAGGCGCCGCATTCGCCGCAGGGGGTCGAGGTCACTCCGGTGTCACAGTTCAGGCACTTGGCAAGAATTCTCGCCACCGTTGTCTTTCCGACGCCGCGTGTTCCGGTAAACAAATAGGCGTGGTGTAAGCGACCCGTCTCCAACGCATTCACCAGTGCCTGGAGCACATGCTGCTGTCCGACCATTTCGGAAAACGTGCCGGGGCGCCATTTGCGGGCGAGAACCTGATGTGACATGCGACACCATCCGTCAATAGGGAGGCGACTCGAACAGCCACACCCCGGCACCCGAATCAGTGACTACCGTTGCTCCCTTCCGGGCCTGGCGGAGTTCATCACCTATCGCTGCGGGGGGACCGTCCGAGCCACCACAAACCCCACCTCTCAGCGGGGGGCCGACAGTGTCGCGAAAACCCCCGCCGTAAGCAAGCTGGCATCACTGTCCGGGCGCGATTGATCGATGTAAATCCGTTTTACATACTATGTAAATGTCATTAACATGATCTGGTTACTGATAGCGTTTGCCCGAGGCAATACCATGCTCAATCCTAATTTGACCCGATCTTTTTGGCTTGTTGTCCTGGCGATCGGTCTGACAGCCGGCGGTACCGCGCTGATCGAGGCCAATAAGGTGACCACCACCTCGGCCGACCGCGCGCCGATGCCGGTGGCCGCCACGCTGTTTATTCAAGAAGCGGGCTATCGCCGCAAGGCGACCTATTTAGGCCTTGTGCGCGCTGGCTCTGATAGCTTAATTGGCTTCGAAGTTGCCGGACTACTTCAAACATTGCCCGCCACTGAAGGGATGCGTGTCGCACCGGGGGACGTCCTCGCACAGCTCGGCACAGACACCCGCCGAGCAAGATTGGATGAGGCAAGTGCCACGTTACAGCGGGTCATCGCAGAACGCTTGCAAGCCGAGCACCGCGCCGAGCGCATTGCGCAGCTGGTCGAAGACGGCTCGGTATCGGAACAAGATTACGATGATGCCAAACTCACCGCACAGGCGTTTAACGCAGCCGAAGATTCCGCTAGAGCGCTACAGCGCTCTGCTGAGCTTAGCCTTAACAAGAGCACGCTGCTTGCTCCCTATGATGCTGTCGTCGCCGAGCGCCTCGTGCAAATCGGTGCCGTTGTGGCACCTGGCACACCCGTGCTCAGGTTAGTGACCGCAGCCGGCCGAGAAGCCCATATTGGCGTCCCAATTGAGATCGCGCGGCGCCTCAAGGTGGGCGATTCTTATCCCCTCACACTGACGGGCATCACCGTCGACGCCACGCTCCGCGCTATTCGCGACCACCTTGATCCCGCAACCCTGACAGTCGGCGCCGTATTCGATTTCAGCGATCAAACCCACGCCAGCGTCGGAGAATCCGCTGAACTGACCATCGAAGAGTCGGTCGAGGCCGTGGGCAGCTGGCTGCCGATTACCGCGCTGCTCGCGGCGCCCAGAGGCCTCTGGGACGTCCTGGCCATCTATGCTGACGATGAGGGCCACTTTAGAGCCCAACGCGAGAGCGTCGAAATATTGTATACCCGAGGCGATCAAGCCTTCGTGACCGGCACGGTGACTCCCGGCGAGGCAGTGGTCGCATCTGGCTTACAGCGCATCAGCCCCGGGGATTTGGTCGAGCCCCTCTTCATCGCGAACAAAACAACGACAGACAAAACAGCGTTATGATTGCGCGACTGCTGCACGCCAACACCCGCTACCTTGCGTTGGTGATTCTGACGATCGTCGTAGTGGGTTACACCAGCCTCAACGGGATGGCGCGCAAAGAAGACCCCGCGATCACGCCGTTCTTTGCCTCAGTGCAGACCCCTTTCTTGGGCGCCAGCCCAGCACGCGTCGAGGCAATGGTCACCAAACCGCTAGTCGACGCGCTGCGCGCAGAGCCCGATGTACAAGACGTTGACAGCACCTCCGCTGCTGGTATGTCGTTAATTTTCATCGAGATCGATTATCGATTGCCCAAAGACCGAATTGTCAAAATCTGGTCTGAACTCAGAGATACCATTGACCAAGTGGCCACGGCCTTCCCCCCCGGCGCGATGGCACCCGATTTTAATGACGAAATTTGGACCGAATTTGTCAAAATCGTGGCCATTCGGGGTCAAGATGGGCTGCCGCTCACCCCTGGTCAGCTGCGTCGTCAATCACTGCAGTTTGCCGATGCTGCGAGAAGTGTGCCGCAAACTCGGCGCGTGAAGCTGTATGGCCTGCCCATCGAAGAAGTCCGTGTCGAACTCGATGAAACGCGCTTATCGATGCTCGGCATTTCCATTGATGAGGTCGCCAACGCACTCGCACAGGCGGATGCGCGCGCCCCAGCAGGAAGACTCACGGGCTCGAGCGCCGCGCTCACGGTGGAGCTAACCGGAGAATTTAAGGACCTAGAGTCCGTCCGCAGTGTCATTGTCAGAGGGCTACCCGACGGCCGCTCGATTCGCGTATCGGATCTGGGGCGAGTACACAAATCCGAGGTCACGCCGCTAGAAAGCCTCTCACTCTCCAACGGACAGCGCTCCGTGCTGATCGGGATTGAGATGCAACCGGGTTATCAGGTGGATCGTTACAGCGACCGATTCGAACAATTTTTAGCCGACTATCGAGCAGCCGCCCCTCGAGGTATCGCGATTGACGAGAGCTTTGATCAATCAGGCTATACCACTGACCGACTCACCAGTATCGGCAAAAGTCTACTCGCCGGCATCACCCTCGTGCTGAGCGTCTTACTGATTACGCTGGGGTGGCGCGCCGCGCTGGTGGTCGCGGTCATTCTGCCGCTGTGCGCTTTGATGTCGATGGTCGCATTGTTTTATTTGGAGATCCCCATTCAACAGATGTCCGTGACCGGTCTTGTGGTCGCGCTCGGATTGCTCGTAGATGGTTCGATCGTCATGACCGATGAAATTCGCAAGCGCCTCATCGCTGGCCTCTCCCCCGTCGAGGCGATGAACGGCGCTGTCTCGCGCATGCGCATTCCGCTGATGTCCTCTACCCTGACCACTGTGCTCGCCTTTTCGCCACTGGTACTGCTGCCGGGTGCCGGCGGTGATTTTCTGGGTTCGATCGCCGTCGCGGTAGTGGCGATGCTCATTTCCTCTTTTATCCTTGCGATCGCTGTCACGCCAGTACTCGCGTCACGGTGGTTGCCGTCAGGCATTGCGCTGGAGCGTCGCTGGTGGCGAGCGGGCGCCAATAACGCACAACTGTCAGCCCTTTTCCGCGCCTCGCTCCATTGGTCGATTCGCAATCCAATCGGCACTTTTTCGCTGGCGTTGGTGCTGCCGCTTATGGGCTATCTCAGTTTGGATACCCTCACCCAACAATTCTTCCCCGGGACAGATCGCGATCAAATGTATCTCGATGTGAAACTACCCGAGGGCGCCGCGATTGAAGACTCACTTGAGTTGGTGACACGGCTCGACAATAAGTTGCGCAGCGAGCCCCTCATCAGAAGGGTAGATTGGTCTATTGGAGAGAGTCCCCCCGAGTTTTATTACAACCTGCGTGCCAATGTGAAAGGGGTGCCGGCTTGGTCTCGGGCATTGGTGCTGACGACTGACGAAAATCAGACCAACGCCCTGATCCGGCAGCTGCAGGGAGAGGTCGATCGCGAATTTCCCGAGGCGCAAGTCATTGTGCGTGGAATCGACCAAGGACCGCCTGTGGAGGCGCCACTGGAAGTGCGGCTATTCGGGCCTAGCACTGAAATGCTCGAATCACTCGGCGAACAGTTTCGACAGCGCGTTGCGGCACTGCCCGATGTCACCCACACAAAATTATCGATATCGCCGCCAGCCGCGAAACTGATATTTGATTTAGATGAGGCGGCACTGAAACGTACCGGGCTCAGTAAAAACGATGTCGCGAATGGGATTAGGTCGGCGCTTGAAGGATCGACCGGTGGTGAGCTACTCGAAAATGCCGAACGACTGCCGGTGCGAGCCATTCTCAAGCGCGACGAGTGGGACACGCCTGACGATCTGACCAACCTGCGCCTGCCCGTTCACTCCGACTCGCCCGCCACCTTGGTGCCCAGCATTCCGCTTAGCGCCCTCGGCGACGTCTCACTGGTGCCTGATGACAGCCCGATCAGCCGCAAGAATGGTGAGCGCCTGAATAGCGTTCACGGCTATCTCAGACGGGGTGTGCTGCCCGCGGAGGCGCTGAAAATACTGGCGGCAGACCTCACCCGCGACCCCATACCGCTGCCCAATGGGTATCGCTACGAGTTTGGGGGCGACAACGAGCAGCGTGATGAACTGCTCGAGGATTTGCTGGCGCCACTCTGGACGATCATCGCCGCAATGCTGGCCACCATTCTGCTCACCTTTAACTCTTGGCGGCTAACCGGTATCGCTTTTTTTGTGACCGGGTGCTCCTTCGGGCTGAGCCTGCTCGCCCTTGCCATTTTTCAATATCCCCTGGGCATTCAGGCACTGATTGGCGTCATTGGCTCCGTGGGCGTGTCGATCAACGCGGCAATCATTATTCTCAGTGGGCTGCGGCTCAACAAGCGTGCTAACGAGGGCGACCCAGATGCCATCGTCGAGGTGATCATGGACGCCAGCCGCCACATTGTCTCCACCACGGTCACCACCTTCGGTGGGTTCCTGCCGCTGATCCTCGAGGGCAGTGAGTTTTGGCCGCCCTTCGCAATGGCGATCGCCGGGGGTGTTTTGCTCTCCACCGTCGTATCGTTTTATCTGGTGCCCCCGCTATACACCCTGCTCATGCATCCTAAACGGCACTTTTTTCGGTACGATCAGTTTCAGCACGATCAGTTTCAGCACAATCAGTTTGAACCGGACCAGGCCCCGCAAAACACGCCAGCGCTCGACACCCTTAGTTCGGAGGCGCCCTAATGAGTAATGCCGCTCTCCCCTACCATCATGGCAACCTGCGCAATGCGCTGATCATTGCCGCCGCTGAGCTCATCGAGCGGGATGGCACGCTGGATTTTTCAATCTCTGAGGCCGCTGCAATTGCCGGTGTCAGTGCGGCGGCGCCTTATCGACACTTTGCCGATAAAGAGGATTTACTGGGTGCCGTGCGCCAACTTGCTTTCATGGGGCTGGGCAATGTGGCGAAGCAAACCGCAGACCAGCACCCTGTGACGTCTATCGAAGGCATCTTGGCCATGGGCCATGTGTACTTAAAATATGCTCGAGAAAAACGCGTTTTCTTTTCACTCATGTGGGAGGCACGAGCGGACATTGATGAGCGTAGGGAAAATCCGCAAACGGAACATAATGGCTTTATGATTTTGGTGGATCGGGTGAGCGCATTTTGCCAGGCCCATGGCACACCGCAAATCAATCCGACGCAACTGGCGACATCCCTCTGGTCGTTGAGCCATGGCATCGCCACGCTTGAGGCGAATCAACTGCTCGATATATTTGACCGCACCGTCACGGCGGAGAGCATCTTCGATGACAGCGCAAAAAGGATCTTAGCCAGCGTTTTTGCATCTCGGCCTTGGTAGGCTGGCAGGCGCCTCAAGGCACCTACTGAGATCCCGACAAACAGCATTGCGTCATAACCGTTGCGGGCCAACCACTCATTTTGAGTGGCGGTAATGAAAAGTTATGCGTTGCGCGACTTGGCCAACCCTGCAAGGAATGGGATACTGCGCGCCCGCCGCCCGTAGCACAACCGGATAGTGCAACGGCCTTCTAAGCCGTAGGTTGCAGGTTCGAGTCCTGCCGGGCGGGCCACAGTTCCCGACAACTGAGGCTCGACGTGTTTCCGACGCTCAGCCCTATGGCGTGGCCTTCAGAAAAGAGCCAGTCCTGCAAGCCTGCTGACGACCGATAGGTTGCCGAGGTGTCTCATCTCCTCATATTCTTACCGCATGCAGCAACAAGAACGCCTGTCAGTCGCTCACTGCGGCGAGCTCCCGCACCATCGAATGCCTTTTAAGCTGGAGCACCGAGCAATGGACCAAGGTCAGCTGCTGATAAGAGGTAGGGAGACTGCGAGCGCAACAACCCGGCATAAATTTGTCCATCCTTGATCACAACAGGGATGTTGTCCGGATTCTGCAGCACAGTGATGTCTTCGAGCGGATTGCCATTCACCATGACGATGTCCGCCAATTGACCCGGCTCCAATGTCCCTAAATTCCCACCGGGCATAAACGCTTCCCCGCCGTGCTTGGTAGCGGCCTGCAACGCTTCGGCCGGGCTAAAGCCGAAATCACGGGTAAAGTACTCGAGCTCTTTGGCATAACTGCCGTGTGGCGTGATGTTGAGGCCATAGTCGCCGCCGATCAGCACACGTATCCCCGCCTCTCGCATTCTTTTTACCGAGTCCTTAGTCGCCTCGAGCTCTGCCGCATAACCCTGATGCTCAGGACCGCCCTCCTCGAAGCCAAATTGACGGTAGTGCTCGACAAACGTCATCTCCCAAGCGACCGCGGGGCCCACAAAAATCCGATCTTTATGTTGCTCCAACAATGCGAGCGCCTCATCGTCGAGGTAATTAGCGTGGCCAATAAAATCGACCCCCGCTCTGACCGCTTGCTTCACCGCTGCGGCGGATCGGGCGTGGCTAGCGACTCGCATACCACGGTGATGCGCTTCTGACACCAGCACCTCTAATTCCTCATCGGTGAAGCCCAAGACCCCCGGTTTAATACCACCGCCGCCCGAGAGCAGCTCACCGTCAACCATTACTTTAACCACGTCGACCCCATTTTTAGACAGGGTCCTGACCGCCCTTCTGACCTCCCATGGACCATCGGTAATCATCCCCAGCCCATCGATCTTGAGCTGAGCATAGTCGGGGTGAAGGTCTGCATTACTGCCGGTAGAGCCAATATCGCGACCGCCAGCGAGTAGCCTAGGACCAACGATGTCACCACGATCGATCCCGGCTTTTAAAAAAGCATCGACGCGGTGCACAGACCCAAAGCCAATGGCCGCCGTAAAGCCTGAGCCCAACATGATGCGCGCGTTATTAATGGTCTTGATCATGACCTCTTCGACCGGAGATTTGTCCAGCTCGAGGGGCCCGTTATTGGTGTAGGACAAGTGAGCATGTGATTCGACCATACCGGGCATCACGAAAGCCCCTTTTCCATCGACCACGGTGGCATCGGGCGGCAGCTCTGGGCGCGCCTCACGAGGCCCGGCGAAACGAATAAGATTGTCCTCAATCACCACTGACCCGACCGGACAATATTGATCGGAATGACCCTTAAACAGCGCAACGTTTTCAATAACTATCACGTTAACCTCAGCAATTTTTTAGCGTTATCTGCCAGTAAAGCAGCCTCGTCGCCCAAGACTTCAGGGGTATCAAAGCCACCAAGATTCGTGCCAAACACCAGACGCTCATGGCTCACAGACTCCCACAACAATTGTCGTGAACGCGCTCCTTTGACATGGCTGTCAAACCACAAGCGACCCAGCTCTGCACTAAAGCCATTCTGCTTAACACCGTCAGAGACAGCGCCGTCGAAGTGCGCCATCTGCTCGAACTTCTCTGCTAAAAAACTCACACATCCCCCACCATGAGAGAAACAAATATCTAACAGAGGGTGGCGGTCTAAAACGCCTCCCATAATGATACTCGCCACCGCCAAGGTTTCCTCGTAGGCGTATCCCAGACTGAGAGACAAAGCATGCGCGCCTAATCGGGGGTCGGCGAGCCCTCCCACGCCGTCAGTCGAACTGGGATGAACGAATAGCGGCACATCCAGTGCTACTAAGGCTTCATACAGTGGATCGAGTTGCGGATTCGCAAACCCCCCGGGGAAATCGGTGCCAATCGCGACCCCCGACAAACCCAGCTCTTTTACCAGTCGTTCTAATTCGTGGCGCGACGCTGTGATGCTCTGCATCGGCAGTGAACCCAGACCTAACAAGCGATTGGGATGCTCCGCGATGGTGGACGCCATGAGATCATTTTGCCGCTGGCAAAAAGAAATAGCGGTGGCGGCGTCGATGCCATGGAACATTGTGAGTGGGTTTGCCGACAAGACCTGCACGTCAATCCCCAACCGATCCATGTGTTGAAGGCGCAGTGCCATGTCGACGAAAACGGACCCCGCATAAGAAAGCGGCTTGAGCTCATATTCTCCGATACGAAAGTAATCGACCCCTTGCGCATCAACTCCTGCCTCAGGACCATACGGACCGGCCGCACCATGAAGCGCCTCAAAAACAATGTGGGCGTGCACATCAATGACGGGTGACTGCTGCGTCATGGGGACTCTTATGTCGCTGCGAAAGGTCTCATCGTAATGCGAACCGCGACGTTATCAAACCCATCGATTTGCTTGCCAGGGAGGCTATGCAGTATCGCTACGAACTCCCCGGCGAAGCACTGCTAGCGCGCCGTCAGTGACGACAAATTGAAACGGCAACAAAAATTGGCGTGAGGCTACAAGAGCCCAATGATTTCGCTCCGCCATAGCCGGTAGCCAGGCGCTAACAAGTGAATACCGTCATTACTGAGATCTGATTTTAGAGCGCCCTTGGCATCCACAAATACCGAATGAAGGTCAATATACTGATAGCCGCGTTCGTCAGCGTGTTGCCTCAATGCCGCATTCAGGGTGGGTATGTGGGTATTGTCAATCAAAGGCCATACCGCATTCACAGGCAAAACACTCTGGATATAGACCTCCGTGTGAGGGAGCTGCGCATCAATGAGGTTGAATAGCGTCGTGTAATTGCGCAAGGCAACCGCCGCCCCCAAACGCTTATTAAGATCATTAACGCCGATCATCAAGAATAACTTGTCGGGCTTCACACTGACGATCTGGTGCATCCGATCAAGGATATCTTGCGTGGTATTACCGCTAATACCCCGGTTAATCACATCCACACCGGACAGCCACTCTGACCAAAGCCCTCCCTCTGTAATGCTGTCACCAACGAACACTACCGCCGCGTGGGTCGCCGCGAGCGCCTCAAACTGACTGAGTCGTCTCTCGTTCATTCCGTCGATCATCGCCCGCTTTTGACCCATCCAAAAGTGTTGGGAGACCCCGCCCACCGCAAGGGCCGTGAGCAACACGCTGACCGCCATAGCCTTTACCATGGCATTTACTCCTTGATACCTATTCGATTCACGTTCGATTTAATCACAATGCGCTCGCGATCGCGGCTACGATGATGGGTGATCTGAGCGCTTGTGGTGATAGCGCCAGCCGTGTTCCCTCATAACACCACGATTCAGTAAGAGGACAACCCACAACACAGTTGATGCGCACCCGGCCCCGCGATCTGTGCTCGGCAATCCGCCCAGAACAGCCTGAGTAAAACACACTCGAGACCCGCACAATGCCGCAGCCCGCAAGGTCCGGCGGCACGGTCTGAACCGACTTGCAGCCGCTGCGCGCGGATGCGAGGAAACTGACTTGATTAGGACGGGCTAAGCGAAACCCATAACGTTTGAATACCGCCCTCCTGAGGATGCTGTCTGCCAGGGGTGGTTTGTTTTGCTTGATTGCAGACTTAGCCTGGCGGGTCGCTTCGCTTGGTCACGATCTCATTCAGCGAACGCTGATCGCGTTTATCTATTCAGCCGCAGCCTCAGCTAACAACTGCTCTCGCAAGGCTGAGCGTTGTATTTTGGTCGCCGACATAGGCCACTCCTCTACAAACCTTACGACTCTGGGTACCTTAAACGAGGCAATCTGGCCCTCGCAATACTCAACGATCTCTTCTGCCGCAACGCTGGCGCCCGGCTTCAATTGGATAAAGGCGGCGACCACCTCATCGAGTCGCTCATCGGGCGCACCAACCACTTGCGCCACCATGACGTCTGGATGAGTCGACAACCAGGCTTCAACCTCCAGCGGTGACACATTCTCGCCCCCGACTTTCAGCACATCCTTAATGCGCCCGTGGAATCGAATACGACCTTCAGCATCCAAAGACCCCAAATCGCCGGTGCGAAACCAACCCTGATCATCGATGACACGAGCCGTCTCTTCAGGCTGCTTGTAATAACCATCGAACAACAGAAATCCTCGTATACGGATCTCACCCTGCTCGTTGGCAGCGCAGACATGTCCTGACTCAGGATGGACGATCGCCACCTCAATGCCCTCATAGGGTTTACCGCAGGTCTCCGCGCGCTGAGCTTCCGTATCGCTGGGGTCAGTGTGACTCGCGATACCACTGAGCTCGGTCATGCCAAAGGCGCTAATATGCGTCGCGGATGGCCACGCGCGCATATTTTCTCGCAGCGCTTCCGCAGAACCAATGTTATTGATCAACCGAACGTGGTCCAGTTGATCGAGCTTCATGCGGGGATGATTGATCAGCTCCGCCATGATCGCAGGGAAAGCGGGATACAAAAAGGTGGCGCGCTCTTCGTTGATCTGGGTCACCGCGCGATCAATATCCACCTTCTCGTCAGTCAGACACGCACCGCCGTCATGAAAAAGACTCAGCATCGGCAAAATAGACGCCATGTGGAACATGGGTAGCGGGTCCCACATCCGCTCGTCAGTGGACAGACTCAATCGATTCCTCATCGCTAGCGACGTTCTGAAAACCGACTCTTGCGTCAACATACAGCCCTTCGGTAGCGAGGTCGTGCCCGAGGTGAACATAATGAGTGCCGGCTCACTGGCGATGACTTCGTCTTGCCGAGCATCAAATTGCGCCGGCGTTGCCAAGGTCTCTTCGGCAAGAAAATCTGAGAAAGCGGTAAAGCCAGCTTGATCAAAGGCATCGAGTGTCACCACACGCTCAAGCATCGGCGCAGCGGGCACCGACACAATGCCACTGGCATCGGCGTTTGCTAACTCTGGCAAAGCTTCTAGCAATCTCGCCGCATGCGGCACACCCTCGTTTTGACCGACGAATATCCATTTAAGATCACAATGTGTGGCCGCATGCTGTAATTCTTGAACGCGGAAACGCGCATTCAGCAAGACCGCGACGGTACCTGAGAACATGCAGCCGAACAGGAGCGCGATGTACTCAAGCCGATTGACCGCCAGAATCCCTACGTGGTCACCACGTGACAACCCGTGACCCACCATCGCTCGCGCGTAGCGCTGACTCAATTCAGACAACTGCGCATACGTTAATCGCGCATCAGGAAAAATCAGTGCCGGTCGGTCGGGATATTTTTCCGCCGCAGTCAGCAATAATTGAGACAGCAAGTAGTTAGGGTTACGCAATGTCACATTCCATGGTCTATTAGTTCGTCAGCTGACGAGTTTGGCTATTGTCACGGGACGGCCTCACGGTTGACGCCCTCTCCGCCCTCGACACACTCTGAGTGCCCACCGCGTCACTTAATCAGACTATCCGATTTAATCGCTTTTGCGGCACTCTGCTCACAGTGAATGCGCCGACCCTCGAAGAGTCAATTCGTAAATTTTTATGGGTGTTAAAAAAATACAGTTTGAATACGCCATACCAGAACGCTAGCGTTACCGTTCAATCTGTTTTAGGCACAGCCAAATGACTAGTGCGTCGGGCAGACAGCCTCGTATAGATTGGTTAATCACACGAGCGTAGCGACGGTGCCTTTTGAAGACCACGCTGTTTATACTTCAACAAACCAGCATGGCACACGGATCGCACACAACACACGGCACCATGGCCGCTGGATTTTTAATCAATAAGGAAGCGCGAACATTTCCATCACCACGCCTCAGACAGCAGATCGCAAAGCGCTGATCGGAAAAGCATTGCGAACTGCCCATTACCGCGTTTCCTGCGAGGATGTCAGCGATTTTCTGGGTGTGATGCCAGACCATCATGATTTCGTGGCAGAAGCGCAGCACGTTGCCCCCCCGTCGTTTGCACCTTTGGTCGCGGTTTTAGGCTTGCTGCGAACCTTCGACTGGGGCACCGATTTTTGGTTTGACTATCGCGATGGAACCGCCATGTTTGGTGAACAATCTATTCAATATCATCGTCCGCTCTATGTGGGTGAAGAGGTCGAGATCAGCGCCGTCATCAGTGACGTCTATGAAAAAACCGGGCAAAACACGTTTGACGTGGTTCAACTGGCATTCACCATTAAGGGAGACTGGGATGGTGAAATCACCATGACCGGCAAACAGTCTTATATTTTATTCAAATGAGTATTGCACCCAATAAGCCTCTCCTTGAGGACCTAGCGGTCGGCATGGCACTTCCCACCGCCAAGTTTGGCCCCATGGATCGTTTTGATTACATTCCGATCGCGCTGATTTTGCGCGACACAAATCCGCTGCACCTTGATCGCGTTTACGCGCAGGAACGCGGCTTGCCGGACACGGTTCAGCAAGGGCCATTGAACCAAGCCTACCTTTACCAGTTTTTTACTAACTGGCTGCATCAACCGTGGGACCTGGTCAGCACTGATATACGATTCTCAGCCAACGTCTTTCCAGACGATCATTTGTATTGCGGTGGAGAGATCGAAGCCCTTGAATCTGGCGACGAGCACGATGTCGTGCATTGCCGCGTATGGCAAAAGAATGAGGACGGCACCCCGATTTTAACGGGAAAAGCCGCCGGACGATTGCCGAAGCACCGATAACGGCTGGTTTGGGTGAGCACATTGTGACGGCGGCTACACACGCAGCACCACACTGACGTCTTCCTCACGCCTCTCTTGCGCATCGCTCGCGTCTCTCTCGCAGTCTTCCCCACATCTCTCTCGCGCGTCTATCGCGCGTCTATAGCCCCTCTTGCGCCTCTGTCGCGGGGCTCTCGCGGGTCTCTCGCGCTTTGTACAGCCGTAATAAGATCGCAAGGCTTGCATGCCTAGCAGTCACTGGCAGCCCGCTCAGCGCCAAAAGGTGGACCACACATCACTGAGCCTGCACGGCACTCAACGCCCCCGTCATGGCCCGTCTAGGTGCCAAGTCAGTTCAAGCCATACAGCGTGCGCTCACGCTTTAACCCATCTAGGTGTCAGCTCAGCTCGGCGTTATTGAAGCCGCTCCACCGAAGTACCGATACTGACTCCTGATCGCCAAAAAACAGTGGCACCAATCAAGCAGCCAACGCTCCGTGCGACAGGCAAAAAAAAGACCCATTGAGTCATCCCCAATGGGCCAGTGGTGACATACCGTTTCCGTTAGAAATTCACTAACAACTCCACCCCATAGGTGCGTCCTTTAGACTGCTGCCCATAGGTGATGAGGGTAGAGGTTGTTCGACTCACCCAGTTGGTGTTGTCTTCGATGTTGTTCACAAAGGCCGCAATTTTGTAATTGCCGCGATCGTATGCGATCGACAAATTAGTCTTACCGTAAGACTCCACCAGGGACACTGGATCGTTATCCTCTTGCGTGTAGAAGTCGTCTGTCCATGAGTACGTCAGATCCGTCAGCAGCAAACCGCCAAACGCCTCTGCGGTGTAGTTAGCCGTCACGCCCACTGTTAAGTCTGGCGCCTGCTTGGGCTTGAGATAGCTGTTGTCGACAGGATTACCACCCTGCGTCGATGAGAGGTCAGCGTCAAACGACTTGTACTCTGCATCGAGGATCCCGATTGCACCACTTAACGTAAACCCGTCTGTGATGCGAGCCAAGCCCTCGATCTCAAAGCCCTGATACTCCACTTCACCCACGTTGAACGGGACCGATACCGCCGTGCCGTCGTCGGCTGGCAAGGTCGTGATCGCCTGCAGTTTCTCAACATTACTGCTGAAGGCTGCCACGTTTAAACGCACCCTGTTATTCAAGAACTCCATTTTTGCGCCCAGCTCTAAGCTCTCAATCTCTTCAGGGTCGTAGGTGATCGCGTAATCAACCAGTCGCTGGTTCTTGCCGTAAAAACCGCCGCTGTGGAAGCCAGTGGCATAAGAACCGTAGACCATCACGTCTTCGCTAAGCCGGTAGGACAAGCCTGCTTTACCGGTTGTTTTACTCCAACTCTCATCCCAGCTGCCCGTCTTTTCATCGTCAGCGTATTGCGCGCCATGAACACACTCACCCCAGTTTTGGAGATCACGGTCGGCGTCAGCCTTGATACAAAATTGTCGGGCAAAAAAGTCTTTCTCATCTTTCGAATAGCGTAAGCCCAAGGAGATTTCGAGCCGCTCAGTAATATCGTAGTCGAACTGTCCGAATACGGCCTGGCTTTTCGCTTCCTGCGATTGGTAGATATTTTGACCAAAGTCATTACCCAGCCGGTCAACCTGCTCTGGCGTGGCACCGTAGAGTGCAACCAGCAGCTCAGGCGTTCTCACAATCTCCCAAAAATCGTAGGTAAACCAATCTTGCGAGTATGAGTTCTCCATCTGATACACACCTAGCACCAAATCGAAGTTGTCGCCCGAGGTTGCCCATCGCAACTCATGGCTCTCTTGGTCATTCTCGTTTTGGTTGTCTACGGTAATGAAGTCGCAAGCACTGCCTGAGTAAGGCCATATGGCCAGCTCTTCCGTATCACGGTGCCCGTAAATATAGGTTGCCGTAGAGCCGTTACTGAACTCGTAGTCCATCTGCAAAGTAATGGCGTCGGTTTCCATGTCGCCTAGGTTCTCTTTCGAGGCACTGGTGGTTGTCGCAGTAGAACCCGGATCATTTTCTAGCAGACAATCCTCTCCACGAATATCGGGATAAGACGCATTATCGTTGTAGGCCTGTATCCGCCAGTCTGTCGCAGCGGGTCCTTCTAGCGCGGTAAGCGCCACGATCGCCGGTGAATATGGCTCCCAACCACCGGAGTAACCATCTTGGAGTGCAATGGCCCGATTACCACCTAAACCTGTGAGGTTTCGGAAAGCCCCGTTGTCACTCTGGTCATCAATCGTTTCTATCGTCAGCTTCGCAGTAAAGTTATCTGTAGGCGTCCACAAAAACTTAGCGCCGTAATTGAGATAATCCTGCTTTGCGACATCTTTATTCAAGGTGACATTGTTAATGTAACCGTCATCTTGCAAGCTCGCCCCGAACAGCTTCACCGCCAGCACATCTTCCACGATCGGAAAGTTTAGGATCGCCTTCACATCCGTGCGTCCAAAATTACCCAACGTGCCAGAAATCGAGCCGCCGAGCTCGCCTGTCGGATCAGTTCGAGTCAATGAAATCACGCCGGCAATTGTATTCTTGCCGAATAAGGTGCCCTGTGGGCCCCGCATCACTTCGATCGACTCGATATCAAAATTATCAATCAAAGCACCCGAGTTGGTGGTGAGTGCAATGCCGTCATAAACAACGCCAACAGCCGGATCAAAACTTTTTTCGTCGTTGCTGTAACCAATTCCCCTAATAGAAATGGCGTGGCCGGCCGTACGACCCATAGACTGGCGAACCTGAACGTTAGGCGCCAATCCTTCAATATGTCTGAGGTTTCTGATCGCAGGATTGTCTAGCTGATTAGTAATGGAAGTCACCGCAATGGGCACATCCTGAATCGACTCTTGGCGTTTTCTAGAGGTCACAATGACTTCCTCAATAGCCAAGGCGCTCTCGCCTTCCTCTTGTGCCGCTGCGTATTGCGAGCCCGTCGCTGCCAATACCAGCCCGCACATGAGCGTGAGCTTTTTTTGAAGATGTTTTGCAGAACCCTCGAACTTGGGAAAAACCCTATCCATGTTGTCGCTCCATTAATTTATTTTTTTACTACAGCCTGCAGTACAGGGGCTGGGCTGGGCTGAGTCAATTTGTAAATTTTTATAAATCGTCAAAAATTAGGTTTGAATCGCGACCGACAGATGGGTAGCTTGGTCAGCGTAAAGCCGCATTAATGCAGTGTTTAGCGCTCTTCGATCCGCTCGCTGGAACGCTTTTCCCGGCGTGAAGGTTTTGGCAATAAAACGGGTCAACATAAGGCAAACTGGTCACTCATCGTGTGCTGGCGCATTCAAGAACCGTCACGCAGATCGCATCGCTAGGAGACGTCATGACACAACAACGCCTGCAAGGAAAAGTAGCTGTTATCACCGGTGCGGCCAGTGGCATTGGGGCCGCGACTGCTCGTCGATTTAAGGAGGAAGGCTGCGCCCTGATTCTCGGTGATATCCAATCTGATCTGGGCCACGACCTCGCCAACGCACTCGGCGATCGCGTTTTTTTTGAGCACTGCAACGTCACCCTCGAAGCCGACGTTAAAAAACTGGTCGATCGTGCCCTGTCAGCGTTTGGTCAACTGGACATTATGTTCAACAACGCAGGTATCGTCGGCGCCAAAGGCCCCATTGACCAGACTCCCGCCGATGAGTGGCGTATCACTACCGATATTCTCATTAATGGTGTTTTTTACGGTGTAAAGCATGCGGCCGCTGTCATGAAGCAACAGCGCTCAGGCTCGATTATTAACATGTCTAGCGTCGCTGGGGTCATGGGCGGGCTAGCACCTCATGCCTACACCACGGCAAAGCATGCCGTCATTGGGCTGACCACCAGTGCCAGCGCTGAACTGTGCCAACACAATGTGAGGGTCAATGCCATCGCCCCCTTCTCAATGGCAACGCCGATGGTGGCCGATGCCCATCTGCAGGATCACCATGCGACTGATGAGGTGGCCAAAACACTGGCGGCTAATTCGCCATTGCCAGGACGTGCCGGCACCGCGCTCGACGTAGCTAACGCAGCGCTTTGGTTGGGTAGCGATGAATCCGGCTATACCAGCGGCCTCACTCTGACCACCGATGCAGGGGTTACCACGGGGTCCATAGTGAGGCGGCCCAACTACGACGATTATGTGCCGATGCAAAAAGAAGCGGGGAATCGCGGGGTATAGCACAGGCATTGGCCTCGTTAACCCCACGCCGTCGCGGTAACACCCAGTTGATTCATCTGCACCCAAAGAGACAATAGGATTATGGATTTTAATCACGCTAACAGCCCGTCTCAGTCACCCCCGAACTTTCATATCGGTCCCTATCGGATCGGTGGGCCCTACGCGAAATACATCCTCTTTCTGCTGATTCTCGTTTACGCGATGAACCTATTAGATCGCCAAATTCTTGCCATCCTCGCTGGCGAAATTCAGGCAGACCTCGGCATCAGTGATTCTCAAATGGGGTTTTTATACGGCACCTCATTTGCCGTTTTTTACGCCATCTTTGGCCTGCCGCTCGGACGCCTAGCGGATTTGTGGGTCCGCAAAACACTCATCGCCTGCGGCCTCTTTACCTGGAGCGTCATGACGATGTTATGCGGGATGGCGGGCGGCGCCGCCAGTCTCACGTTCTTTCGCTTTGGCGTCGGTATTGGTGAAGCCACCGCGACCCCCTCGGCCTACTCGCTTTTGTCTGATTGGTTCGAACCCAAAGACAGGGCCTCGGTTATCGCCATTTACTCTACCGGTGCTTATATCGGCATGGGGTTGAGTATGTTTATCGGCGGCTGGATCGTCGATTGGTGGAACCTGAGCTATCCCGATATTGCCAACGCGCCCCTCGGACTCAAGGGATGGCAGGTCACGTTTATCATCGTCGGCGCTCCCGGCGTGCTGCTTGCCGCTTTGTTTAGAACGCTCAAGGAACCCGTGCGCGGCTACAGCGAAAATGTCGCCAGTATTCAAAACCACCCCCATCCCTTTAGAGAAGGTTGGAGCGAGCTCGCCAGCATTCTCCCTCCTTTTTCAGTCATTAGCCTGTATCGCCGGGTGGGCTTTACGGCGCCCTTGATCACCAACATCGTTGCGGCGGTCATCATTGTCGCGCTGGGGAGCCTGATCAGTCACCTCACCGGTCGCGTGACACAGTGGGTCGTGCTCGGAGTCGGTGTCTATGCGCTTTTCAGTTGGGCCAAGTCTCTAGCCGTGAGAGATCCTGTGACTTATGCGATGATCTTTCGCTGTAAGTCGATGATCTACGTCAACCTCGCCTATCCTATTATTACCTTCATCACCTACGGATTCGCGCTGTGGCTTGCCCAGTACTTGCTGCGCAAATTTGATGCCGATTTATCGGAGCTCGGCATGGTTCTTGGACTCTCTACTGCCATCTGCGGTGGCGTGGGTGTGGCCACTGGCGGGGTAGTAGCCGATCTCATGAAGCGTCATATCCGCGAGGATGCCCACACGTTCATGGGCCTCATCTCAGGCATCCTTACGATCATTGCTGCCCTGTTTGTACTCAACGCAGAAACCCTTCAAGAGGCTTATGTTGCCAACGCGTTTCTACAGTTTGTCAGTGTGCTGTGGACTGGCGCCGCTGGCGGCATCATCACCACCCTTGTGCTCCCCCGGATGCGCGCCACCGCTTCTGCCTTTTACCTGGCAATGGGCACATTTTTAGGGCTCGCGATGGGCCCCTTCACCATCGGCTATCTCAGCGACACGTTTCAAGCATCGGGCAACACGCCCTCTGATTCACTGGGTCTGAGTTTGAAGCTGGCATTACTGGTCTACTTGATCGTGGCGATATTTACTGTCCTGCTGTTTCGGCATTATCGACAGGACTTTAATACACGAGAAGCCCGCGCCATCGCAGCAGGCGAGCCCGCTCACCCCTAAAACAGACCACAGACCCGCTCGGCCAGTCGCTTTGCAGACCGTGTACCCGCGCTGCGCGCGGGCGGTTGGCTTATTCTCAAATTGTGAGATCATGTTGGTCTCGGCTGTCACCGCACACAAATGGAGCCCTTTTGAGTGAGCACGTTGCCGCTGTGGCAAACCAGCCAAGAATCGGCGACCCCATCGCCATCGCACGCAATGGGCGCTCGAAAAACGGTCAGTTTCACCTAAACAATAGGGTCGGCTTACAGTAACGATGCAGCTATACAAACCGAACAAACCAAAGGGCACGAAACGCAGAGACAGCATCATCAATGGCTTCTTGTCCTCGCTGGAAAAAAACGGGTTTTCGAAGACCTCGATGACCGGCATCGCACAAGAAGCCGATATTGCGCCCAGCCATGTCTTTTACTATTTTAATTCTAAAGAAGACATCCTGACGGAAGTGTTCAAGCACCAGTGCGATGTCATTGTTGAAGGCATGGCGGCACTGAAACAGCACGACTTTGCCGCAAAAATAAATTACCTCTGCGACTTTTTCTACACCGAAAACAAATCCGTCAACCACCTCTCTACTGGTGTGATGTACGAAGCCATTGGCGCTTCGGTGACCGACCCGAGTCTCGCTGCGCACAAAAGCGAATTAGACCGATGCTGCATCGAGCTACTCAGCGTCGTTTTTTCGCACAATCAGATCGATGAGGACGCCTGTATGGAAAGGGCCGAGATCTTATATGCGGTCATCGCAGGGTCGAAGCTCAATGGGTTTTTCAGACCCGACGTCGACTTAGCCCACGGCAAGGATCTTTTCATTAAAACGGCTTATTTATTAGCACATAACGACAAAAGTAATCATTCAACCGCTGGCTAGGTGAGAGCGCAGCGCCCTGCGCCTTGATACCGCCAGTCGATCAAACCGTCACAGAAGGAGTCGACCATCACTCGCTATATCGTCATCTCAGACGGCCCAGCCCAGCCCAACCCCGACACACTCGATGCCTGCTGGGCGCAAGTTCTCGTCGACCATCCAGAATTGGCGGGTGATTATCAGGTTCGCTCCCTCGGTATCGATGCCGAGACAACAGAGCAAATATTTGGTTTTATCCAATCACGCGAAAAGGTGGCCACTTTTAGCTTGCCTTGGGTGCTTGAGGCCAATCACTTTCCCCACCCCAAAGTCGGCATGCCCATCTTGCTGTGCGACTACGACGGCAAGCCCCGCCTCGTGGTCAAACTGACCGATATCCGCAACATCACGTTTGGCGAGATGGGGATCAATGAGTCGTCCTTGGATGGCCCCCCCGTGCAAGACCCTGATATTTGGATCCCGCTTCATCGGAACTATTGGAATGGACTGCTCTCCAAGTACGATCGTGAGTGCACCGACGACATGCCTGTGCTCGTTGAGCCGTTTGATTACATCGGTACCGTGAGCGGATAACTACCTTGCCCGACGCCCACGTAACACGCTTCAGACAGCGTGCTAAGTGGGTTTCGGATCTTAATAAACCGAAGGCCTCGAGGGGCTAGCGCCTGATCGCGGTCGCTACGAACGCGTAGTTCTCGCAGGTCGCCATCGCTTCCCAGCTGGCCTCTAGCGCTGAACCAGACCAGCTTGCCGTGCCCGCCTCAACCGCTGCCTCGTCACCGAACAGGTCAAGCCATACAAAATCGGCATCGGCGAGATCAAACTGGGGCTCCATCAGGTAGTACCCATAGTTGTTGGACTCACCCTCGACGAGCCATGCGTCGTACTCGGCTCGAAAGGCGGCGAGCGATGCCGCGTCCTGCCCTTCATTGAAGGCGCAGAAGTCGAATCGAGGATGGAAGGTGCCACCCACCGCGATGTCTGCCATGCCATCATGACCGTCTGTCGGCTTAAACGTATAAACGTTCTCGGGCTCGTAGGACATTGCACCGGCCAATTCAGCGGACCAGTCGTCGACTTGATTGGCATTCCAATCGGCCCAACCCGCTTCACGGGCCTCACTAGAGGGCCACATGACCACCCAGATCAGATCGTAATCATCGGTCTCAAACTGGGGCATCAACACATTAGCGCCCAGCATGTTATAGCCCCCCGCATCGATGCGCGCGTTCCATCCATCGATAATGCCCGCCATCTGCGCCTCGGTCATATCGTCTGCGGTGTTATTCCAAATATAGTCAACCAGCAACTCACCACTAGCCGCACTACTTTGCATCGGGGTCTCAGACATCTCGGGCGCAGCGACCTCAGGCACAGCCACCGCAGCAGGCTCGTCGCTTTGACCACAAGCGGCCAGAAAAAGGGTTAGCGAGGCGATAACAAAGAACGTTTTCATAATGATTTACTCCTAGTCATTATTGTTAGGGGACATCAACGCCACTGCAGTAAACCTAATTTTTCTCGGACCTACAAGCCAACACGCGTCGCCGCGTCGAGAGGCCATCGCCCTGGCTTTTACATTTTAGGGTGCTGACTGACCGTGCCACCCTCCACAGGAAACTGCCCCCCCGTGCAAAAACCCGATTCATCGGAGGCCAAAAATAGCGCCATGGCGGCCACCTCTTCGACCGTTCCCATTCTCCCCAATGGGGACATCTGATTACAGGCTGCTTCGACTTCAGGCGCTTGTGCAATCGCCGTTTTGAGAATATTGGTGAGGGTTGCGCCGGGATGAATAGAATTACAGCGAATGGTCAGGCCTGCATTGGCACAAGACACTGCGACCGACTTGGTGAGTCCCACCACACCCGCTTTCGAAGTGGTATAGGCCACATCAGGGATCGCCAAATAGGAGGTGGACGACGCCGTATTGACGATAGACCCCTGGGCGCCAGCAGGATTATCTCGCATCAGCGCAATGGCGGTTTGGCAGCCGAGCATCATACCGGTGAGGTTAATGCTCAGTAGTTGGTTCCAAGTGGCCACGTCTACGGTCATGATATCGGCGTTGCTGACGATGCCCGCGTTATTGATCATCACATCTAAGTGGCCGTAGTCTGCGCGGACTTTTTCTGCCAGCGCAGACCACGCCTGCTCAGAACTGACATCGAGCCGCACGAACTCTGCGCCGCACTCAAGCGCGACTGCGGCACCGTTTGTCTCATCAACATCGGCGACTAACACGGTGGCGCCCTCTGCACAGAATCGGCGCACGATGCCCTCGCCAATGCCCGAGGCACCGCCCGTTACCACCGCTATCTTGTCCTGCAATCGCCCCGCCATACCTGCCTCCTCAACCGTCATTGACGGTTGGAGCGTAGCATCGCCGACCACAAACGAATATCGTCTTTAACGGCACCTTGGTGGTTGGACGTCGTTTTGTTAACTAGCGCAAAGACAGCGAGTGCCGCCTGACGGGAAGTGGGCTGCCAAAACGCCTGTCACGCAGACTGGTTTCAGACCGACCCGATGGAACGCAGCGTCCTACGCTGCGTTTGCTTGCCCTCCATGGTGTGCCGTCCGTGGCGACGTCATCCCTGACCCAAGGTAAGACGCGCCCTCGAACGGCAAGTTCCCGCAGTATGCTGGTACTTGTTGGCAAGACGGCGCCCTAATACGCGATGTTTAACATGATGGCCGGTCTGGCCGCATAGAACGATCTCGACGCTTGCCTTGCTGCCGCTGACCCTTGACCGGCTGAGCTTGCTCCCTCAGCGATATATCAGCCAACGAGAAGCTTCACTCAGTAGGGCAAACTGCATCCCGGGCTCGCGCTCGCGGCGGACGCTTTGTCGATGAAGCGATCCTGAGCAACGCTGAAGATCAACAAACCGTCGACTTCGACCTCAGTGTTGACCTGCGTATCGTAAAGCGTGTCGCCCAAGGCCACTGGATAGCTCGATTTAAAGATAATCTCAGAGGCAAAGTCGACGGGTAAAGTTCCACCCTCTAGCTGCTTCACCACGTCACCAGTTCTGGCTAAGCGGGCGCCTTTCCCGAAGGTATCGCGGCAGGCCGCCGATAGATTCCAAAAAGCAGGCAAATCATTACCCGTGCTGTAAACGGCGTCTGCAATACCCGCGTAGCGGTATCGATACAAATCAAATTCTTGGCGCAGGGCCTCGATCTCGTCGGTCACTGCACTGATGTCGATCGCCTCCAGGCGCCCCAGTATCTCGCCCAGATCAATATTGGCGGTCTCTGCTTGATTCAAAAAAGATTCCAACAGCCCCGCAAGGTCACCGCTATCGTTGTCGGCGCCATCGAACAAATCGTCAAAAAATGACATGAGGCCTGCAGAGCTGTTCGCTTGAGTTGGCTGGGCAGCTTGGCTCCAGCCGGTCACGGGCGTCATCAGTATGATGAATGCCAAGGTCCATGATTTCATTACGTCGCATCCTGTCGCTTAAATAGGACGCTCAGTATTGCATCGGCCTAAAGGGCCTTACTTGACCCGCTCCGCCAATCATTTGTCCAAATCGGTCAGAACAGCGCACTGCTCAAAAACCGACTCGACAGCAGCAACGGTCAACCCGCGTGGCGCATTCGCGCTACCAGCCGCGAGACCCCGGCACACCCTTAAAGGGACCCACGAGATTCGAGGTAATCCAGCCACCATAAAAATCCCCCGCCTGGGCCTGAACCTGCTCTCCCTCGACAAAACACGCATCGACCCTCGAGGCGTAAAAGCTTAAGTAATCGGTGATGGGCTCAAATAGCTGGGAGGGGCGTCGATAGGTCCAGCCCACATTTGCCACAGTCCCCGAGGCGCCCTCTAGATC
>ENA-ORDA01000880-ORDA01000880.1-marine-metagenome-genome-assembly--contig:-NODE-880-length-28023-cov-5.082445_pt1 | contig 28023 bp, 27 predicted proteins | sample MGYA00237778_ERZ508506 | MGnify/ENA primary metagenome ERZ508506 (study PRJEB26177, sample SAMN06267891) | marine metagenome | isolation source: Monterey Bay, California, USA | place: Pacific... | reverse complement strand
AATCGGGGTGTGTGTCCTTGTCATTCTGCTTGTGGAAGCAGAAATTTGAGTCGGTTTTCGGGTTGCTATATGGTCGGCCATACTGCACAGAATGTCAAATACTTGAAATTAATAATTCAAGGAATTCCATTGAATAGATTATTTTCTTCGAACACCAATTTTTATACAGCATTTCTTTGAGACAATCATGCATTTCTATGTTCCAGGCGCAATTGCAGGGGTAATTATCCTTCAGGTTTCAATTATTATGCCCACACTTTCTAAGAAATTAACCAGTGAAGATTTTGGAAAAACTATCAGAGCATTATGGCCTAAATTCTTCATTTTTATTGCTGCCTTAGGCGCTCTCAGCACATCTATAATCACTTATACAGGAGATGGTGGAAATTACCATTTAGCCATTTCAGGATTCACCTTTATCGCTGCTTTAACTTGCTACTTTGTTATTCCAGCAACCAATCGGGCTAAGGATGAAGATAATATGAAGAAATTCAATCTATTACACAAATTAACAGTTTGGTTAACTATTAGCATATTACTAACTAATATTGTGTTTTTGTTTATTTGAACAATCATTCTGATTCTTTTTTGGCTTCTTCTGAAGGATCAATAAAGTCATCTTTACCAGACCTTCTAGCAATTAGTAATACAAGCAATAGCCCAGAAGAAATACCAGTAAATAGCCCAACATAAAGCAACATTTTCTCAGGAGTTAACCCTTCGTCTTCGCTTTCTGCATTTGTTGTAGTATCTTTATCATCATTAGTTACTCCAAACTCGCTACCAATTGGAGGTAGATTGGCCTCGGTGTGCATACCAGTGTCTGCTACCAACTCAATTGTTGCATTAACAACAGAACCATCTGAGCGAATATCTTGGTAAGAATAATTACCTACAGTCCAATTCATATCTAATGTTACAATAAAATTGATTGTACAATTCTCATCTAATTTAGTATTATTTTCATCTCTCTCACAGTCATCAGATAGTTCACCCGAATCCCAATCAAACGTTCCATTGTATAATCCATCACCATCATGGTCGTAAACTAAGCGATGTGTAAGATTTGAACCATTATCAATATTATACCAAATAACTGAATCATTTTGGATGATTTGTTGGCCACTATGCGAAAAACCATCTTCTTTGATTAGAATTGTGAAACTTTCAGCAGTATGTGCCTGCGTTGAAACTATGCATGGACTAGCGATTAAAGCAAACAAAATTGTCATAGCTAAAATCTGAATTCGAATGGCCATGAATACAAACCACAGCCTCTTGTAAATAAATAATTTTGAAATCCTGTATTCAATCAATTCAAATAATACTGTTCTTACACCGCGCTATGCGTAACCAAGGCTTGATTAGAGACTCTAATGCAGCAGACCAAATTATCATATATGCTTTTGTAGGTCTTGTAACAATTAGTATGCTTTCTATCGGAGCATATTTTGCTATCTCAAATAACGATGAGGCACAATCTTCAGATTCAGAACCAATGTCTTGGATAGACCCAGTAATCGAAATCGAAGATGAAAATCACGACCATACGGATTTACTAGCACACCGTCTACAAACCGAGAATATGGAACTAATCGATTATCACAATCTAAACTGTGATGGTAATGTGGCACCTCCTCCTGAACTTGACAATGTAGCCGGTAGGCCGTGTTTCCCCCAATACAAAAACCAAGGCCCAACCCCCGGAGACTCTTCTGAAATCTCTATCGAAGGTAACTTCATGGAAGATTGTGTCAAAAACCCAGATGGTACAGGCGGCTGCTATGCTTATGTTTCTTCTTACAATCAGTTTGAAATTTTAGATATTTCAAAACCGAATAATATCGTACTACTCTCAACATATTATGCCGAAGTTGGAAGAATGATTGACATTAAAGTAACTCCAGATAATAATTGGGTTTTGGTCAATCACGAACTAACTAACAGTGATTTAGACCCGATTCCAACCGATGATGATGCTAACAGCGGCGCAAACCGACTCGATGTAATCGATGTTTCAAATAAAAATGAACCAATCAAGGTTGCAGAATGGAATAATCCTCCTGCAGGATTTCACAACCAAGACCTACACGTTGATTGTGATTGGGAAAACGCTCCAGCAATCTATGCTCAAGAAGAGTGCCACCTATTCCTTTATGGAGCAGACCCATACCCAGAAATGGTTGAGGGGGATTCAGGAACATTCTACAAAGGAACGCAAGTATTCTACGTTCCATTGGGACTTGACTCTTGGCTTGACCCCCAATCAACAGATGAAGAACAAAATAACAGTAGACAAATTCTACGCTGGGGTGGATATTCCCCTGAGCCGGAAACCACTTGCGGCGGATCAATTTTTAATCATGACAATGTATTCCATATTCATCCGATAACCGGACAAAAACTCCTCTACATCTCATACTGGGATGCAGGTCTGCGTATCGTTGACGTTTCAAATCCACCCGAAGTTCCTGACCCTGAAGGAATATCTTGGCCACAAGACAACGAGGTTGGTCGCTGGTTAGGATGTCCAAGTGCCGATGATGGCTGGTACGGTCCAGATGGTGGCGGACATGCCAATATGACGCCTGAAGAATGGGGTGGAAGTAGCGGCGCATTAAACGGCAATGGCTGGATACATTATGCAATTCCTTACGAACACCTTCTGTGCAATGGAGCTGCAGAATTCGACCCAGTGGAAACTTGGGATGATGAGTGCGGCACTGGACCCTCAGACCCAATATTCGGTATCAACTGGAGGCATCTAACTCTGATCGCTCCTGAATACGGTACCAACACAAACCACACAGGGTATATTTGGACAATTGATACAACCGACCCAGCCAACCCATTCTTGCTTAGTAAGTGGAAATTACCAGGTAGCAGTATCTTGCCAAATGGTAGTGAACACCCACACCATTACATTCCAGGTGGATACATTTACAGTCCACACAATGGCGATACAGGAACAAATGGTCACGTATATTGGACACACTATCACGCCGGTAATTGGGTCACAGACCACAGCCAAATCTGGCAAGATGTCCAATGGGTTGACGGAGTTCCTGCTCCAGAGATAGGATTCCCAGCAATTAAACAATTAGCAGAAACACAAACACTAGGATATTACTCTCCAGCTGGACCAACATGGATTGATGACCCTAAGGAGACTTTAGGGTATGATATGGCTGATTGTTGGGCATCTTGTATGATACCTTTTGATTGGGGATTACAGTACGACCCAAGGGGCTATATTTTCATCTCTGAAATGGTGACGGGTGTATATGTTGTACAAATGGATGAGGATTACGACGAAAACTTCCCTTATCCCCCGTTGTATGCCACAGAAGATTGATTTTTAGTGTGCCAAATAGTTGTAATATATTTCCATATTATTACTACTACAAGTAAACTAGAAACTATCTTGAAACCACTTTCAACTGTCGTATTGATTCTATTTTCTGGTGCAAAATTTGAGTTATTAACCAGTTCGAAAATCAAGAAATCACCTTGGCTAAAAATAACATCTAAAATTAAGATGAAATAAATTGAATAAACTCTGAACGTTAGCCAAACGTTCCAATCCCTCATAATTAAGCAGAATATTATTGGAACAAATATCGCTATTAACCCAGGGAAAAAGAAATTTGTATCTTCTGGATAGAACATAAAGCCCAAAATAAAGCAATACGAATAACCAATTATCCATATAAAATTATCAAACCCAAGATTCTGTTTTTCTGTAAAGATGAATTTAGGTATGGTAAAAATAAGAATTAAACACAACAAAGCAGTTGAATACTGCCCCAAAGAGAACAATAGAACTCCCCCCTCAGCAATATTAAGCGCTAAAATTATCCTAGTCGCAGTTGGGATGTAAGGATGAAATCTTTCCAACCAAATCCATTCATAGTAATATTCACTTTGGGCAAGTGAAAAAACAATAACTGGAATAATGACACTATATGTTTTAGCAAAATAAAACCAATCCCATGTCGAAGTGTCAGCGATAAACGGAAACGCTAGTGCTATGATAATGGTAAAGTACAGAGATATATTTCGGTATCTTTCAGTTAAAATAATAAAAATTACACAACAAGAAACCAATGTAAGATAGGATATCATCATCCCACCACAATTACTCTTCAGATTCAGAAATAATATGATTGGTAGAGTCTCTATTTTCTTTGATTATACTAACAGATAGCCCGATTACCCCGATTGCAGAGATCAAAATTAAAATCTTAACCAAGTCTAACTCGAACTCATTAGAATCAGAATTACTTTGTGACTCAACTTCATCACATCCAGCGCCAAAACAATCACCAATACTTACTACTCCATCTTCAGAATGAACATCTATCCCGACATAAATAGTATTCAGCCAACTATCTGTATGATTCAACTCAACTCTTCTTTCAACTTGGTAGTAATAAATTCCCTCAGAATTATTTTCTGAAAATTTATAGGTAAAGGATTTCGAACAATTTTCATCTAGAGTCGCAGTACCATTTTCATTCAATTCACAAGAATAATTTAACCAGTTAGAAAATATATCATTAGATTGGTTAAACATGCCATCTCCATCAATATCGATACTTACCCGCATAGTGACGTTTTCCCCACTATCCCCCATTCTAAAATATACAGAGTCTCCTTCATAGAATTCTGTTGTTTCAGTTATGTTTGCTGGAAGTGGACCATCAACAGATAAATTTGATGTAATTATACTCGGCGTATGCCCAGATACATTTGCTGGAAATAAAACAACCATGAACAAAATTGCTACAACTAACGGCTGTAACTTATGAAGGCGCATCATTACTGCCCAATCATCACTTACATAAAGTCAAAACGGAGAATAGTTTGGCATAGCATACATGCGAACGAAGGAAATGCTACTATCTGCATTTTTAGTTATGTTATTTGTATCTAGTACAGTCTATGTTTTTTCAGATAATTCCTCAAAAGATACTGATGAGAAGACAATTACATTCGATGATAATGACCCACTTTACCAATATGAGGGGCACGACCATACCAATGCCTCTCAACATGAGGCCGGTACAGATAACATGGAGTTATTAGATTTCAATCCCTTATCTACACCAGGTAATGCTGAAGTTCAAGTCGCAACAACGCCAGATGGAGAAACATATGCTTACCTTGCTGGGTGGAACGATATGCATATTGTCGATGTCACCGACCCTAGCAACACCACGGTGACGGGCAAATACAGTGACCCAAATACACAAGTTCTCGATGTAAAATACCTTGAGTACAATGGCAGAGAATATATTTTACAACAAAACCAACTGATAGACCCAGGATATGCTGACCCAAACGTTGGTCAATGGAGCGACCCAGCGCAAGTCTCAGTCACATTGATCGACGTGACTGACAAAGAAAATCCGACATGGATTGATTCATGGTATGACGTTGACCACCCAAGCGGTCCACACAATCTTTACACCCAAATGATAGATGGTGAATGGTATGTTTTCATTGCAAACCCTGACTATGAAGAATGTAATGATGCAATCGGTGAAGCCTGCGGTGGAGTCACAATAGCTCACCTAAATCTAGATGGTTCCGCCTCTAGAAATTTACCCGGAGTCCCTGCATCTGGAATTGGTCACACAATCATCAAAGTTGGTGAGTATGAAGTGGCATGGGAGACAACCAGAGGCGGCTGGATTTACATTCACGATATGACTGTACAACTTTGGCCGGGAGAAGACCCTAATGACCCAAGATATCAACGCACCTTCATCTATGGAAGTTACTGGGAAGCAGGTCTTAGAATTGCAGATGTTACCGATGTGCCCCACCCGGTGAACTCTCCTGAAGAATATACAATCCATGCTACACTATGTAAAACCGGAGGAGGAAACCCGATTCAATGCCGTTGGAGAGCGGAAGAAGTTGGCCTATGGATGGACTTCCTAGATTTGGACGAAGACGGTCAACCAGATAGCGGCACAACTGGAAATGAAAACGGAGGTAGAGTTTCTTACATCCATTATGCTGAACCATTCCCAGAAATGTTGGACCTTTCTCACTTAGGTTATTCAGATGAACCAGTTCATGTTACAACAGCTGCCGTCGAAGTACTATCTACTAGCGTGGGTACAGGTATAATCTATCTTTTAGATACTACTGAATACACAATGCAAGATGGTCAATTTAAATTCAAACCCAAAATGATTAGAGATTGGGAAATACCAACCGCATCCGAGCACTGCTATGGTGCTGATTGTGAAGACCACCCTAATGCAGATGAGTGGCTACTATTCTCCCCTCACAACTTAGACAGTGCGTATTTCCCGACTACAGAGACAACTGACCAAAGTAGAGGCGGGACTTGGGATGGACGCCTTTACATCTCTCATTATCACGCTGGATTATGGGTTATCGACATTGAAACACTTGTTGCTCCAACTGACCCCGAAGACAGAATAGCAACTCACGCCGAAGCGACCGTTGCATGGTATTTACCAAACGGTGAAGATGGCCAAGGATTGGACTCACAATTCTATGATTTTGGTTGGGTTCCATATTTATGGGCGGTAGAACATCATAATGGTATAACATATTCATCGTGTATATCCACTGGACTATATGTCACACAACTAGATATTGATATTCCATACATCGGTTCAGATATTTGAGGGATAAACATGAATAGGTCTATTATTTCTTTAGTGATGGCGTTAATCATCATATTACCAGGCTGTATGACTACAGATACAGAACAAGAAAACCCCTTTCATGGAGATTTCATAGATTCAAGAGATGTTAACGATTTTGACTTAATAACAAGCGATAACCAATCATATAATTTTCAACAAGAAACCGAAAACAAGGTAGTAATAATCGCCTTTTTATTCACCAACTGTTATGATATATGCCCTATAGTCACATACAATCTTGGAATGATTCACGATACACTCACCCAATCTCAAAAAGAATCTATTGAGTTTCTAACAATAACTGTTGACCCGTGGAGAGATAATATCACTACACTAAGCGAATGGAAACTAGCAACACAATCTAATTGGACGCACCTAACAATAAATAATTTAGATAGCGATTCAGAAGAAATGCAAGAATTAAATGGTATTTGGAATAATTTCGACGTTGGTCTATTGATTGAAGAGAACGAAACAACAGGAACTTCAGGGCGACATCACCCTGGCGACTATAATGTGAACCACACCACAGGTACCGTAATTGTTGACCATCTAGGCAATCAAAGAGTCTGGTGGGGAGATTATGATTGGATTGTAGATCTAGTCAAAGAAGACTTGCTGTATTTAGTATCCGAGATAGAGTAAAGTAAACCCGATTCTATTTTCCATGTTTTGGAAATTAAATTCCGCTAAAGGGCTAATGATTAAGAGGGGTTATCTGCCGGATTTAATCATGGCAACGGTCCGATTGGATCAAAAGAGTCGCGCACTCACCCGCGCAATTCCTGATTCTTATCATTCAGCACTTGCCAATTTCTTTGGGACAGGCCCTACAGACATTGAACTAGCAAGAAAGCAGCATAGCGCTTACTGCAAAGCATTAGAGGATGCCGGAGTCGAGGTTTCAATCCTTCCTGAAGATGAAAACCAACCCGACTGTATCTTTGTCGAAGACCAAGCAGTAATCATAGATGGACATGTATTACTCCCAGTCCCAGGTCATCCATCACGAGTAAATGAACAACCACCGATTGCAGATTTCCTTATTGACAAAATGGGCGGCGCCCAAATTTGTAGAATGAGTGGAGAAGCTCGAATGGATGGAGGAGATATTTTGCGTTTAGGAGACATATTCTTTGTTGGACGCTCATCGAGAACCAATGATGGCGGAATAAAAGAATTAGAAGATTTACTCAACCATCTAAATTATGAATTAAGAATAATCGATATCCCAGAAGGAGCATTACATCTTACAAGTATAGCATCTACTCCAACAGACCAAGTAATAATTGCTCCAAAAGGCATGCTGCCTGAAGATGCTTTTGGAGAATTACCCGAAGGCTCACATATTTACTGGATGCCAAAAGAGGAAACGTATGGTTGTAATACAATAGGACTCCTAGGAAATAAAGTACTAGTTGCAGAAGGATATCCAGCCGTACTAAACAAGTTGATAGAGATTGGACTAGAACCAGTAATATTGGATGTAAGTCAATTCCGTGCAGGCGACGGCTCTTTGACTTGCTGCTCTCTGTTTTATTAACTATTCAAACCTTGAATTTGGCTCAAAAACCATTTCACACCAAGACTTCATTTCTCTCGAAATCTCTTTTTTATCACTTGATTCAAATGCACCATTATTCCAACCACACCCAACATTATCTACTAACATAATTTTATCACTTGATACGATTAACTGCATATTTTTTTGATGATCAAGGTACATACCAATTTCAAAAATAATCCACGGGGACGGGCTTTCAACTAGGTTTCTGAATTTTTCAGAAAAAATAAATCCAACAAAATCATCTACAGTATAGAATGAGCACAATGAGGATAGCGTATTTAGTAAATTCTTTGATTCTTCAGATAATGAAATAGGCTCATCATCAATTTCTCTTGATTTTACCATTGTCAATAACGGTAGATTGTCGCCCATAGCACAAACAAAGTCCATTAACAAATAGTTATATTCATTTTGAATAATACAGAAGTACTATACAATCCCCTTAATTCTTAGAAATCATGCCATGGGAATCTTTAGCATACTTACTCGCTTTGCTTCTTGCAGGGTTGATTACCCCTGGTCCAAATAACATCACATGCACAGTCCATGCAGTTGTACACGGAAAGAAGAGTAATGTTTCGCTAATAGCCGGAATGGCATTAGGATTCATTTCTATCCATTTCATCTGTGGTTTAGTTGTTGATTATTTTGACGAAGATGGGCCCGTTGGTATGGCAATAAATGCGATTGGCAGCCTATTCATGTTCTTAATTGCCTTTGGAATATTATATCTCGGGCGTTCCAAGAAAATACAAAATTTCCCTGACGTAGTGCCTAAATTAGGCTTTAAAACAGGAGTGTTAATGCAGTATGTAAATGGTAAAGAGTGGGCAATGGTATTCATGCTAATGTCTAAATTCTTGAGCGATTTTGGAGGAGGATTTATCGGTATATTGACAATATCTACCATTACTACAAGTGGCGGTATTCTAGCGATGATTGTCTGGTCTAATCTAGGAGAGAAAATCAAATCAAAGGCAGACCAGCCCGGTTTTGTCAAGAAAACATTCACAATATTAGGAAGTTTACTTTTCATTTTAGCAACAATAATTTCAATCAGGGGATTGTGAAGCAGAAGTTTGTTCAGCCCAAGAATTAATAATTATACTTTCAGCATGTTGTAAATGCTCAGCAACAGTTCCTTGCTTAATACCTATGCTTTCAGCAATGTCACTTTGATTGCATTTTCGCGGAGCACTGTAATATCCCATTTCAACTGCGGTTTTAATCACCAAATTACGTTTGTTGGGAAGTTTTGGAGCGGCCATCCAGTCCCCTATTATCAGTTTTGAAATCCGCATTTCCATTTTTTCTGGAATTAATAATTCTAACTTATCTTTAATTCGTTTTAATCCATTAGGAGTTCCATGTATTGTCATAAAAAATCCATTTTCTCTTGAAAGATACGTTGGAGGCATAATCCAAGCTTCGTCTTCAGCCCCGATAATCAATTGAATTGGCCCTGGCGTTCTTACTTTCAAATATGCAAAATTATCACCCTGTTGAAGGATTTTATCGATTATCAAACTACCCTTTAGTTCATCCTTGATCTTCATTATATCTATGCCATCATGTTCTACCTTTACGATACAAGTAGGGATTGAATCTACAACCCCTGTGCCGGTTATCATCTCCAGTTTACTGAAGAACTGCGTGATAATATTACCAGGTAGGTGTTTGGCTTGTTTATGTAAAATACGAATTTGAAAATATCTCATGTTTCCGCTTGCCTTTACCGAACCCATAAATTCACAACCATTGGTTAGTTTACCATTTTATTTTTTGACCATCATATTGAATAAAAATTCCACTGTCTTCAATTGTATGGCTATTCAAAACATCCATCATTCCCTGAACACTATCTTTGATTTCAACTGGGGCTCTGTCGCCACCCATTCTTGTTTTAACCCACCCAGGGTGGAATATAATAAACGAAATATTATCGTCTATACATTCCTTTTTCATTGCTACAGTGAACATATTAAGTGCGGTTTTCGATGCTCTGTATGCATATGATTTACCCATTTGACAATCATCAATAGAACCCATCAAACTACTTATCATTACAATTTTTGTCAAATCCGAACTCAGCATTTTAGGATATAATGCCTTAACCATTCGAACCGGGCCAAGCGAATTTATGTTCAAAACTTCTAAAGCCCATTCATCATCGATTTCTGTTAAACTTCTCCATCTCCCATCAGGAACTCCTGCATTATTGATTAGTAAGTCAATATTCTCATCAATCTGGTCAGCGAATCTCTCGATAGACTGATTATTTGTGACGTCTAATTTAAAAGAGGTCAAATTATCATCTTGAATGATTTCTAAACCTCCTAAATTCTCTTTATACCCAGCGTATACTTTCCATCCTTCTTCTAGTAAACGAACAACCCAATTGTTCCCAATACCACGGTTCGCCCCAGTGATAACAGCAACGCGCATACATTGGCCATTTCTCGGGGTGAATAGAACCTTTCTAGTCCTCGTATTACCAAGAGACATCGAAATCATCACCAATTTTAGAACTAGGGGTATCTAAAACTTCAGTTTTTATAATAATTTCTTGTTGTTCATTTTTGGGTTCTTTTTCTTTAAATTCAATAGATTTTTCAACAACTTGTTTAGTTGCTTTAATTGGCTTTGAGATAAATTTTCCTCGATTTTCCTCAGCGTTAATCTTCATACCATAAGAATGGTCAAACCTTTCATTTTCTTTTTTTGGTTCTTCAGGTTTTTCAATTTTGATATTCCCTTCTCCTGTCTTTAATTCAGAAAAACCACTTTCTAAGGCATTTTCTAAATTTGGAATAACATCTTTCCTTGCCATGATATCCGATACCCCGGCACCAAATTAATCCTCTTATTGTTTGATTGAAACAATAAACGGATTATTCAACATTGACATGTTGGCCTAATTATGCGAGTCGGCGTAGTAGTCAATCCAGATGCTGGGTTGGGGGGGAAATTAGGCTTCAAAGGTAGTGACGGCCGTGCTGAAGAAGCAAGAGCAGCAGGTGCCCAAGATAGAGCAGGACCGCGAATGGAACAATGCTTGAATAAATTTATCGAATTATTAGCAAGTAGCCTAAATAGGGCTAAAATTACTCCAGAAATAGTTACTTGGTCAGGGAGAATGGGCGGAACTTGGTTAGGTGAGAATGATTTTACCAGCATCGGAAACTCTCCAGAGAGTACCACGGCTGGAGACACCGCCAAATTAATCAAAGAATTACTAGACAACAATGTCGACATAATCGTATATGCGGGAGGAGATGGTACAACTAGAGACATTGTCAACGCTCTTGACGGAAATGAAACTCCCATAGTCGGAGTCCCAGGAGGAGTTAAGATGCACTCTGGGTGTTTTGCAACCACTCCAAATGCCGCTGCAGAAGTATTACTTTCATTCTTACAAGGAGATTTACTTTCAAGTATAACCGAAGTTATGGACCTCGATGAAGAGATCTATCTCAAAGGGGAGTGGAAGGTTAGAATGTATGGTGAAGCATGGACACCAGCGAGCCCAAGGTTCATGCAAGGTTCAAAACAACAAGTCGAAAGAGCATCTGAAGGAGATATAATCGAGGGCCTTGCTAACCATATTTCAGATTTAATTGACAAAGATGACCAACTGATGCTAATCTTGGGCAGTGGAGGCACAATAAACCGCATAGGGGGGCATCTCGATCTTGAACTAACATTGCTTGGAATTGATATTTACTATGGTGGAAAAACCTTCACCGACCTAAATGAACAACAATTACTAGAAAAGATCAAACCCCATCAAGGAAATAAATTACTGCTATTATCTCCGATGGGCGGCCAAGGTTTCCTAATTGGCCGTGGAAATTTACAGTTATCTCCAAACGTTCTACGGGCGATAGGTCACGACTCAATTTTAGGTGTGGCCACACCTTCGAAATTGATAGGGTTAAGTTTCTTGAGAATAGATACAGGTGACCCAGAGTTAGACTTAACTTTCCAAGAGAAGAAATTTATCAAACTATTACAAGGTTATAGAACCACACGAGTAATACGAGTGCTCGACTCTTAAACTCATTGAGAGGCATTGGAAGATGCCTGTAGTAGTCCAAGGAATGGAGGGCTAGGCCTACCAGGTCTTGATTTAAACTCTGGATGGAATTGAACACCAACATAGTATGGGTGCCCTTCCAGTTCAAAAATTTCACAACGCTGTCCGGTTTCATCCTTCCCAACAAAGACTAATCCAGCGGCTTCAACATCCGCAATTATATCTGGATTCACTTCATATCTGTGTCTGTGTCGTTCATCAACACTTTCACCTTCTCCATATAATGTCTTAATTTTACAATCATCAACTTGCCAAAGAGTAGGCCTACTACCCAGCCTCATAGTACCGCCAAGATGTGTTTTGGAAATTTCTGGCATAAATATCACTGCCGGATATTGCGGATTATCTTCAAATTCCGTAGAGTTTGCACCAGTTAAATTCAGAACGTTTCGACAGAACTCGATTGTTGCAACTTGAAGACCCAAACAAATACCCAGATAAGGGGTCTTTGAAGTTCTTGCATAGTTAGCTGCCAAAATTTTTCCTTCAATTCCACGGTCTCCAAAACCACCAGGAACTAGAACTCCATCTGCATTTTTCAATAGTTTCCAAGCATTATCGAACTCTTTCGAATTTTGTTGCTTCCAAGTATCTTCTAAATGACTTGCTTCTATCCAATCGATATTCAATTTTCGGCTTACTGCCATTGCAGCATGCTGTAGACTTTTAATCACCGATAAGTAAGCATCCGAAAGATCGGTATATTTTCCAACCATCGCTATACTTACCTCTTCGGTAAGAGTATCTAAATTCAAGGCCATTTCTCTCCACTTGGAAAGAAGATCAGTTGTATTACAATCAACATTAAGGATTTTACAAAGCCCTTGCTTTTCTAACATTAATGGTACATGATAGATATTTGGGACGTCGTGGGTCGACATAACTGCATCTGCAGAAACATGACAGAATGCTGCAAGTTTTTCTTTAGTCTCTTGAGTCATAGGCCTTGTTGACCTACAAACCAGTATGTCGGGAGTAATTCCTAATCCTCTTAATTCTTTAACAGAATGCTGAGTTGGCTTTGTCTTCTGTTCTCCGACAGGACCCATTACAGGAACTAAGGAAACATGGACAAAAGAAATATTTTCTCTTCCTACTCTAAATTGGAATTGTCTTAGAGCCTCAATATACGGAGCAGATTCGATATCCCCGACGGTTCCACCAAGTTCAATGATACAAGCATCAGGAGTTTCACCACTACCGTCTGCTGGAATATGGGCCACATCTTCAATCCAATCTTGTATAGCGTCCGTGATATGAGGAATTACTTGGACCGTTTTACCAAGATAATCTCCTCTTCTTTCAGATTCAATCACTTTAGAATAAATTTTACCGGTTGTCAAATTATTATTTTTTCCAAGATTGATATCTAGGAATCTTTCATAATTACCGAGGTCAAGGTCCACTTCTCCTCCATCATCAAGGACAAAAACTTCCCCGTGTTCAAATGGCGACATTGTCCCAGCATCACTATTGATGTAGGGGTCGATTTTCACAGAGGTAATTTTCAAGCCAGAACTTTTCAACAATACTCCGATACTGCTCGCAGTAACCCCTTTACCAAGTCCAGAAAGAACTCCCCCACTGACAACGACGTACTTCATAACACACCAACGGGATTTTCACCACCGATGCCCCCTTAATCAATATACCTAAAGAAACGACATTTTTTAGAAAACAAATCTAAATTAGCGAATCATCAAAAAGCGGGTTGTATAAGCCATGCATGAGGCCCATGAAGGAATTACCCGATGTCATGTTTGGATGGACCAAATCAAATGATGAAATTGGTGGATTTTCATTAGAAAAACACGATACACCAACTCCTGGGAAAGGAGAGGTTCTAATCAAAACTCATTCAACATCTATTTGCGGTACTGATGTCCATATTTGGAAATGGGATGATTGGGCCAAAGAGAATGTACCACTAGGAACTATCACAGGTCACGAAACCTGTGGCGTGATAGTCGCTGTTGGGCCAGGCGTTTCCACTCATACAATTGGAGATAAAGTCTCAATCGAGTGCCACCTTGCGTGTTGGAATTGCCCAAGGTGCGATGAAGGCAATGCTCATATTTGTGAGAATGGAGAAATTTTCGGAGTACATTCTAATGGGGCATTCGCTCCTTTTTTCACTATACCTGCCATCAATGCTAGAAAATTACCCAGTAATTTAGCGTTGGAAAATGCATCTATACAAGACCCATTAGGTAACGCAATACACACTTTGACTGGAGGCCCTGTAAAGGACTCTGTAGTTGCAATTCACGGCTTAGGCCCGATTGGACTGTTTGCTGTTAATGCTGCCAAGGCTATGGGTGCAAGTAAGGTGATAGCAATAGATTGGGATAATCAAGAGAGAATGAATATGGCAAAAAAATTAGGAGCAGACCTAGTACTTGGTAAAGACAACGACATAGTCGAAGAAATACTAGCTAGTACAGAGGGCAGAGGTGTCGATAATTCGTGTGAATTCTCAGGCTCCCCTCAAGCATTATCAAATTCAATAAAAAGTACTAGAATGGGCGGATATCTCAACATATTGTCCGTATATGGTCAAAGTAACCCCCCCGTTCCAATGAATGATGTTGTGTTTAGATATTTACACATCAAGGGAATAAATGGAAGAAAAATGTGGTCGACGTGGGAAACTATGCATAATTTATTAGAAAACAACAAGATAGATATCGAAACTCTGATAACTCACAGAATGCCATTTGAACAATTTACTGAGGCTATGGACTTAGCAATAAGTGGTGATTGTGGTAAAGTAGTTTTGGAATTTTAAACTCCAATCCATTTGTATCTTCTAGCGCCTTCTTGAATACCTTCTTCACCAATTTCTACCAGAGCAAATTCGCCTTCTGGCTCTAACACACTACCATCTTGCAATCCTTTGTGTAGATTTTCATATGTGATATGGTCAATAGCAACTCTGCCAGCCAATCTTTCAAATAAATGCCATCTCGATACAACTTCACGCCATCGAGGATTTACCTTTCCTTCAAACACCTTTGCTTTTGCACCAGAACCATAACCACATAGTCCAAATAACATATCATCAAGATTTACATTTTCTTCTAAATCTGATTCAAACGTTGACATCAATGCAAGGAAGATAGAACCGGTGTACTGATTGCCAATTAGGCTACTTGCGCGCTGGCCTTTCTCAATTCTACTGGCATGGAAAGCCAAATATTCAGGAGTTTTTGAGATCGCTCTCCTATATCCATCCATAGCTTTCTCCCAAATTTCGATGATGACCGGGTCTTCTGAATCATGGAATTCAGGAGAAGGCCCAAGTTGTTCTGCGACCTTTTCCCACATCTCAGTATCTTCTCTGTCATGTCTAAACACATCAGGGAACATTCTTTTTGCTTGGAATGCATATGGTAGATGCATAATAATTCTACCCCACTGTTCTGTTAATCGCTCATCATTACCATGCTCATATCGCCCCATACTTTCGGCTTTTTGAGCGAAATTGTGGAATGCTTGACGAACTGCTTCTTGGTAACAACGGTTAGAATATTGACCATCAAATACCGGGTCATCGCGGTGGACGCTTACTTTTTCCTCACCATGTGCAAATATCCCAAGTTTCCTTACAGTCGATGCCGGAAGGTGTCGAATCATTCTTTCAACAATCCCCTTTTTGATAGATTGACCAGTCTCTTGAGCCAATGTCATAACGTTGGTAATAATCGAGCGTAGAGAAACTTCTCTTCTTGGTTTGAAGAAATCATGAACAGGAGTTGTAGATACACCAATACAATCAGGAATTTCGAGGAGTCTTGGGTTTCTTCGAATTAATAGAGCCCCTCCACCGGCCCCTTGAGTATACTCTCCAGCCGACTCCAATGCATACTTTGCATTATCAGAGAAAATTACAATCCCAATTCTTTCATCGGTTTCAGTTGAACGTGCAACCCAGTCTAGGGTAGTGTGTAAAGCATCAACTGCTCCAATACAAGCAAAGGTCATATCAACAACATCACAATTTCTAAAACAATCCTTTCCATATCTTTCAGAGTATCTTTGTGTGAGCATATCAAGAATGTATGTTGCTGTTGGCTTAGCACCATCCAATGCAGATTCAGTGCCTAGATACATCCTTCCGATATCCTTGGGGTTAATTCCATTTCGATCGATGAGATTCATTACCGCATTTGCACCCATTGTAGCAGTATCTTCGTGAACGTCAGGAATGGCCATCGCTTTGAGACCAAGTCCCTTGTTTAATTTGCCATAATCAGCGCCTCGCAAGTCAGCAAAATCACGCATATCCATGTACAATTTTGGAAAATGTATAGCGATATCATCAATGCCTACGCCAATTGAATAATCAGTTCCCATCAATATTGGGGCATTCTCTCCCTATTTGAAGGGCAGGCCCTTCATAATAGTAGTTTAATGGGTTTTTGCGATGTTTAATTGCCAGGCAACTCTGGAATTGCAATATCCTGTTTAGCCCAAAGCACATCATCGATTCTTAGAATTGAAATGGCAGCCTCGGTTGCACCAATAATCGCTTGTCTAACTATTCCAAGTGGTTCGATAACACCAGAATCGACCATATCTTCAACTTCTCCAGTGTATAGATTTATTCCAAAACGATTGGAATTCTCAGAAGTTTGCTTTGATACGACCGAAAGAAGAGAGCCGATAGGGTCCATCCCTCCATTTTCTGCAAGAACTCTAACGATTACTTCCAAAGCATCACCATATGCCTCTATCGCTAATTGTTCTCTATCAGGAATGGTTTCTGCATATCTTCTAAGTAATCTTGCCAGAGCAACATATGTTGCACCTCCTCCAGGTAGTAATCGGTCATCTTCATACATCTGACAAACAACTCCTAAGGAGTCATCAAAACACCTTTCAACTTCTCCAATAACATCAACAGTACTGCCACGAATAATTATCGTAGCCCCGCTACCAACAGCGTCAACTACCCAATGCTCTAATCCACCAAGAGTTTTGTTCGAACTCGACAAACACGTTCCAATATTTTCTTCTGTTGCAGATAAAATATCATGGACAATAGTTGCATTACAGGACTTAGATAGCAGATCTAAGTCGCTCTTTGCAACCCTTCTAAATGCTTGAATACCTAATTTTGCCAACTCAGATTTCACACTGTCATCTATCCCTTCTTTGCAAGCGATAACGTCAATTCCCAACTCTTTCAACTTGTCAATTTGATTAGTTAGCATCTCACGTTCCTTAGCTCTGAAGGACTCTAATACACCAGGGGTTGTAACATTTAATTTCATATCAGAGGAGAAAGACCTGCGTTCAATTCCTCCATCGACTAACATAATGGAACCGTTTTTAATATTTTTAGGCATTGATAACGCGATTCTTTTTTTAGCCAAAACCAGCCCCTGAATCACTTCAGACTCTTTTATCGAACTTCCAGTTTGAGAGATGATTTTTATTTTGCTTCTATCGATTTTCTCATCCTTATCCGAAACAATCTCTACTGCTTTTAATGATAATTCACTGACGATTTCTTTCAAAGATTCATGGCCTTTTCCCGACAAAGCAGAGATGACCGCTTTCTTGAATAGTTCTTTATTGCCACTTAGAGATAATTGTTCAATTTCCCCAATTACTTTTTGTTCAGCCATACGAAAACCACGGCCAATGACTGCAGGGTGAATGCCCTGAACAACCAATTCCCATGCATTTCTTAGCATTTCAGAACAGAGAATTACAGTACTAGTTGTGCCATCTTTAGCAATTTTATCCTGTAGAGACGACGCTCCAATAACCATTTTAGCGACCGGATGTTCTACCTTTGCAGTCTCTAAAACAGTAACTCCATCATTGGTTACCAAGGTTCTACCATCATCATCAATCAATAATTTATCCAGTCCCTTTGGACCCAAGGTTGAGCGAATTGCTCCAGAAAGTGCAATCGCAGCCTGGACATTTTTTTTCAAAGCATCGCGACCAGTCGTGCGAGTGGTATCTTCCAGAATTTCCCTCTCGCCCATAGTTAGGCCACCCACATCATAGACATAAGCGCGACTCAATCTTCATCGACGACTTCGAAATCAGCGTCGACAACATCATCGCCGCCTACATCGATATCTCCATCTTCACTCGAACCATCTTGTTGAGCCATTTCAGCGGAAGCCGCCTCGTACAACTTAGCAGAAACACCATGCATTGCCTCTTCTACTTCTTTGACCTTAGCTTGTATTGCAGCCTCATCAATACTTTCTAAATCAAGAGGCTTTCCATCTTCATCTTGTACCAATTTCTCCAGTTCATCGAGTTGTGCTTTTACCGGTTCAACATCAGAATCTTCCAATTTATCTCCAGCTTCCTCGATAGTTCGACGTGTTTGGTATACAACTTGGTCAGCCATATTTCTCAATTCAACCTTAGCTTTCCTTCGTTGGTCTTCTTCAGCGAACTCCTCAGCTTCTGAAATCTTAGATTGAATTTCATCTTCACTCAGAGAGGTCTGCGATTCAATCTTGACAGATTGCTCTTTTCCAGTTCCCATATCTTTAGCACTTACGTTAACAATACCATTTGCATCGATGTCAAAGGTAACCTCGATTTGAGGGACTCCTCTCGGTGCTGCAGGAATACCCATCAAAGTAAACTCACCCAGAGTTACATTATCCTTAGCAAACTCTCTTTCTCCTTGTAGAACATGTATTGTTACCGCTGGTTGATTATCGCTAGCAGTAGAATAGATTTCTGAGCGACGTGCAGGGATTGTAGTATTTCTTTCAATCATTGTTGTTGTTACTCCACCCAGCGTTTCAATTCCTAGAGTCAGTGGTGTTACATCGAGAAGCAAGATATCAGAAACACCTTCATCACCAGAAATAATTCCTGCTTGTAAAGCAGCGCCCATTGCTACTGCTTCATCAGGGTTAATTCCTTTGTATGGCTCTTTACCAGCTTCTTTTGCAACAGCATCTTGAACTGCTGGAACTCTAGTTGAACCTCCGACAAGAATAACTTTGTCAACGTCTCCTTTCTTAACACCAGCATCTTTCATTGCTTGTCTTGTAGGAGCCATTGTATTCTCTATCAACTTTGAAATCAAGTCTTCGAACTTTGCACGGGTCAATGTTATGTCCAAATGCTCCGGTTGGCCGTCGACCATTGTAATAAATGGCAGATTAATTTGTGTTTGTTGTGTGCCAGAAAGTTCTATTTTTGCTTTCTCAGCGGCTTCCTTTAGCCTAGACATAGCCTGAACATCTTTGGATAGGTCGATGCCGGTATCCTTCTTGAATTCCTTTACAAGCCAGTCGATAACCTTCTCATCAAAGTCATCTCCACCTAATTTATTATTTCCAGCAGTAGCCTTTACTTCGATTTGTGGCTGTCCATCAACTTGGTATATTTCTAGAACAGAAACATCGAATGTTCCTCCACCAAGGTCGTAAACCAAAATAGTTTGATCATCGTCTTTGTCAACACCATAAGCAAGAGCAGCAGCGGTAGGCTCGTTGATAATTCTTAGAACCTCTAGTCCAGCAATTCTCCCAGCATCTTTGGTTGCCGTTCTTTGGGCATCTGTGAAATAAGCAGGGCACGTGATCACCGCTTGCTTAACTTCAGCCCCTAGATACGCTTCAGCGTCCGCCTTCAGCTTTTGTAGAATAAACGCAGAGACTTCTTGCGGAGTGTACTCTTTATCATCAATTTCAGTCTTCCACTTTGTCCCCATATGTCTTTTTACAGACAATAAGGTCCTACCAGAATTTGTTACTGCTTGTCTTTTTGCAGTGACGCCGATTAAACGCTCGCCACCATCTTTAGCAAATGCAACAACCGAAGGCGTCGTTCTTGCACCTTCTGCATTTGCAATTACTACCGCTTCTCCATTTTCTATTGTTGCTACACAGCTATTTGTTGTTCCAAGATCAATTCCTATTACTTTACTCATTTTTTCACTTCCTTTATTCAAAATATGGGGATTCCACCATCATCGTCTTCTTCATCATCCCCAAAGTCGATGCTTACATCGACAGATTCAGGCACATCATCATCATCTTCATCCAATGCTGAGCCTTGCGGGGTGAGTTTTAGGGTGACATCCAAGATACCGTTAGTCAAAGTCCAATCAACAACATCTTCGCAAGGATGAGGCAGTTCTATTCTTGCTACAGGCTGAACATCAGTAACTTTAGAAATTTTTAACAAACTTCCATCGCTAATCAAAGATAATTCAACTTCATCTTCACTGATTTCTTCTTTCAAAGTAAAGTCAACAGTTACAGACATGTTCCATCCATCAAGATAGATGTCATCAACTGGTAATTTCAACACATCATCATCTTCTTGACTTTCTACTTCTGGAGTTTTAATTTCAACAGGGGCAGCATCGACTTGCAAATCTACTCCTAAGTTGCTTAGGATATCTTCCATCGGTTGGCCCGACTGGAATAATTTGCTCAAGTTAGAAAGATCGAAGTTGAAGTTAACATCACCCTTTGCGATTTTTTCAGCATCGATGCCCATATTCTCGAATTGAGACCTAAATTGATTCATCAACTTGCGAACCTGGTCTTTGTTCAGAGACATACCCATGCCTTTGAACATCTCAACCATTTGTTCGATTAAATCCTCTTCCCAGTCCTTTTCACCAGCCATATGAACACCACTACTTAACCATCGGTTACATAGTCCGAGAGAGCCACTATATATGAACCTCACGAAACAACTCAACTTATTTGTTCAACGTTCAAAGCCTCATCTTTTCGACAACGCAGCACACCAATTATGATAATTAACATAACACTCAGGGTTAGAATGTTTGAAATCACCATTGCCATTGAGCCGATTGCTAAGCCATATAGAAGCCACATAAACAGAGATAATGCCACAATTCCAAATGTTGGAATCGAAATTCCATCATGCCTTTTGTGAACCCAAACTTGACGAATTTGAGGCCCCCAAGCAATTATCCCAATAATTCCAGCACTCAAGCCAATGGCTTCAATCATGGCGCTCATAGGCCTAGCCCAACATCCAATCGCTATGATTGCTTTGATGTCTTAGGGCTCTTATTCCATGATGCAGGCGGCTTTGAAATATTCAAACTAGATATTTGCGACCAAGGAATTTCTCTACGTTCTTTTTCACCAACGACATGCATAATTAGTGAAATTCCATATGGTAGTTTACATTGAATGTTCTTACCATCAATTTTTACAGTGGCAGAAGATGGCTGATTATCAAAGAATGAAAACAATGACCTATTATGACTCGCATCTCCTTTGACCCAGCCCTTTCTTTCAGAGAATATCAAATCGGTTTCCTTACTCAAGCCAAGGCTGTGAACGTCACCTTTCAACATCAAACCTCCGTTTAGATGAACTTCATCCCAAGTATTGAATCCATCTAATGTGTCTATCAAATCAGGATTTAATTTACCCGGATTGACCGTTTTTAAGATGTCTAACATACCTGGCTCGTCAACCATTTCAGCCGCCAAGTCTTCTGGAATCTTTGGCCATTCAAGTTTGAAATGAGTCATCGATACAATGACTCTAACTTCTGGGCCTTCCTTCAGACCTAACCTTTCATTGTGCAGGGCGACAAGAAGTCTAGCCTTTCTTGCAATCCTATCAGCAACTCCATCGTGGTTATGTTCTCCTCCTCGGTTCCTCGTCTGAATAAAATGATGCTCTTCAGTAATTCTAAACGAACCAGACCAATGCTTTTGTTCTACAATTAGGATTGTATTACCGCCAATAATGACCATATCGATCTCTCTTCTCCCACCATCAGGGTCAGGAATTCTTACCGATTCGTACACCTTCCAACCATTTTTTTTTCCAGTAGCACGAGATAGTTTTGACAATCTCATCTCAGCCAATTCACCAGCTCTGTGAATATCGTCTGGAGGGAACTTCTTACACCTCTGACGCCACCAAGTCCAGCGTTTCTTAAAACTCATATCCACACATCACAATAAATCTGCTACACTTTCAACAATGAGGTCAGGCATTTCATCATCTCCGGCGGAGATGCTCTCTAAATCTGCTAAAGTGGCTTCACCTGATAGTACAAGAATTCCAACACATTTCGCTCTGGAAGCCATAGCGATATCTGTATACAAACGGTCTCCAACCATGGCACATCGGGACGGTTCAAGTCCCAAAGCCTCAATTTTATGAAGAATCATTCCTGGATTTGGTTTACCTGTGATATGAACTGGGTCAACACCAGTGGTGGCTTTGAACATGGCCAAATAGGCACCAACATCAGGTAACCCTCCTTCCGGAGAAGGGCAAACCATGTCAGGATGGCTGGCAACTAGCGGTACACCGGAATGAAGATGTATGCTTGCAGTGGAAATTTTATCATAACTTATCTCAGTATCATAACCCAATACTACAAATTGCGGCTTTTCACTTTCTGTCGAGATGCCGGCATCTTCTAGCATTTCTTTCATTCCACCAGTACCTACTAACCATGTATCAGTAACGTTGTTATTATCTAACCAAGAAAGCAAATCATGGGTTGAAAGTAAAACATCTTCAGGTGTTGCTGGAATCCCTAGACTGTTGAGTTTCAGTAAGTACTGTTTTACAGAGCGACTGGAATTATTTGATAAAAAGAAGCGCTTAATCCCTTTTTGTTTACACCTTTCTAGGAAATCCAATGCTCCAGGAATCAATTCTCCACCAAGGTAAATCGTACCGTCTAAATCTAGAAAAACGGCATCTATTTCACTTAGTTTATTATCCATTAAATCACCTAAAACATTAGTGTTTTGAACATAAACCAAGGGGAATGCAGACTTTCTTGTGCTTCTTTGCTAGCTATCATTTCAGTCATCATTTCTTGAAGTACCGGTTTCTTACTTGCTTTACCTACAAACCAGTTTAGTAACCATTTACGACGACTTAATTTTTGCATGTTGAAGGAATTTTTCAATTCAGGTCCTAGAACACTCCACAATTCATCTTGATAGACATTATGTGGAATTTGTTCAATGATATGCCTTGCCGCCATTTCTCCACTGACTAATGCATTACCAACACCCTCTCCTGAAAATGGGTCGACAAGCGAAGCAGCATCGCCAACCAATCTTATTCCATTCATGGTATTTCTTCTCGGTTGTAATTTCTCCTTCTTCCTTGGAGAACCGAATGGTAACTGCCATCCCTTAGCGCTCCCAGGCACCATTTCAGCATCACTGAAACGTTCTTTGAAAAGAGGATGATTTGCAATAACATCTTTTTGCATAGCCTTGAGTTTCTTCTTTTGCTTATCCATTAAACTCATAACCATGCCAATTCCGACGTTTACTACTCCTTCAGAAACAGGGAACAGCCAAAAGTAACCAGGGACAACAGAGTCAACAAAATGAATTTCTATGTCCCCAGAGTTATCAGTACAGCCTTTGACATTGCTCCAATACTCTCTGTATCCACCACAATAGTGAGTCCTGTCAACCATGGCTTCTTCATAAGTATCTTCGACTAAAGCTTTAGCAACGGGGCAACGGTATCCTCCAGCCCCAATTATTTCCTTTGAATTAAAAGTCAACACCTCTCCCTTTTTACCGCCAATTTGAACGGTAATTCCAGCAGCGTGACGGGCATCTTTGCTGCCCTTTCCAGGGTCGCTACCACCGCTTCCATCATCGAAGAGAACCGATTTCACATCTCCGCCTTGAATCACATGACCTCCAGCGTCGCGAACATGTTTTTGACATTCTTCGAAAAGCAAGTGGTCAAATTGTATTCTTGGCAACGAGTAACCAGCTTCCATTTTTTCGACATCATCCTCTGGTAAGGCAACTCTAACAGTATGCCCTTTTGGAGATGAGAATTTAATTCCAGTAACTCGAAAATGGGGCGTCTTTTCCAATTTGTCCTTGACTCCTAAATCTTTAACATGGCCTAGTGATTTTCCACCGACTGCGTCACCACAAACCTTGTCTCTTGGCCATACTCCCTTTTCGATGAATAGAACCTTTTTTCCACCCTTTGCTAAATAGCCAGCAGCCGCCGAACCACCTGGGCCCCCGCCTACTACAATAGCGTCATAATCAGCGCCATTTTTTGGTATTGCACCAGTATCGATTGGCAACTCCCAAGAGCGCGCATCATTAGCCATGTACTGGGCAGACGGGACCCGCTTCTTGAGGCTTCGCGTTGAACATTAATGCATATTAACAAATTACAACCATTAGGCTCATGCGGTGAATTTACTTGCCCACACCATGGGCGAGAGTAGTACAACATCTACTGGCTCCGATTTTCTTGCTCAAAACGTGTCACCAGAACAAAGACGTAAGGCAATTTATTCTCTTCTTGTTGTTACTTTGGTTTGGGGCGCAACTTTCATTTGGATGAAGCAGGCGCTCGACAACTTAGAATCGGAAAAAATAGAATTTGGAAAAAATGGTGTTGTTGCAGCATTATTGGTAGCCAGATTCGCAATAGCGAGTGTTGTGATATTGGTATTTTTCCCTAAGGCTAGAAAGGCACTTACTAGCAAGATATTGTGGATTGATGGATTATTATTAGGTTCATTGATGTTTTTGGCTTACTTTACTCAAATGGTCGGTCTTGACGATATAGATCCTTCAGTATCAGCATTTTTAACATCGCTTTATGTTATATTTACCGCTATAATTACCACAATTCTGGCTAGAAAAAAACCGACTAGAATCTTAATTGCAGGCGTTTTACTGGCTACTTTTGGAGCGGGGTTTATTGAAGGGCCACCACACGTTTCATGGGGAGTAGGCGAAATATTGACCGTATTTTGCGCGGTGTTATTCTCTCTTCATATTATTTTCACTCAAAGAATAACCCTGCTCAGAGACCCAATAGGAATATCGACAACGTCGTTTATCGTAGTTACAATCTGTTCAATAATAACTGTATTTGCTTTAGGCGACGGAACTAATTCAGGGCAGTGGAGTTTAATAATTTCAGATGGCGTAATTGTACCGATATTATTACTTGGCATAGCAGGTACCTTCTTTTGTTTACTGGTACTGAGTCTATTTCAAAGATATCTTCACCCAGTACAAGCAGCAATGATTTATGCTCTCGAGCCAGTTTGGGCTACAGCGATAGGTCTCAGTTTAGGGATGGTCGATTGGAGCGTATGGATTTTAGTCGGAGGGGGCTCTCTGTTTATTGGTAATATCATAGTCGAAGCACTCGGAGCAAGCCCAGATTCTTCAGAAGAAGAATAACGAAATAGGCGCATCGTTCAAAGCCCTCCATTTATTGGGTGGTTTAGGGGAAGGGCACATGTCAGATAATTCAGAAAATAATTTCAAAGGCTTTGGAAGTAAAGCAGTACATTCAGGGACAAAACATGTGGGCGATGCAGTCAATACTCCAATATTTCAATCCTCGACATACAAGTTGACAGATGAGAGGTATGCGGGATGGGCAGCAGGTGCCCACCACGCTCTGCTTTATGCAAGATTAACCTCAGTTAACGCAGAGGCTGTATGTGAGAAGATGTGCGCCTTGGAAGGCGGAGAAGATGCAGAAGTATTCGCATCAGGAATGGCAGCAATTTCAACAACGTTATTGACAATTTTATCTTCTGGAGACCACATAGTTGCTTCGACAGATGTATATGGCGGAACCTATGGATTACTAACCGAAGAGTTACCAAGATTTGGTATTGAAGTATCAATGGCTGATATGAGGGACCCCTCTTCTTATGAAGCCGCAATTCAACCAAATACCAAAGCCCTCTACATTGAAACATTAACCAATCCAGTTTTGAAAGTTTGTGATATTGAGGCCATGGTGAAAGTCGCAAAGAAACACAATCTATTGTGCATAATAGACAATACTTTCGCATCACCATGGGGTTGTCAACCTCTTTCTATGGGTGCAGATTTAGTAATACATTCTACTACCAAATATCTTGGAGGCCACTCTGATATTATTGGCGGGGCAGTCGTCGGCTCAAGAGAGCATATCGAGAATATTTTCCACAGAAAAGTCCACTTCGGAGGAAGCTCTGACCCTCATAATTGCTACTTACTCGAGAGAGGAATGAGAACCCTTCACGTTAGAATGCCTAAAATCTGTGAGAACGCAGCAGAGTTAGCAATTAGACTAGAGGCTCATCCAATGATTGAGAAAGTTAACCATCCAACTCTAAAATCTCATGATGATTATGAACTCGCCAAAAAAATTCTACCAAAGGGAACTGGTATGATTGGGTTTGTAGTTAAAGGCGGAGATGCTAGCGCCCTTTCATTCATGAGAGGACTGACAATGATATACGAAGCAACAAGTCTCGGCGGCATAGAATCACTAGTAGAATGCCCATTTAATTCAAGCCATATGATGATTCCAGAAGATGTTCGTCATTCAGCAGGTCTTGTTCCAGGTTATGTTAGAATGAGTATTGGAATCGAAGATATCGAAGACCTATGGGCAGATATCGAGCGTGGATTTGCGAACGTTTGAAACTCTCTCGCCGAGGAATAAAAATGGATATAAGTGCGCTGATTGCGTTGCTCGTATTCATCATCCCAATGTGTTTCACACCAGGCCCCAACAACATGCTATGTGCAGCGCACGGCGCTCAGCACGGGTTTCGCTCAACGATTCCTCTTACGCTTGGTATGCTCACAGGATGGTCAGTTCTTGGCGTGATTGTGGGTGTCGCTATTACAGCCATCGAATCAAATCAAGGTTTCTTCAATCTATTGACTTATGCAGGGGCCACTTACATCGCCTACCTTGGTTATGTGATTGCGAAATCTGAAACGAAACCACTCGAAGAGACCGAGACCACAGATCAACTGGGCTTTCTTACAGGTGCAATGTTGCAATTTGTCAACGGTAAGGCATGGATTCATTTCCTCGCAATTATGGCTACATGGGGTACATTATTTGGACAAGGAATCGCAGCGAAAGTTGCTCTTGTGGCTCTTAATGCGTTCGCTGGATACCCAGCGGTTTTGGTTTGGGCCGGGTTCGGTGCTGCTTTGCGACGCACGTTCAGTTCTCAACAGAACGCAAAGCGACTGAATATCGCATTGGGCGCCTCACTTGTCGGTGTGGCAATTTGGATTATTATAGCATCATTTTAGTCATGCCGCACGGTGTGTCCTAGACCTATTTCAACTTACTTTGTCCAAAGAAAATGTTATTGAATATTCCTTCAAAGTAATATCTTGAGTGACCGAACAAGCTAGTCTTAAATCGTTTGAAATATCCTTTGCAATGATAATTCCTCGAACTTTTTGTTCATCTTCAGCTAAGTTTACTTTAATCCAACCCATATATCGCAAAATCTGACCTATGACTCGATCATGTCCTTTACTGACCTTGAGTTCAATGACAACTAAATCACCTTGACTATCTACTGCAAGAATGTCAATTCTGCGACCCCCTACTGGAAACTCAACTCCCGTAATTCCATCTTGATTATACAATTTTAATCCAGATTCAATTGATTCTAGATTTTTCACTAAGTAGTTTTGAAGATCCCTTTCAAAAGCAAATGCCCCCCCTCCAGTAAAATCTCTTTGCTGTTCTAATTCTCCGCCGTCCATTTCCTCGGAAACGGGCTCAGTTGATGTTGGGACATCATCTTTCGACATAATTGGAGGAGAGTCCAGCGAGGGCCGATATCTTCTGTATGTGCCAGAACCTAGAGAGTAAAACACGTTATGATGGTCG
>ENA-ORDA01000878-ORDA01000878.1-marine-metagenome-genome-assembly--contig:-NODE-878-length-28034-cov-4.014022_pt1 | contig 28034 bp, 33 predicted proteins | sample MGYA00237778_ERZ508506 | MGnify/ENA primary metagenome ERZ508506 (study PRJEB26177, sample SAMN06267891) | marine metagenome | isolation source: Monterey Bay, California, USA | place: Pacific... | reverse complement strand
CTTACCTACTAGAAAGGTTCAAGCTGCTTATAAGCTTACTCCTAAGAAGGTAGAAGGATTACAATTATCCTTATTCTAGATGAGAAAAGGATACAACGACTGTGCTCTTTCTTCTCCTATTTATCAACAGATACTAAAAGAAAAGAGGAAAGGGTACAGCTTTATCGCTTGCGATAAGACTCATAAGATAATAAAAGTTAAAACTAAAGATATAAAATAATACTATATGGCTTGTGGATGTGGTAGATCTCCAGACGGTTGTAGAGGCTGGCATGCTTTAACCGAAGAAGAATATAAAATAGAATACGATTCCTTTCTTAATGAGAAGGATGGTAAATTTAGAGTAGAGAACGTTGAGCATTATACTGATACTTTATTTAAGTTTCAACTTAGGAAACCTGAAGGTCATACTTTTAAGGCCGGACAGTTTACAATGATTAATGTAGAAGATACTCCTAAAAGAGCTTATAGCTTTACAAGCGGACCTGATGATGAGTTCATAGAGTTCTACAGTATTAAGGTTCCAGATGGAGCATTGACTAGTAAGTTACAGCTAATAAAAGAAGGAGACTTCGTTACAGTTAGTGATAAAGCTACAGGAGGACTTCTTATTGATAACTTAGATGATGGAGATGACTTATGGTTACTTGCTACAGGAACAGGTATTGCTCCTTTCATTAGCATGTTATGTGACCAAGGCACTTATGATAGGTTTAAGAATATCCATGTAGTATGGTCTGTTAGAGTTAAAGAAGAGCTAGATGCTTTTCATGATTGGCTATCTAATATAGGTATTGACTACATTCCAATTGTTACTAGAGATGATAGATGGTCTGGTCAAGATCAAAGAATTACTACTCTAATAGAGAATGGTACTATAATGAAAGATAGCACTCCAGATAATGATAAGGTTATGCTATGTGGTAATATGGACTTTAATAAAGAGATAAAGGCTATGTTAGAAGAGAGAGGCTATGAAGAAGGAAGCAATAGAGAGACAGGATCGTATGTGTTAGAGAAAGCATTTGTGGGGTAGGGCGTTTCTCTCTCACGAAGTGCCACGCGCGAATTTAATTAAAAGGTTATGAGTAAACTTATATTTAGTCCACTACTAACTCCTAGAGAGGTAATAGAGTATGGAGCATTCGGAGGTAACTACTTCGGTGTTGATGTGGGTGCTAATCTTAAAGACTATAAAGAGTTATTCAATTATCATTTCACGGGCTTAGATACAAGCTTATACTTAGGAGAGAAATACAAACCAAGGATGAATGCCTTCAAGACTAGAAGCGGTATGCCGTATGAGTATTGGGTAGAGCAGGGATGGATGCATCAAAGAGATCCATATGGTTGGTTCGAATGGTGGTGTAAATACGATATGGGCCTCAGAGGTGAAGATGATAATAGGCAGATAAGTAGATGGCAGAACTTCAGCGGTATAAAAGGTAGATGGAGACATAACATATATAAGAAGATATATGAGTCTAATGAAGATTGGTCTATAGGTAAGAGAGTACAGCAGAGCTTATTACATTGGGGTTATGCCGTTAATGAGACGGACTATAATGATTGGATAGATTTATACGGTAAGAGATATAAGAAGAACGAATGGTGTAACTATGGAGGATTGCCTTCACCTAAAGCATATGAATGAGAGGGTGGGCGTTTCTTCTCCCGACGAAGTCGCCTCGCGCATTTTTAACTAAACATTATGAAAGATAAACTAAAGAAAGACTTATTTGAACAAAGGACTAAGGAGTATGATGACTATTATAACCGACCTAGCATACAAACAGCCTACACATTAGCCGTAATAGCCGGTATGGGGTTAATAATAACAATACTCATTGCATTCGTCTCTGAGGTAGTGTAAGACTTTGACTACATCTATATTACATCCTTACTAGATCCTTAAGGAGAGATAAGCTATCATAGGTAGATAAAGGGTATCACTCCTCTTATTATGTTAAAGTATATATGAATGAGTTAGTGTCTTATATATTCATATAAAGCTATATAGATATACTTATATAATCATAGTATTGTCTAGAATAAACGGTAGGTAGCGTATTTAGGATAAGGGGTAAACATCAGGGATGGGTGTCTCCCTGTTCTATTTTTTCTATATAGAAGCTTTATCCGGCCTACCTAGATTACATTATTCGGAATTACCCTATATGGCTTTACTTACAATGATTAAAGGATTACCAGGAGATTAAGGATATGACGGAGGATAATGTAAAAAGCATTAGATAGTTGCCTATATGAGATAATAATCGTATATTAAGGTATATTAAAACAATAAAGGTTATGAGTTACTTAAGATTTGACCGCCATGAGGTCTTTACATCAGAAGATAGAACGTTAGTATTAGATATGATAGGTGAGCTATCTAAGGTAGATCATCCAACAGAGGTTAATATGCTCTTTGGTCTCTTTGATGGGTATTGGTATGCCTCATTAGAGGAGCTAATAGAAGGTACCACTATAGATCTATCTATGGCATCTAAGCTAGGTAAGCTATTGAATAGAGTATCAGCCTCTATAGCCGTTAACATATAATTAAATAATCTACATATGGATAAGTTTATTACATTTACTGAGAGGTATATACAGACGCCTCTATTGCTAGGTATAGCTCTATGGCTAATATACAACATAGTTACTATAATAGTTGGCTAACAAAGATATAGTTCGTATATTTAGATATATTAATCAATCAATCTATATACTATGACTAACCTCGCTACACCTATCGATCAAATCAAATCTAAACTACAATCTCTTTTAGAACAAGGACACGTAGACGAATACTTCGTAGAAGACATTTGGTCTCTTCTCCATCCTCAAACCGATCAAGAATAAAAACCGACACGGGCAATTGGCCGGCAAGGTGATCTAAAGGTGATATAACAGTGACAGTATAGTTCCCTAACGGGTTGGTAGTCTGGGTGATTCTGCCATACCTATGATCCTATAGCTGCTAGATTTTCGGTATATAGGTTATATATATGTATATATTTATATATTGTTATAAAAGGTATCATATACTCCCCATGCCAAACACATCATAAAGACTATTGCTACTAATGTATCCATGTTAATCGTATATAGGTTCTAATACAATACATTCATTAGGCCATCCATCTGCTTCTGCATAACACGAGTTTGGGTATATTGTCCCGTTCGGTGCTCTTACCGGTTGATATATCTCAGTACATACCACTCCAGTAGAGGGTTCTCCTTTATTACACTCTTCTACCTCTCCAGTACAGCCATATACGAATAATAGAATAACAATACCTATAATAAAGCTTAAGTACCATCTTTTATTAATGTTCTTTTTCTGAGTATCACTTATATTGTAGTTAGGAAGTATTACATAGTCTTTTACAACGTTAAACAGAACCATTACTATGGTGAATGTTAGCGCACTTATAACAAAATCGTAATTTAGTATACTCATTTTCTTGGGTTTGGAACCATTCTAAAAGTACATCCGGGTTTACCATTAATTAAAGGCATACCGAATTCATCGTACTCTATGGTCTTAATTTTTACTCGCTTGTTCTTAAACTTACCCATAAGGATAGTATCACCTATATTTACGTCTAGCTTAATCATATACAATAATATAAGAACTTTTTGGTAAAGAACCAAGAAAACACGAGAAAAATTTGCGCGAAGTTTTTTTACTATAGAACCCCCCTATCTCAAGCACTCATAAATGTACTTGCCGTAGACGTAAAAGAAGTACTTGGAGAATTCTAAAGAATCTTCTTCACCAGGAGGCCAATGGTTAGGAGTAGACATATATTCCTCTACAGCTCTATCTCTATCGAACCCATACTTCTCTTTATACCATCCAGCGATAGTTAAATCAAGAAAAGGTACTCTTTTAAAATCAAAATCTACTAAAGGATGATCCTGTATACCGCTTTCAATAGTAAAAAATAAAGCAACCTTTTTAGTAGGTAATGAAGGTATAAGGGTATTAATTAAATAAGCTATTTGCCAGGAACGCTCTTGAGTAGTATTATAACCGTTATCTAGATACATCCAGTATTGTTTAATAGCTTCTTTTTTCACTTTATGTAAGATACCAGTACCATTAAAGCTAAACTTATCTAAGTCTGGTCCCATTACATGTGTTCCGTCAAAGTATTCTCTACATGGATTAGCGATAGTTAATATAATTCTATCGTTTTCTAGTATAAGACCTTGACTATTAGCTTTCTCTAAAGAATATATAGCCCAGAATATGCCAGAACCTCCTACAGATCTAGTATGTACATCTAATCCTAGTTCTTCTCTTATGCCTTTTATCCAATTTTCGTCAAAAACACTAAAGCTATCCCCAAAAGTATATAATCTATCGTACCTTTTCATACTATTCTGCTGTTACAGGGAGCTCCAAAGGTGTGAAGCTAACTTTATTATAGTTATTATAATCTATATCTCCTATCTCAGGAAAGAATTCCCTGAAATCTCTCTTTCTATACTCATCTTTATCACGTAACCATGAAAGAGCCTCTTCAAACTTGTAAGACCAGTCGTCTGAGTTCATTATACGTTGTTCATTCTGTAACTTAAAAGCTAAGTCATGAAAACCATTACTCTTTACCTTGATAATCGTAGAGTCAAACTGCTTATTTATCCTATCCTTCATGTACTTAGGTGCAATTCTCATATCTATGTACTCATGAAAGAGAGTATTAACGTTAAATTGCCAGTGCGGGTACTTAGAAGTAAGCTTTTCGAACATTCTACAGGCAGATATAGCATTTAACCAAGATAGAGTAGCAGTAACAGGCATTTCTATGTTAGGAATACGTTCTCTCACTGCTTCTATACGTTTGAGAGTAGCTTTAAAGTTCATATTCTGACGAAAGTAGTTATTTCCAAGTTCATCTGCATCGAATCCTACTATTGCTTCAATATGTGGGAAGTGTTCCCATGTATCTAAGAGGTCATACTGCTTATATTTAGTAACACTTAGGTTAGTAAAGTATTTTAGGTTAGGTTTAATGTCATTATCAATACAATACTTAAGTATCTCCCAGTGCTGCCAGTGAATTAATGGTTCACCACCGCTAAAAGCTAGTAGTTGTAGGTCATCTGAGTGTTTTATAGTTTCATTTAGTACAGCTGTCTCATCTATACCGTCTGGTCCAGCATGATACTTGTGCATACCAGGAACTCGTATACCTCTTTTCTCTTGCTCCAAAGCTATTAGTGAACTTGTTGAGGAATGACAGTGAATACACTTAAAATTACATATATTACTCAATCTCAACCAGAGATACTCTAAATTGGGTACTTTAGTATAGTCAAAATTCTGTATAGTGTGGTCAGATGTCCATTGCCTTTGGCTACGAGCACCCATTTCTTCTTTTTTATAACAATCACCGCATGTTGGGTTTTTTATACCGTTTAACATGTCCTGTTGAAGCTTTATAACTTTAGGATCTTTCCAGTAATCGTCTACACTTTGAAATTTAGTTAGTTCATTGTTATGGGTGCAGGGTCCCATGTTACCAACCATGCCGTAAGTTACGCTACAGAACGGAAGTGGACATAAAACTTCACTTAATTTATGGGCCATAAAACTCTTTTATTATAATTAGTTAAAAATAAATATTTATATATAAACACGTTATGTGGAGTGCACCGATAAACGACCCAAATAAAAAATGGGCATTAGACTTCGAAATATCATCTTACTGTAATGCCACCTGTCCAGGGTGTGCTAGATTTGTATACGGAACTCCTGTACGACATCCTTCATTACGTCAAAACAATGTAACCTTAAAGCAATTTAAAGAATGGATAACTCCTGCTATCTTAGCTAAAACGGATCATATAGCATTCTGCGGTAATTTTGGTGACTGTGCTATGAATCCAGAGTTTGTACCTATACTAGAGTATATAAGAGAGTATAATGATTGCGATATTATTATACGAACTAATGGAGGAGCTAGAAAGCCTGATTTCTGGAGAGATGTAGGTAGGTTAGCAAGTACAGTTGTATTCTCTGTAGATGGATTAGAGGATACTAATCACTTATATAGGAGAGGTATTAAGTGGAGTAAGATAGTAGAAAATGCGAAAGCATTAAATGAGATGGATATATACTCAGAATGGGAGTATTTGGTCTTTAGAGAGAATGCACATCAGAAAGACGAAGCTAGAAGGTTAGCTAAAGAGTGGGGATTCAACGCTATACAGTTTAAGCGTCCTTACGGTATGGATGATGAGTTTAATAAAAAGCATATCCCTTTAGTTGTAAGAGATAAGAATGGTAACTCTACTTACGGTTTACATTTAGACACAGATGACTATTTCGACGACTTTGAAATAGATGAGTGGGATGTAACACAGATGGGAGCTTTACAGGTTAATAATTATGAGTTTGAGGTACCGGGTGATGTTGTAAACTTAGAAGGCTACTCAGAGCAGGAGAAGTTTGACATACAATGTAAGATGATTAAGTTAGAAGGTCAAGCTATGATGATGCATATTAATGCTCAAGGATTAGTATTGCCGTGTTGCTTTTGGGGTTCCGAGATATATAGAAACTACAATGATGATATATTTAATCAGGTTAACCAAATACTACCTCCAGATACTATAGACTTAAAACAGCATTCATTTGAACATATAATGCAGGTATTAGATGATAAAGTATATAATAAGTTTACTTGTTCTCATATTGCAGGTAGACCTCTACGTTGTAGTTTAGTATGTGGTTGGAAAAATCCTTTAGATGATGAAGTATATAATACAGATAAAGCAGTTGTTTAATGGTTGATTTTTTAATTGTAGGAGCAGGTTTATATGGATCTGTCTGTGCACGTGTATTGGCAGATAAAGGTTATAAGGTAAAGGTAATAGAGAGTAGAGACCATATAGGAGGTAACTGTTATACTTTTAAAGAAGGAAATATAGATGTACATAAGTATGGTGCACATATATTTCATACTTCGGATGAAGAGATTTGGAGTTTTGTTAATAAGTACATTTCTTTTTATACTTATTTTCATCGTCCGGTTGTTGACTATAATAGTAAGATGTATTCTCTACCAATTAACTTATGGACTTACTATGAGCTATATGGATGTAGAACACCCAAAGAGGCACTAGAGTATTTTAACCCTAATGCTGAAGGTTCAAACTTAAGAGAGTACGGTATTAACCTTTTAGGAGAAAAAGTATACAATACGTTTATAAAAGAATACTCAGAAAAACAATGGGGTAGAAAAGATAAGGATATTCCTTCTTCTGTATTAAAGAGATTACCTATAGAGCTTAATTACAATACTTCATACTTTAAAGATAAGTATGTAGGGATACCTACTAATGGGTATACTGAGTTGTTTGATAAGTTACTAAGAGGTATTGATGTAGAACTATCTACAGATTTTTTTAACTTAAAAGAGCTACATTATAAGAATTTAATATATACAGGTCCTATAGATAGATATTTTAAATATAAGTATGGAAAGTTAGAATATAAGTCTTGTATATTTGATCATACGATTTTAGAAGAAGAAAACTATCAAGGTGCTGCTGTAGTAAATTATACATCAATAAATGTACCTTATACTAGAGTAATAGAGCATAAACATTTCACGGGAGTAAAATCTAAGCAGACTGTAATAACAAAAGAGTATCCTAATTCTGGAGATTTATTATTATACCCTGTTTCAGATAAAAATAATAAAGAGATTCTTTCTAAATATTTGAAAGAAAGTTCGTATATTAAGAATGTACATATAGGAGGAAGATTAGGTGGATATCAATATATAGATATGGATAAAACTATAAGATTAGCTTTCGACTTTGTAACTAGATATTTATAGAAAAAAAGTGAACCCTTTAGATCCTCATACATTATTTAGCATCTTCGAACAAGGAGATGAACAGATATACAAGGAACATGGAGTATCTGATACTTTAGATAATCCGTTTGTACTAATGGGAATGGTTGTAAGAGGTGTAGAGAATTACCTTCTTATGAATACTATATACAATAGAAGATACCCAGATGAATATAAGAAGGTAACAAAGGTTATTAAATTTAAGTACCTTAATAAACTATTTGGATACCTTTTAAGAATAGAAAAAATAAAAGACGTAGATAGATACAATGTCGGTACTTCTTTTAACTTTGACGACGCTCTAGGTTCTCTAGGATTCTTACTTAAGTATTATGAAACAATAGAGCATTATGAAAAATGTGCTGTTATCAAAAAGTATATAGATAAACTAGAATATACTGAGCAGAAATTATAATAGATAAGTTGGCTAACTGAAATAAAGTTCGTATCTTAGAGTATAATTAAAAATAAAGGTTATGGGAATCAAAAGAATTACCGAAGAATATGCTCAAGGGTTAATCAAAGTCTCTGAAGATCAGACAGATACTGATGCTTCTTACTTTACTCTTACTACCAGTGATAAAGGAGATGGATGGGATGATGTTACTTACTATACTAATAGACCTAAGAAGATCCAGATACCAAAAGGTGTTACTGGCTGTCAATGGGTATACGTATTAACTAATACTACAATGCCTGGTCTATGTAAGATAGGCTTTACTAAGAATAAACCTTCTGAGAGAGTAAAGCAGATAAACTCTGCCACGGGTGTAGCTCAAGACTTCGTTGTAGAATGGGCTTTACCTTGTTTTAATGCTCATGACGTAGAAAAGCAAGTACATACCTACTTACAAGATAACGGCTTTAGGGTGAATAATAAGAAAGAGTTCTTTAATATATCTGTAGAAGAAGCTAAGGCGGTAGTAGAAAGAATAGGTGAACCTTATAAAATGGATACTAATGAAGAAGCTTAAAAGAATCGCGGTGCAACTTGCGCGCGTTTGCGCGGCGGGCTTCGCCCTTGCATCTTGTGAAGTAGAACCTTTAGCGCCCGAAACCTGCCCCGGCGGTTGTGATGCTCAAATGATCTTTCCTGTTGAAGCAGATGCGAATGGGTATTATCATATAGATTTAAATTGGGATGGAGAGTACTTACCTTGGTTCTATGTAGACGTAGAAGCTACCGAAGTTGATAATGAATATAAGTATAATAATAATTCCGTAGTTGAAGCTACGTTTGATAGTAATACTTCTTGGATTATAGGTTCGGATTTAATTATACAGCAACCTATATATAATCCCTTTTTTGGGAACTATACTTCTTCTTGGGAACCTATACCAACTGAGTTCGTAGATGTTGAATTACCTCAATATGCAGGTACAGAGTTAAACATAGCTCAAGGTACTAAACTATACTTCAGTAAGAAGAACGGTAAACTAAAGACCAGACGTGTATTAGGACCTTTTCCTCCTGCTATGAAAGGTGATACTATTACATTGTATATGAAGGTTTATTGGGAAGCAGGACCACTTTCTTTTACTAAAGATGACTTTTCTCAAAAATTTATTGTAGAATAGTTGATTCTTTGAAAAATAATCATTATCTTAAATTATATTATAAAATATATATATAATAATTAATATATAAGTATATAAATATATATAGATAAAAATAATAATAATATATTAACTATAAATTTAATCTAATATGGCATTGACAGCGGAAAAAATACAAGCTAACTATGAAAAGCATCTTAAGATAGTAGATACTTATATAGGAGACCGTAAAGATTCTATTAAAGAGATGTTATCTCATATGGAAGAAACTTACGTAATGGCTCCTGCTAGTGGTAAGACTTGGTATCATAATGCATTCGCCGGAGGCTATGTAGACCATGTTAATAGAGTAGTGGAGTATGCGGTGAAGCAGTCTAGGTTATACGAAGAGATGGGTGGAACAATTGATTACACCGAAGAAGAACTGGTCTTTGCCGCATTATTCCATGACTTAGGTAAAATAGGAGACGGTGATCAACCTAACTATATACCTCAGACTGATAAATGGAGACAGGATAAACTATCAGAGATGTATACCTTTAATCCAGATTTACAGTTTATGCTTATTCCAGACCGCTCTTTGTTTATATTACAGAAGTTTGGTATTAAAGTAAATCAAAATGAATTCTTAGGTATTAGATGTCATGATGGAGTGTTTGATAAAGCTAACGAAGCTTATTTCTTCAGTAATGTAGAGTCATCAAGACAAAAGACATCAATCATCTCAGTACTACATACAGCAGACTTCTTAGCTTCTAAAGTAGAGTATGATATGTGGAAAGCAAATGGTGGTACATCAAAACCTAAAAATACAAAAACTACTTCAAGCACAGGTAGACCAGTAAAAGCATCAGAAGGTTTAAGTAACATGTTAAAAAACTTATAGAATGAATATTAATCCAACACTTTTTTATACTATTTTCGGCATTTTAGTTGCTTTTATTATTTTATTAGTTTATATTATACGTAATGTACTTATTCGAAATGAAAAGTATGAAGATGTTGTACGTGACCAAGTACAGTATTTACAAAATATATCAGACGCAGTAAGCGAAGGTCAAAAGCACCTAAAGAAACTAGATGAAAAAGGGGTATTTCAATCAGATGATGAGGTCGGTTATTTTTTCGAACAAATGAAAACAATTCAAAATGAGCTAGACCGTTACATGCTCCCCGAAAACTATGGCAAGGAAGAAAAGCAAAGCTAATTACTTTACAAGTGAGACAGAAGAATACATAAAAAAATATAATACATCAACAGATCCAGTTTACAGAGCGAAAATCTTTACTGATCATATATATTTACCTTTTTATAAATTAGCAGAAAACATTATACATACATTTAAGTTCTACTATACAGATGTTGAAGCTATAGAAGATCTTAAACACGAAATCGTATCAGTACTACTAGAAGAAAAGATTATGAAGTTTGACCCAGACAATGGTGCAAAAGCATTTTCTTATTTTGGTACTATAGTAAAACGCTGGTTAATTAACTACAACAATAAAAATTACAAAAGACTTAAACAAATAGGATCATTTTCAGATATTGAAGAGTCTTATGAGTCTGATAATAATTTAGATTCTGGTATAGGTGTTACTCTTGCTAGGTTTCTTGATACGTGGGTTTTATCTATGTATGAGGAATTAGAAGAAAATTTCCCTAAAGAAAGTGACCGAACCATAGCCGATGCTGTTTTGACGTTATTTAAAACAAGAAACGATATTGATATTTTTAAAAAGAAAGCACTTTACATTTATATTAGAGAAATGACTGATTGTGAGACTCCTCAATTAACTAGAGTCATCAACACTCTTAAGGAACTGTGGTATGATAAGTATTTACACTTCTACGAAAAAGGCTTACTTAGAAATAGTATCGAATAACTCTATTTATAATAAACTATAATTATGAGTTTAGATAAAGAAATTTTTACAGGTAAATCTCTATCAGACCTTTTTGGTGAAATATACGATAACTCAAAAGAGACTAAAGGACAGGTAAAAGCACTAATAGGTGAGTTAAAACCTCTTATCGAAAACATCGGCGATGCTACTCTTATTGTTCCTATGATTAAGGAATATATGGAGATAGGTGTAAAGAATGATGAGCATTTGATTAAGTTAGCTACAATCGTTCAAAGGATAGAAAGCGCTCAGGCTAAAGGTGATGCTGGAGATTTTGACTTCTCAGACCTACAGGACCTTTTGGTAGAGCAAGAAGAAATAGACAAAAAATTAGAAGAACCGGAAAGCGGTAAAACGGAAGATAACGATGCAGTATAAGTCACCCGGTAGAGGAGGTACTACATCACCTGGCGGTAGCGGAGGAGGCAACTCATCTAACTTCGTTAGAGTTACAGATGTAATATTAGATGCCTTTCATCCTGAGTATGAAAACTACGGTAAGACTAATTCACTTAACGGTGTATTCTATCGTGAACTTTCTGACCCAGTAGATGAATCAGGAGAAGTCCCTTTACGTTTTGCTTATTGCTCAAAACCTAATTTTAAAAGAATACCTCTTAAGAACGAAATAGTAGTAGTAGAAGAACTTCCTAGCGACAGTAGAGGTACAGAATCTAACGGCACTAAAACATATTGGTTAAGCATAGTAGGAATATGGAATCATCCTAATCATAATGCTTACCCTGATACAGTTCAATCAGGAGAAGGAGATGCAGATTTAGGAGAACAATTCGAAGAAAGCGATAAAGTAGCTCCTGTTCAGGCTTTTCCTGGAGATGTTATAATAGAAGGAAGACACGGTAACTCCATAAGGTTTGGCGGTACAAAGTTTGACTCTAATATTTTTACAGAAGATGGAGATAACGGAACACCTTTTACTATTATACGGAACGGACAAGCAGAACCTGAGAGTAGTGTAGACCCTGTAGTAGAGGATATAAATGAAGATGCAGCTTCTATCTACTTAGGAGCAGATAATACCTTCGAACTTACTCAAGCTAATTACAAAAGACTAGGGTACCTAAGCGGAGATGAACCAGAAGAAGCAGATGTATTTAAAGGCTCCCAAATAATTCTTAACGCAGGACGAATTTACTTTAATGCTAAAGAAGACTCTGCTTTCATATCATCCAAGGAAACTATCGGCCTTAACTCTAAAAAGATAGCATTAGACGGAGAAGACTATGTAGGTTTAGATGCAAAAAAAATCTACCTAGGAGTAAACTCTCAACAAGAAAATGAACCAGTATTAAAAGGTGATACAACTACTAAGTGGTTAGAAGATTTAACTAAACAGTTAGAAACATTAGCTAAGGGAATGGCAACAGCACCACCTGCACCTCCAGCATATGTAGCTAAGATGATAGCAACATCTAACTCAGTTTTACCGCTTATAATAAAGCTCAAATCTCAACTTAAATTACTTCACTCTAAAAAAGTATATACAGAATAATGCCTTACGTAAATATACCAGAAAGCGGACTAGCGGGAGGAGTAGCCAAAATAGTAGGAAAACTCTCAGGAAAAATATCAGCTGAAGTACTCGGCAAAGCTAACGAATTAGCTGCTACTCTTAACGTAGACGGTTGCCCTAAATCAAAGTCACTTGACAGAATGAGAAGTCAGGTCAGTCAGCTACAGAATAGCCTTAGAAGTATTGACGGTAGATTAAATAAGTTTAAGAAGCTTCCTAAATCTCTTAAACCACCACTAAAAGGCTTAAAAGTAGCTCTTAAAATAATTCTATCTTTACCTATACCTCAAGCAGTACCTCCGGGTATTGGTCTGCCTATAAACATTACTACTAAGTATGCTGATATAATGCACTTAATAAAAGAGCTAATTAAACAAACAGATGAATTAATAACGTCTATTGAAGCAGCTCTTGATACTCCATCATCAGTACTTAACTCTGTTCTTTCTAATCTAGGTAGAGCCGACAATGCTGTTAGAGCTTGTGAAGTAGAGCGTTCTCTACGTGAAGGATTAGATAATGGTGAAATTGATAAAAAGGAACTAGACGATTTAGGACTCACAGATGGCGATGATTTTATAGTTTCTAATCTAGGACCTAAATTACTATCTGGCAATACCGATAATAAGACACGAGGAAAATGGGGTATAGGAATAGACTACAGAAAGAATGATGTAGTAACAAACAAAAGCTTTAAATATATCTGCCTTAAAGATCATACATCTACAGCAGATACAGAACCTCCTAGGGGTCCTTGGAAATTGCTAGACAATGCAACTAATGAATCATTAGATAGTCTACAAAGTGCCATCAGAAAACTAGACGGTAGTAATTTACCCAATGAGTTAAAAGATAACTTAAGTAAATTATTAGACAGCTTTAAACCTGTATCAGATAAAGATAAAACAAAAGATGCTAGGTTTACATATACAGGACCTAACGGAGAAATATACTTTTTAGATATAGTAGTAGACCCTAAGTCACCTAAAATAGCACCAAGGAGATTTGCTGTAGCTAAAAATATAGATAATATAATAGTATTAAAGGGAGCAAAATCATTTAGCTCTGACATAAATGTACTATTAGATGAAATTAAATTTAGAATAGATAATCAACTTCCATAACTAAACTATTTATATATATGAAACTCGATCAATTACGTAAAATAATTCGTGAAGAAGTAAGAGCCGCAGTTAAGGAGGAGTTACAAGAAGTAATGAACGAAGCTGTTAAAATAGCTTCTACTCCTAACTTAAAAGAGGTTCCTAAACCTAAAGACAGTAACCTTAAATGGTCAACACCATCAACAGGGAAGAAATCTTTAGATGAGATGTTAGCTACAACACAAGCAGATATGACAAATGAACAATACCAGAATGCTGGCAACTTTGATTCAAGCATGGTTAAGAAGCCTAATTTTGCTTCATCTATGGCTAATCAAATGCAAATGCAAGGACCCGAAGTAGGAGTAAGCTTTGCCGATATTCCAGGATTTGATCCTAAAAAAGCAAAAGCAATATTTGATGCTTCGATGAAAAAAGATAGACAGAAAGCAGGATTAGCATAATGAATAGAGAGTTTACAAATATCGATCCTTTAGACTTACAGCCAAGAAAAGCTGTAGGTGTAAAATTACCGTTTTCCGGTAAAGCGGTATTTAACTCTACCTACCAAACAAGAGAAGCTTTAAAAACAAATCTAATAAATTACTTTTTAACTGCTAGAGGAGAGAGATATCTTAATCCTACGTTTGGAAACGGGCTACAAGCTTTACTATTTGAACAGCTTACACAGGATAAGATAAAAGAAATAGATGCTACAATAAGAGCAGATATAGAATTTTACTTTCCAAAAGTAGAACCTACAGAGCTTAACACAGTAGGCCTACCAGATACCAACACAGTACAGTTTGCTATGAGGTATAAAGTAAAGAATACTAATATAGAAGATGAGGTTGTAATAAACTTTGAACAATAATGGCAACGGAAAAAGACATAAGGTACATTAATAGAGAGTTTGGTGATTTCAGAACACAGTTGACTGAATTTGCTAAAAACTACTTTCCAGACTCTTATAATGATTTTTCTCCTACTTCACCGGGGATGATGTTTATAGAAATGGCTGCTTATGTAGGAGACGTTTTATCTTTCTATCAAGATAACCAACTACAAGAGACATTCTTACAACATGCTAAGAATCCTGCTAACCTATACACGTTAGCATATATGATGGGGTACCGTCCTAAAGTAACAACACCTTCAGAAGCTACATTAAAAGTCACACAGACTTTAGAAGCTAGATCAGGCAGTCAAGGATATACACCAAACTGGTCAACAGCAGCAAGAATAGAAGCCGGGAGTACTTTTACTTCTACTGACAATAGTACATCTAATTTTATTTTAGATAAAGCAATTGATTTTACAGTTTCTAGTTCTTATAATAATACAGATATAAGAATATCAGAAGTAGACGATGAAGGGGTACCTACTGAATATAGCGTATCAAAAGAAGGATTTGTCTATTCAGGTGAAATTATTACTACTACGTTTGATTTTACTACAGCACAGAAGTTTGCTACAGTATCCATTGACGATACAGATATTATTAGAATATTAGATATAACTGACTCAGATGGAGGACAATGGACAGAAGTTCCTTATCTAGGTCAAGATACTATTTTTTCAACTGCTTCTAATTCAGCTGTAGATAGCGATAAAGTACCTAATACATTAGAACTTACTAGAGTTCCTAAAAGATTTATATCTAGGTTTACATCTACAGGACAGATGCAAATACAGTTTGGTGCAGGGATTACTGCAGCAGAAGATACAGAATTTTTACCTGATCCTACTACAATAGAAAAGTTTGTTGATAAACATGCTATCGATAAATTAGATCAAGCATATGATCCTACTAACTTCTTATTTAGTAAAACTTACGGTGTAGCTCCTTCTAACACTACACTTACAGTTAGGTACGTAAAAGGAGGAGGAATAACCTCTAACGTTCCAGCTAATACTATTTCTGAAGGAGGAACAGTAGTAGGCTCTAATATACTTAACCTAGCCTATACTAACGAAAAACCAGCACAAGGAGGTAAGGATGCAGACACAGTAGAAGAGTTAAGAGAAAATTCTTTAAAAGCATATACAGAGCAAAAAAGAGCGGTAACTATACAAGACTATACTTTAAGAGCTCTTTCATTACCGTCTCAATTCGGTTCAGTTGCCAAAGTATACGTTGCAAAAGAATCATTATCTGAAGCTACTAGTGTATTAGATGTTAATCCGTTAGCGATTTCATTATACGTTTTAGCTTTTGATTCTAATGGACATTTAGTAAACGCTACAAACTCTTTAAAACAAAATCTAAAAAAGTACTTATCAGAGTATATGATGATTACTGACTCAATAGATATAAAAGATGCATTTGTAGTTAACATAGGAGTAAAGTTTGAAATATTAACTTTACCGACATATCCATCTAGAGAAGTACTATTAGCTTGTAATAATATAGCACAAGACTTTTTTAAGACTGCTAGAATGTCAATTAACGGTCCATTAAATTTATCTCAACTTTATACAAGGTTAGATAAAGTAAAAGGAGTACAAACAGTAAAAAGTATTACTGTAGAAAATAAACAAGGAGGTAATTACTCTGAATATGCATACGATGTAAAAGGAGCTACTAAAGACAACATAGTATACCCATCTTATGACCCATGTATATTTGAAGTAAAATATCCTAACATAGATATAGAAGGAAGAGTAACAACATTATAAAATGGCATTATTTAGAATATACCCAGAAAAAGATTCTACTATTTGGTCTGAACCTACTAGTGCCGGATTATACGGTAATGCAGGTTTGGATGAAATACTTAACATAGAAGGATACCCAGATAGCGACCTGATTGGTAGGTCTTCTAGAGTCCTTATTCAGTTTCAAACATCTGATATACAGAGTACCCTTAACAGTAAAGTTTCTAATAAACCTTATTCTGCTAGCTTAAACTTAGCACTTGCCAATGCATCAGAAATACCTACATCTTTTGAACTCCACGCTCTTCCTATATCAAGTTCATGGACTCAAGGTATAGGTAAAAAATCTGATATACCTGTCAATAGAACAGGATGTACTTGGGAACATAAAGATGCTGGAACAACTTCTTGGGATACCTTAGGAGGAGATACTTTAAGCGGCTATACAGTAAGCCAATCGTTCAATGTTAACTCTACCCTAGACGTTATTCTAAACGTAACTGATATTGTAGATGCACAGTTTAGCTCTTCTATATCCAATAACGGTCTACTTATAAAACTAGAGGATAGCTACGAGGATTTTACTTCTTCTAGTATCAAACTTAGTTATTTTGGATCTGATACTCATACCATTTTTCCTCCATATTTAGAGTTTACTTGGGATGATTCGATATATAGCAGTACCCTTGACACAATAGATACTGATATACTAACTACATCAATTAAAAACAATAAAGAGAAGTATGCCGATTCTGATATAGTAAGATTCAGAATGTCAGCTAGACCTAAGTTTCCCACAAGAACTTTTACTACATCTTCTATTTACAAAACAGAATATAAATTACCAGAAAACTCTTACTACGGTATTCAAGATAACTATAGCAAAGAAATGATAGTTGATTTCGATACAGTAGGTACTAAGGTTAGTGCTGATAATACAAGTAGTTATTTTGACTTCTATATGGACACTCTACAACCAGAAAGATTCTATAAAGTTTTAATAAAGACTACTATTGACAGTAACACTCTTATATTAGATGATAATAATGTCTTTAAAGTAGTTAAACATGGCTAATAGCGTAGAAATAAATAAAACTGTTTACGACAAAGAGAAGTTCGATAAGGTAGTTGACAGGTCTTTTAACACTTTTGCTCAACCACCAATTGAAGCAGAAGAAATGACTGTAGAAGAATTTTTTGCTAAGTATGAAGAGTTATTTTTTGAAATCGCTGTAGAAGGAGATACTTTATCCCATCAGTACTTAGTACAAAGAAGCGGAGAATTAATAGATTATGACCAAACAACAGAAGATATCCAGCCGCTATTAGACGAAATAGCACAGTTAAGAGTACAGATTTTAGATTATCAACAACAGCTTATAGAAGCTAACACACCAGATCAGTAGTGGGTAAGTACATTTACAATATAAAACAATTAGGACTAGACCAGCTAGAGCAGTCTTCGACTATAGATTCTAAAGAAAAAGAACTTATAGGTACTTTTCGTATAAAGAATAGTTTCAACGTAGCTGCTTCTAAGGTAGAATTTGGTATTTACGGATTAGATGGAACACTACTTAATTTTGATAACGACTATAAAAATTATAGTCTTTTACAGAAAAATCAAAGCGCAGGCCAACCAGGAGCATCTATACTAGATATAGACCCAGTCAAAGATATTATAAAAGAAGGGTACGAAACCGGTGATGTAAAAACACTTTATACTTTCAGTAGAAATCTATTTGATTTAGAATCTAGCTTCTTTGTAGAAAACATTTCCCCCGATAGGACAGAAATAAGGTTACTATCTTTAAATACTAACGAACAAGATCTATTAGAGTATGCTAATAGTATAAAATCTAAACTAGAAGAAAAAAACTATTTTTCTGAATTTAAAGTAAATTTTGGTTCTAATCTATTCAGCTTAGGAGTTAATATAGCAACAGAAGAAGTTGATAAAGGAAGAGCGATTGTAATAAAACTATATGAGCCTCTACCTAATAGAGTAGTATTTAACTCAACATGTACTATTGAAGAAATAGTATCAGACGACATACTATTTGAAGTATCTGCTAAATTTGTAGAAGACGAGATTAAGGTACCTAACCTTAAAGGACCTAATTTTGGTATAGAGTTAGCATATGAAAATAACCAACCTACTGAGTATTTTAACTATAATGAATTATTTAGTTACCCTGTAACTAATTCCTATTTTGAACTATACTCGCAGTTTGAAGAAAAGAGTGCTAACATTACTGTCAATTACGATAACTTCTCTAACTTTATACATTTCTCTTCTGCAGAGGAAAGATTGCTTAATTTTAAATATAAATTAGAATTAATAGAATCTTATGAAGATATAGTATCTGAATCGAAATCCTCTGGAGATGCAGACGTTTCTGGTTCCTATAGTACTTTTGCTACTAGTAGTGTAGTAAAGTATGAAAACCTCATTAAAGGTATTATAAGTAATTTTGACCATTACGATCGTTACCTTTACTTTGAAAGTAGCAGCAATGCATGGCCTAAGACAACATCAGGTTCTAAACCTCATACACTTTATAGAAGTAGTCATGTGTCATCTTCCAACTGGTTTAGTTCACAACAAGTAGATGCATCGAATTTTGATAATAGCAATTTCGATGTACTTACAAATACAGTTCCAACATACTTAAGAGAAGACTCTAACAACGAACCTTACATGTTGTTTATCGATATGATTGGTCAACATTTTGACAATATATGGATATACTTTAATGCCGTATCAGATAAGTACGATGCTGATAATAGATTAGATTTCGGAGTAAGTAAAGATATAGTAAGATCAGCTGTAGAATCGTTTGGAGTAAAACTATACAATTCAAATCTCAACTCAGATAATTTATTTTCTGCTATCATAGGAGAAGATATTAACACAGGAAGTTTAGACATTAATAATATTGTTGTAGCTACTTCTGCTTCATTTAACTCAGGTAGTACTGAATTAGAAAGACTACAACCTCTTGCTAAAGATAGTTACGAAAAAGAAATATATAAAAGAATATATCACAACTTACCTTATTTAGCTAAAACTAAAGGAACTGAAAGAGGGCTCAGAGCATTAATAAATTGCTTTGGTATACCTGAATCTATTTTGAGTATAAAAACTTTTGGAGGTGTTGAAATAGAAGGTAATAGCCTTTATCATGGCCCTGAATACTTTACAACTCAAAGTTCTTTAGATAAAATCAGATTAGATAATACAGGAAGTATTACTTCTGGTAGCACTTTATCTTTATATACTTCTATTAATAAAGAAGAAAAAAAGTATACTGATGACCATCATCAAGTCGAAATCGGATTTGATATATCAAGAGGAGCAAATGAATTTTTAGATGTCAAACTTAATTATAGAGGAGGTTTCGACTTAGATGACTATATAGGAGATCCTAGAGACATTTACTCATCAGACTATCATGAGCTTAGAAATCTTAGAAGAGATATACTTAACAGTAGCTGGACTTGGGAAGATATAACTGATAACTGGGAAGACGGAGACTTCTTATGGGAAACAGTATTAGAGTATGCTAGACACCCTAAAGCATTTATCAACCTTCTTAATTACTTCGATAGTAGACTATTTAGAATCATAAAAGACTTCTTACCAGCAAGAACTAAAGCCGATACTGGTGCTATAATTAAAAGTAATAAGTTAGGTAGATCTAAAGCAAAACAAGTAAGAGTAACCCCTGAGAATATAATTCAAAGTAGCTCTATAAGTATTGCTTCTATTACCGGTAGCTCTGGTGGATCCTATGATCAGTCAGGCAGTTATAACTATACTACAAACTATAACTCTCATTTTACTTCACCATTAGGACCTGTAGTAAAAAACGTAACTGACGAATCACCTCAATTTACTGGAGAATTTAGCGGCTCTTTAATTATATCTACAGATGGAGAAGTAGGTAGAAATAATCCATTTTTAGATTCTGCTCAACCAATATTATTGTTTGATATAACAGCATTTAACTTCTCCTTAGCTCTACCACCAGCATGCTTTGTTACTCTTACAGGAGAATATTTAGGAGAAGCATTCTTTGTTGGAGTTGTAGATACTGATGGGCAGGTAGAATCAGTTGCTATTACATATCCTGATACCGTTACCGGTATAACAGGCTCTTATACCTATGCTCACGACTTTAACGATCATGAATACTTTACTATTGAAGCATCAGGTACTGCAGAAGATGAAGGCTATGGAGCTGTATTCGGAGGATGGTACACTAACACAGCAGGAACAGGCTCAGCAATATCAACTCAGAATCCTTTAACTATTTATAGAAGTAGTGAGATTGACTTAGGAGACAAATTCTATGCTTACTTTACAACTAGTTCCTTATGACATTAGAAGAATTTATAGCAACACCGCCGGAATCTTACGGAGTAGATAATGTTAACTTATTATATAGTAGCAGCTTATCCGGCTCAGAAAATGTTCCTGTTCCGCCTTATACTATTATTGGTATGACATTTCCGTTTACAAATGGTGTAACTTCTGCTTTAAAAGAAGTAAATGAGTTTGTATTTAATTTTGGAGGAAGAACAGTAAATACCAACATAACTGGTAAACAAACCAGAGACAGTTACATGTACATTACAGTAGATCCAGTATCCGTAAATAACTTACCGACAGGTAGAACTTTAGCTACAGACTTACCATTAGAGGAAGAAAGTGAATTTGTATTCACTCCTTATGTAACGGTAAACTTTAACAACAACGATTATAACCCGCTACAGAATAACTCTGAAGGAAGTAAGCTTAATGTAGTAGCTCAAGTAATAGACAGAGACTCTAGTCAAATAACTCCTACAAATATTTCTGCTATCATCTCTGGTACGGCTGCAGCAGCTGAGATTCAAAATTGTTCATATACTAAGGTAGGACTTATAAGAGGAAGATATAACGGTTCAAAGACAACAGCATCACCTACTGCTACTCAACAGGCATACAATAAACAAGATTTTACAGCAAAGGTAGTTGCTACAGCTATTGATGGAGATGAACCAGCATTAGCTTTTAAAGACTTTAACGGCAGTATACATGCAGCTGGAGCCGATGCAACTGCAATAAAAGCACTTTCAGAAAGAGAAATAATAAAAATATTCTTTAACTCGGAAATATCAGGTTCACATCCTAACAAGACGTATCCTGATTTTCCATACGACGGTAGTATACTTTTTACTGAAGAAGACAAAAGGTACATAAAAATAGTAAATTCAAAAGTATATTCGGTAGACAGAGACAAAGTTTTTACTACTACTGAGTTTGGAATAGTAAGTTCAATCGAATAATACTTAAAAGACATATATTTATATAAAACGACAAATACAAAATGGGATACTTAGATAACTCGATCGTAACTGTGGATGCGATCTTAACTAAAAAAGGAAGAGAGCTGTTAGCTAGAGGGGACGGTTCTTTCAAGATTACTCAATTTGCATTAGCAGATGACGAAATTGACTATACCTTATACAATCCACTACATCCCTCAGGTTCTGCACTCTACGGAGAGGCAATAGAAAACATGCCATTGTTAGAAGCTTTTCCAGATGAAACACAAATAATGAAATACAAACTCACTACTCTTCCTAGAGGTACTTCAAAACTACCTGTACTAGATTTAGGAGTTTCGTCAGTAACATTAAAACAAGGTGCTTCAGTAGCAATTACCCCTCAGACGCTTAACTACTTAGGAGCAACTACAATCTTCGAAACAGAAGGTTATACAGCAACAATTGCAGACGTAAGAGTACTTAATTCATTTAACGGTGTAGGTATTAATACAGAAGATGCAGACAGGTTAAATACCGGTACTACTATTGGAACTAACGTTTCTAAGACAGTTATTGGTACTTCAATCAACCTTACAGCAACATCAGTAAATACTTTATTCGGTACACGTACACAACTACAGACAACATTAACAGTCATCGGTAGAGGTTCAGGTGCAAGATTAACTATTCCAGTAACCATTACTAAAACTAACTAATTATGTCATATAAAAGATTTGATACAGAAGACGTTGTAGTAAGTGCTGAAGCAGTAACTACACCTATATGGTCAGGAGATATAACGACACTACAGTCGTTCTCTACATCATCTACTCAGATTGGTGGAACTTCTGCTGACTACTACTATGACATTTACCAGACAGGATCTACAAACGAGTCTGCTAGAGTACAATTTAGTATAGCTTATGCTGATAAACAAGGGAGCGGTTCATTACCGTTTAACTCTAACGTACCAGGAAAAGCACCTTCTAGCACAATATACGGTCAATATAGAAATCTTGTATTAGGAGACGAAGATACTGACTTTACTTTCGGTACAGTAACCTCTGAACATTTTTATGTTCTAGCTATAGACAGAGCAAGATATAAAGAAAAACTTTTACCTGGAACTTTTGAGCTCTTCTTAGAGCAATCAGGCTCAGGAGAAAATTTAAGACTGATTGATAATAGTACTACAGTATCAACAGTTACTTTTAACGATGCAGGAAGAGTATATGAATTAATTTCTGGATCTATAGAGAATGGTGCACATACTACTTTAAATGAAAATGGATACACAACAGTATCCGGATCATACGGTAAACTTTTACCAGATATTGGAGTAGTATTACTTAACGGTAATGCATTAGATGCACCAACCAATATAGGAGGATTTAATTTAGGTACAGGTAGAAATGCAGCAGCAGATCTTAACCCAAGTAAATTATTTGACGTACTAGCTTTTTCAGGTAGCTTTAGACTACAATCAGAAGAAACTATTACATCTAACTTTGTATTTGTAAGAGCAAGAAACGCAGAGCTAAATTACTCTACTAACCCATCATTAATTACAGGATCAGGTGAATTACGTCATAACGTAATGATTAACTCGCCTCAAGCATTTATAACTACAGTAGGACTTTATAACGATAATAACGACTTACTAGCAGTAGCAAAACTATCCAGACCTTTACTAAAAGATTTTACAAAAGAAACTTTAGTAAGGATCAAACTAGATTACTAATGAATGAGCGCATTCAAGAAACTAACTCGACAGGATTTTTACGTATCCGACTATACTTCTAAAAAAGGCTGGATAGCATCGGGTAGTACTTTTGATTCCTATAAACTGGAAACCCTAAGAGGGTTCTCTGGTTCAACCCCCGGCTACCCTTATCCTACTGATTACCGTAATAACAGATACGAAAAGCTTACCTATAACAGTATTGCTCAAGTATATTTAGCTGACAGTAACGGTAATGGTACATACGGCTCTAGAGTATTAGACAATAATTTACTAGAAGACAGTACAACTATAGGTATATCTAGAGATCATTATGCTCAAACTACATTAACTCTTTCACAAAGTAGAGTAAGTACTTCTGAAGTTGCAGTAGTATCTATACCGAAAGAAGTTTATGGAGTAGGAATTGAACCTGGAACTGTCGTAATAGAACCACAATTTGAAGAAACAGATAGCTACTATACAGGTAGTAATCAATATGTCGCCGGTCCTGATTGGTCTGAAAACTATGTAGAAAGATTAAACGAATGGTATAATTCATTCGAACTACCTAATACCGGTAGTTATATAGCTGAGTCAGATGATTATGTAAGTGCCTCATATTTAAATGAGTTTCCTATAATAGAATCAGGATCTATTCAGAGATATGAAATAGTAGATAATGGTGAAGGAAAATTAATTTTATCAGGTGCAAATGCACACGGACATTTATCTGCTCCAGAAAGAGCAGTAGGTGATGCTATATATACTCATGGTAATTTAGTTATCACAGATCCTGTAGTAGCAAGATATTATTCAACATATGGTAGATTAGTTGTTAGATGGAAATCAAAACTACCTATTTATACGTATAATGTACACTGTACTGTAAGAGAGTCTGAACTTAATCATACGTTCAATCCTTCTGCAATCAGTGGTTCAGAAAATAATGTTAGAGCTAACCTTACTGGAAGTGAGTTTAAACCATATGTTACTTCAGTAGGATTGTATAACGAGGCAAATGAATTGATAGCTGTCGCTAAAATGAATCGACCGATACCAAAGTCTCAAAATGTAGATATGACATTTGTTATTAAATTAGACATATAATGGCAGTAAAATTTAGAGCACAGAAAGGAACACCGTTAACATATTCAGAGTTAGATAATAACTTTGGATCATATTTCTATTCTGCATCAGTATCAAACACATCAGTTACTTTACACTACCCTGCAAGCTTAGAAGTACCAGTTAACTCAGGTTCAGTAAGCTTCAGTTTAGTTAAAGGACTAGAACAAACAGGAGCAGATAGAAGAATACCTTTTTATAGCGGTTCAAGTGAATTAAGCTCTGATCCTAATCTAGGAGTAGACGTAAGCGGTTCAGTCGGTATTGGAGTAGACTTTACTAACGATTTTCCTTTAGATTACAAATTAACAGTTTCAGGTAGTATTAAAGCTACTGGAACAGTATTCCAAGGTTCTGATGAAAGACTCAAAAAAGATATATACCCTATTGATAATGCTCTAAGTAAAATAGACAGCATTGATGGAGTAAACTTTACTTATAAAGATACTGACGAAAAAAGCATTGGAGTAATAGCTCAACAGATACAAAAAATACTTCCAGAAGTTGTATCAGAACAAAATAATGGCTATCTTAATGTAAACTACTCTGGAATAGTACCAGTATTAATAGAAGCAGTAAGAGAACAAAAAAGCATTATTGACGATTTAGTCAAGAGAATAGAAACATTAGAAAACAAATAAGATGCCAGATAGTAATATTACACTTAGATCGGTAAAAGGTGAATCTCTTTCGCATACTGAAATGGATGCTAACTTTAGAGATTTATTCTACTCTGCATCTATTACAGGTTCAACTATTAGTTTATTTAAGTCCTCTTCAGGAGGAACAAATCCCTTTACAGTAGTAACGTATTTTGATGAAGTAAGATCAAAACCAACATTAGTTTCAGGTTCTTTTCAAATCTATACTACCAGCTCTAGAGATTGGGATGAGGTAAGCGCATCTATAGCTTCTGATTATATAATTAGAGATAACTATCTTTCTTCTTCTTTAGCTCCTAGAATAGCTGATCTAGAAGTATTTAGTTCTTCGTTAGATGCAACATATGCAACAGACGCAGAAGTTACTACAGCAGTAAGCACTCTATCAAGTTCTGCTCACTTAAGAAGAACCCAGATAAGAAATCAAACATCTGCTTCTACACATAATAACTACTTAAAGAATACTACAGATACTTTAACAGGAGATCTAACAGTAACAGGTACGTTAACTGCACAAGAGTTTAATACAGAGTACATTACTTCTTCTGTAATATTAGAATCAGGATCAACAAAGTTTGGTAATTCAGATGATGATACTCATATATTTACCGGTAGTGTAAATATTACTGGTAGTACAACGATCACCGGTAACACAAACATAATAGGTGCACTTACAGCGTCAGCTATACAAGCAACCATATCAGGAAGTATTGACCAAGCAGATAATGCTACTACAGCTTCTTATATACTTGCTACTAATATAGACGGTACAGTAGCTAACTCTACAACAGCATCATTTGCTACGACTGCATCCACAGTTAACTTCAATGGAGGATTAACTACTGGCTCAGAAGTACAGTTTGATAGTTTAGGAGTAGGAGTTGCTGCAACAGGAGCAACAGGAGAAATAGTAGCTACAGGAGACATAACTGCATACTACTCTTCAGATGAAAGATTAAAGGATAACATTACTCCTCTAAGTAATGCATTAGATAAAATAAATCAAATAGGAGGATATGAATTTGATTGGAATAGTGATTCTAGCCATAGCGGCCACGATGTTGGTGTTATTGCTCAAGAAATCGAAAAAGTGCTGCCAGAAGTAGTAGTCGATAGAGATACCGGATACAAGGCAGTTCGTTATGATAAAATAGTCGCGTTATTAATAAATGCTGTTAAAGAGCAGCAGTTACAAATAGATGAGCTAAGGTCAAAGCTCTAGCGGCAGAAACCAACTTATATGGATATGACATACCCTTCCTGGACACACCAGGGTAGGATCTTCAATGAACTTTCAGACTTTCCAGAAGGAACTTACGGCTTTATTTATGAGGTTTTTCATAAACCCTCTGGCTTGAAGTACCTTGGTAAGAAAGTATTGCGATTCGAAAGAAATAAGAAGTTAGGAAAAAGAGCATTAGAAGCTCTTCGTGAAGAGAGAAAAGCAAGAGGTATCGGAGGACGTACCCCACTTAAACAGAAAGTAATAACTGAATCTGATTGGAAAGACTATTACGGTTCGCATCCAAAGATAAAACAACTCGTTAAGGACTCTAAAGACTTAAGAGCTGATTTTGAAAAAAGAATATTAGATTTTGTTCCTAATAAGAAGCTATTAACATATTATGAGTGTAAACACCTATTTATAAATGACGTTCTTGAGACATATAGTCATCAATATATTAATGATAACATCTTAGGAAAGTTTTATAGAAAAGATTTTAACAATGATTAGAATAAAAGAACTTATTGGATTTCCATCTCTACAGTATCATTTAGATAATGGTCTAACCTTACATGAGAATGTCTACCGTTATAACTCTGAAGCCTTTATACAACTATTTGCTGAAGCAAGAGACGCTTGGAGAGACGGTTATATTACGTTAAACGAAGAGGACGAAAAGCTCCTAGAGACAACTGATATAGGAGAGTACGGAGATTACAATGGAATGAAAGTTCCTTTAGACTTACCAATGGTATCAGCAGGAAAAGCAAATCCACTATTTGAAATAGGCTGCATGATTGATGAAATGATTGAAAACGAGGATACGATTGACGAAGCTATGAGTATAGACGAAATGATCGATTATGATCTAGTCAAAGAGCTTGTCGAATCAATCGGCGGTACTATTAATATGGAGAACTTTAGAAAAGCTGTAGAGATTCAAAACGAAACTTTTGATTACTCAGGCTTTGATATGTTGAAGGCTTCAGTTGATTATATGAATGAAGCAGAGTACCAAGGTAAAAAAGTAGCACTTAACAAACCAAAGCGTGGAGGATCTAAAAAGTTCTACGTTTATGTTAAGTCAAAGAAAGGTAACGTTAAGAAAGTATCATTTGGTGATACTGGATTATCAGTTAAGTTGAAACAAAGAGGAGCTAGAGCATCATTTGCAGCTCGTCATAAATGTTCAACAAAGAAAGATAAAACAAAAGCAGGTTATTGGTCTTGTAATATAGGCCGTTATTGGAAATCATTAGGTGGTGGATCAAACTTCTCAGGTTACTGGTAGACCATATTCCCAAAAAAAGGAAGACGGTTATATAATAAGAGAGTTCTCTCAA
>ENA-ORDA01000877-ORDA01000877.1-marine-metagenome-genome-assembly--contig:-NODE-877-length-28038-cov-2.848897_pt1 | contig 28038 bp, 29 predicted proteins | sample MGYA00237778_ERZ508506 | MGnify/ENA primary metagenome ERZ508506 (study PRJEB26177, sample SAMN06267891) | marine metagenome | isolation source: Monterey Bay, California, USA | place: Pacific... | reverse complement strand
CTGCTACCCTCGGCAATCAGCGGTGATTTATCCTGATAAGCGTCTAGTGGTGCGATTACTGATGCATCCATTTTGAACGCCTCATTCCGAATAAGAATAACCGACTCATCATAAGTCCCATAATGATGCACCTCAACGATGCCAAGCTTCCGACATCCAGCAAGATAGGCATCTGTCTCGCTGGAAAAGGTGATCAATTCAGACCCTGGGAGAGCGACAGGCTTGTTTCGCTCGCGCGTTATCTTCTCAAGCTCTGTTACTTTGAGCTGCATGTCGGTCCACTGATCTGCCGAGATCACAAGTAACGCTTCTTTTCGGTTATCGACAAACATCTGACAGCCGCTCAGCAGCATGATGAGAATGAGACATCCGCATTGTGATAAGAGCCTACGCATTATGCTAACTGCCACCTGATCTATTGATTAATCCCAACATTGGGTTTGAGAGGTATAACGGCACATTTTCAATAATCTTTAAGGAGGAATGCTAAAGATTATGCTAAACGTTTAGGGCGGCGATGGTTTTTTATTTCAGTAAGACTTCGTTGCGATGCGTCGTTCACCTATTAATAATTTCGTTATAGTGCAGCAGCAATAAGACAAAAAAACGCGCTTAACATTCTGCTAATGTCAGCTTAAAAGGGTTAGACGGATAATAGTTTGTTTTTTTAATATCTGGGCGGCATGAGACGAGAATCTGTAGAAATGGGGGCCTATGCGTAAAACATCTATAATCAATCGCCAGGCACTTTTCAGTCTTTTAAGTCTATTCATATTTTCTATGGCAGGCCTTTCAGCTACTCCTGCAGGAGCGGAAGGGCGTCTTTACGTTCCTGATGAAGGTTCAGCCCATTGCACGTTATGGGATAATTTGCGGCTTAACTGGCCAACCACCATAATGGGGAGGGAAGCCGCTAAATGTCGCAGGAGCGCTGTTCCTCCAACCGAGATAGCCAGTAATTGTCGTTTGCGCCGAGAATATTTTGATGATGAAACGGGTCAGCGTATGTGTGTCTACATGAAGCCAGGACGTGGCGCTGAAGATAAAGTAATTCCACTATCCCCGTCTTTGCAATGTCAGAGAAGTTATACCTGTCCTTTGGATGACTAATCCGACTTTTTAGTGCCTAATTTGCTCTGACAGATGATTAATTTTTATTGTTATGGCGTATAAAGATTGGCATCAGTGTTTTTATGCACCATATCTAGAGTGACTATCACTTTGTCCAAGCTCTCTGTGCTGTGAACAGACGCGCACGCCGGATACATGATGGCCGTGAAACGTTACTAATATTGAAAAGGAACGCCAAAATGGGAATTGTTACTGCTCTTGAAACAGATATCGACCCAGACGGTCTGCTTGAATATTCTGTTGTGTTTAACGACCGGTCTCTTAATCATATGTCAGCGTCATTTCAGACGGTAATGCGTGAGATTTCAGCATCCCTTAAAGAAGCCTATTCTGCTAAATCTGCTATCCTTGTTCCGGGTGGTGGTACTTTTGGCATGGAAGCGATTGCGCGCCAGTTTGGCACCGATAAAAGATGTCTTGTTGTTCGAAATGGCTGGTTTAGCTTTAGGTGGTCAGAAATTTTTGAAAAGGGCAAAATTGCTGCTGAGACAAAAGTTCTCTATGCCAGTCAGCGACAGCAACCTGACGGCGATAATAAAATCAAATCTTTTGCGCCCTCACCATTGAGTGACATTGTGGCGGAGATTGCGGCGTACAAGCCTGAAATCGTCTGCGCGCCGCATGTTGAAACTTCTGCTGGCATGGTCCTGCCAGATGATTATATTGCCGGCATTGCTGATGCGGTGCATGACGCTGGCGGTCTGTTTATTCTGGATTGTGTTGCCTCTGGTGCACTATTTGTTGATATGGAAAAGCTGGGTGTTGATGTTCTGCTGACAGCGCCGCAAAAAGGCTGGTCTGCAACACCTTGTGCCGGAGTTGTTATGCTGTCTGAGAGGGGCCGCGCGGCAATTGAGCATACGGTAAGCACATCCTATGCCTGTGATTTGCGGAAATGGCTTTCAATTATGGAAACCTATGAAAATGGCGGGCATGCTTATCATGCAACATTGCCAACTGATGGGTTAAAAACGTTCCGTGATGCCTTGCTGGAAACCAAGAGCCATGGATTTGCCTCAATCAAGCAGGCACAGATAGATCTTGGCATAAAAATGCGCGCTCTGCTGGAGCAGCACGGCTTTGTATCAGTTGCTGCTGACGGATTTAAAGCGGCGTCTGTTATTGTGAATTTTACAACTGACCCTGACATGAAAACAGGCAAGAAATTTGCTGAACAGGGCGTTCAAATCGCAGCAGGCGTGCCATTAGAAGTTGGCGAGCCTGACGATTACATGTCATTCCGCATCGGATTATTTGGTCTTGATAAGCTGTTGAATATTGACAGAACGGTTGCCAATTTCGAAGCGGCGCTCACGAAAATTTCAGCCTAGCTGGCCATCAGCCGGTACTATCAGAAATCCTGTTCAACAGCGTCTGACTTTGTTGCACAAAGAGGGCATGTCCAACTACGGCGAGCCGGGTTATCGGCCTCAGACATGGTTGGTACAGTCCAGTAATAACTGCAGGAACCGCACGTCATATGCCAGATGATTTCCTTGCTAACAGTAATTTTTGGTGTATCTGCTGTATCTGACGGGCTCATCTTGTGCCCCCTTCTGGCAGAGCAGGACCGGTTGCGGTAACACTACCATCAGCGGTTGCTACCCGTGTAAAACAGGTGCGGGTGCCTTCATGGCAGGCAGCTCCAGTCTGATCAACCAGCAACAAAATTGTATCGCCATCACAATCAATATGGCACGATTTTACGACCTGAATATGGCCGGAGGTATCGCCCTTACGCCAGAATGCCTGACGTGAGCGTGAATAATAGCAGGCACGCGAAGAGGTAAGGGTTTCACTAAGCGAGTCCCGGTTCATCCATGCCATCATCAGCACTTCGCCTGTATCAAACTGCTGGGCGATGGCCGGTATCAACCCATCATCATTAAATGTGAGGCTGTCCAGTAGGGCGGCGTGTAGGGCATTATCTGAGTGCGGCGTCATATCGTTCATCCCCGTTAAGGATAAGGTCGGTAGTCATAAAAAGGCCCATAGCAGGCTCAGCTTTATCGTTTGGTGATACATGAGCTGGACTGGAAATGTCAAAACAAAGGCTGGTTTACCGATCAGCGCAATAAGCGTGTCTTAAAAATAAAATACATCAATCAAGAAGACAAATCTTGATAAAAGAGGCAACTATGCGCCAAGGTGCAATGAGGTAATCTTATCACAATGACGGGAGATGACGGATGCCTCTTTCCATGCGCAAAAAAGTTTTTATTACGGCCGCAATTACGGGTTCGGGTAGTTCTCAGGATAGATCGGCCTTGGTCCCCCGAAGCCCCCAGCAAATTGCCGAAGCAGCGCTTGATGCTGCACGCGCAGGAGCTGCTGTTGTTCATTGTCATGTGCGTGACCCTGATACTGGCGCCCCCTCTCGCAAGAGTGAGTATTACCGGGAGGTTACAGACAGAATTCGTGCTAGCGATATTGATGTTGTCTTAAACCTCACAGCTGGCATGGGCGGAGATATGGTGTTTGGTGCGCCATCAGCACCCTTGCCATTGAATGAGGCAGCAACGGACATGGCCAGTGCAGAAGAACGTGTTGCGCACATTGCAGAGTGTCTGCCAGAAATCTGTACTCTTGATTGCGGTACGATGAATTTTGCCGAAGCTGATTATGTCATGACAAACACCCCCGGCATGCTGCGTGAAATGGCAGGCATGATGGAACGTCTTGGGGTGCGTCCTGAAATCGAGGCATTTGATACAGGCCATCTCTGGTTTGCCAAGCAACTGGTTGAAGAAGGTATCATTAAAGATCCTGTCATGGTGCAGCTCTGTATGGGAATTCCATGGGGCGCGCCGGACGATCTGAATACCTTTATGGCAATGGTAAATAATATTCCGCAGAGCTGGGTTTATTCGGGTTTTTCAATTGGCCGTAATCAGATGGCATATGTTGCGGCTTCAGTGCTGGCGGGGGGTAATGTGCGTGTTGGCCTTGAAGATAATCTGTGGCTTGAAAAAGGTGTGCTGGCAACCAACGCACAGCTGGTAGAAAAAGCTGCTGATATTGTCACAAAAATGGGGGTATCACTGATGAGCCCTGATGAAGTGCGCGCTGAGCTTCAGCTCGTAAAACGGATGCCGGCATAACGCTGATTTAATAAGAGGTAAAGCCACGTGGGACAGATAAAAAAAGCTGCGATTATTGGCGGCGGCGTCATTGGTGGCGGCTGGGCCGCTCGGTTCCTTCTAAATGGGTGGGATGTGTCCGTTTTCGATCTGGATGGCGATGCGATGCGCAAAATCGGCGAGGTGCTAGATAATGCTCGATTAAGCCTTCCTGTACTTGCTGATGCGCCGATGCCAAAAGAAGGAACGCTGTTATTTGCTGATACGCTGAAGCAGGCGGTAGCGGGCGCTAGTTGGATTCAGGAATCAGTTCCTGAACGGCTTGATATCAAACATAACGTGCTGGGTGATATCCAAGCGCAGTGCGCGCCAGACGCTATTATTGGGTCATCAACATCAGGATTTAAACCGTCTGAATTGCGGGCAGGCTTACTGCGACCTGAACAGGTTATTGTTGCCCATCCCTATAATCCTGTTTATCTGCTGCCAGTGGTAGAGCTGGTTGGCGGCGATGATGAAGGCAGCAAAGGCGCTGTTCATCTCGCTGCCACCCTGTTGCAAGATATCGGGATGAAGCCTGTTATTCTGAAACGCGAAATTGACGCCCATATTGGTGATAGGTTATTGGAAGCTGTCTGGCGCGAAGCCTTATGGCTTGTCAAGGACGGCGTTGCAACGACACAAGAAATTGATGATATCATTACTCATGGCTTTGGTCTGCGCTGGGCACAGATGGGTCTTTTTGAGACCTATCGTGTTGCGGGCGGTGAAGCAGGAATGCGTCACTTTATCAGCCAGTTCGGTCCAGCGTTAAGCTGGCCATGGACAAAGCTGATGGATGTGCCCGACCTTGATGATGCGCTGATAGATAAGATAGCAAGCCAGTCGGATGCTCACTCAGGCGCTTATAGCGTGCGAGAATTAGAACGTATCAGAGACCGCAATCTTGTTGGATTTCTGGGGGTGTTAAAACAGCATCACTGGGGTGCTGGTAATTGTTTTGTTGACTGGACAAATAACCTGCGGAAAACCGCTGATAAGATCGCTAGAGACACAAGCAAGCAAGCGCTTTCCTGTTATCAAAGCGATGTGTTGCCAGCCTGGATTGACTATAATGGCCATATGACCGAATACCGCTATTTACAGATAATGAGCGAAGCAACAGACGTCCTGCTCGGCCGCATGGGTGTGGATGCTAACTATCTGGCAGGTGGGCATAGCTTTTTTACGGTAGAGACGCATATCCGCCATCTTGATGAAGCCAAGCTTGGGGACAGGCTAACTGTATCTCTTCAAGTGTTACAGGCAGAAGCTAAAAAGCTGCATATTTTTCAGACCGTTACACAGCAGGACGGCGTTATTGTCGCGACCGGTGAGCAGATGTGTTTGCATGTTAATCTGCAATCAAGTCGGGCTGTGCCGATGCAATCGCCTGTTGCAGAGGCTTTTGCTGAACTGGCAGCCGCACATCAGTCGCTTGGTATGCCAGAAGGTGCAGGGCGTTCTATCGGCGCTCAGAAATAGCTGTGGTGAAGGCAGGGTATTATTGGCCGTCTGCGTTTGGAAAGAAAAGTTGTTCTCCTGCGCGCTGGTAGGCTTTAATCAGCCCTTGCCCTGTCTTAGATATCATCCATTTCGTAAATACAAGCCCATCTTCATTATGGGTGTCTGGGCAATGCTCAGGGCTGACCGGAATAATGCCATATTGATTAAACATATCCGGGTCCCCTGAAAATAAAATAGCGTGGTTTTGTTTGTTTCCGAAGGCAAGCCAGGTTGCTCTGTCAGACAGCACATATCCTTGCATCTGAACAGCAAGGTTAAGCGTGCTTCCCATCCCCTGACCTGATTCAATATACCATGAGCCTGCCGTGGCAGGTGGTACATTATCTTCTAGCCGCCAGAAACGTTTCTCAGCCTTGTGCGTGCCACTATTATCTCCGCGTGAGACAAACCGAATGCCTGCTTGTGAAATCAGACGAAGGGCGGCGCTCACATTATCTGCCCCTGCAATCCCTGCAGGGTCATTATAAGGGCCAAGCAGAACGAAATCATTATACATCAGGTCATAGCGCTTGCTGCCAAACCCGCGGTCAACAAAAGCAACTTCATCTTCGCGGGAATGGACAATCAGAACATCGCCATCGCAGCGTTCTGCATTTTTTAAGGCCTGACCTGTTCCAACCGCTACCACCCGCACCTGTTTTCCTGTTGCTTGTTGATAGAATGGCAGAAGATAATCATATAAGCCTGAATTAAGGGTGGAGGTGGTTGATTGCACAATGATTGGCTGTTCGCCTGCTAATGCCGGGACGGCGCTGAGGCTAAATAGGAATAAGAGCATCGCTATACAGCGCGTAAGATACTGGCGCCAGAATGAAAAAATGGTAATCATGATAAACATATGCCGGTTGCCAAAATAAGCCCTGTTTTAAGAGTGCCAACGCTATCGCGCTAGGCTAAAAAGTCAATGATGTGTTAGAGATGTTATCGTGAACTAATAGATAAAAAACGACGCTGACTGAGTGGTGCTAAGCTGAAACGCGCTATATGCTAGAGCATCAGCCAGGCGCTGATGACTGACTGAATATTATTAAGATGAGCTGACATGCTAACAGATCCCTTTGGAAGACAGATAGACTATATTCGCATTTCTGTGACAGACAGGTGCGATTTCAGATGCGTCTATTGTATGGCTGAAGAAATGACCTTTTTGCCAAAGTCAGAATTACTGACGCTTGAAGAGCTGGAAATAGTATGCCGCACCTTTATGGAAATGGGCACGCGCAAAATCAGGCTTACTGGCGGTGAGCCACTGGTCAGGCGTAATATCATGCAGCTTATTCGTGCGTTGGGCGCTGAAGCAAAAGCCGGCGCACTGGATGAGGTGACTATTACAACAAATGGCAGCCAGCTGACAAAAATGGCGCAGCAGCTTGCTGAGGCAGGTGTAACCCGTTTGAATGTATCGCTTGATACGCTAGATGCCGATAAATTCACCCTGATCACAAGATGGGGTAAATTACAGACCGTGCTTGATGGGATGGCAGCCGCGCAGGATGCAGGCCTTGCTATCAAGGTAAATGTTGTTGCGCTGAAAGGGGTTAATGAAGATGAGCTAGGCGATATGGTGCGGTGGTGTGGTCACCACGGCTATGACATGACAATCATTGAAGTCATGCCAATGGGTGATATCGGCAATGAGACGCGGGTTGACCAATATCTGCCTGTCTCGGTCGTGCGCTCGCGCTTGGCTCAGGAATTCACCCTCACAGATAGCCCTTATCAGTCGGCTGGGCCAGCGCGCTATGTCACAGTCGAAGAGACTGGGCAACGGCTTGGGTTTATTACGCCAATGACACATAATTTTTGTGAAAGCTGCAATCGTGTCCGGATGACGTGCACAGGTCAGCTTTATATGTGCCTTGGACAGGATGATAATGCGTCATTAAGTACAGCATTGAGAGCCGGCGGTGTGCCTGCCTTGAAAGACGCGATTATTGAAGCAATTGCCCGCAAGCCAAAAGGCCATGATTTTATGATCAGCCGCCGGCAGACATCTGCGCCTGTTGGCCGGCACATGAATGTGACCGGAGGCTAGCGATGGCAGGTTCATCCAACAGCCCTTTTTGTTTTGGCCTTGCTGGCTGGTCTGGCGCCGGCAAGACAACGCTGGCGGAAAAGCTTATCGCATCGCTGGTATCGCAGGGCTTTTCTGTTGCGACAATCAAGCACGCCCATCACGAATTTGACGCTGATGTTCCGGGAAAAGATAGCTGGCGCCACCGAAAGGCCGGCGCAAGTCAGGTGATTGTCTCATCAGCTCAGCGCTCAGCACATTTTAGTGAACATCGCGGTGCTGAGCCATCCTTGGAACGGCTTATTGAACAGCTTGGCCCGTGTGATATCATCATGGTGGAGGGGTATAAAAGCGAGGCTGTTCCTAAAATAGAAATTCATCGTTCTGAGACAGGAGCGCCTTTTTTATATCGTGATGACAGTCATATCATTGCGCTTGCCTGCGATGTGATACCTGAAAACTGTCCGATACCGCATTTTGATATTGATGATGAAGCAGCAATTGTGGCCTTTGTTCTCGCGCTTCGCACTGAAACAGATTTATCTATGGATGCCCCTTTATGAGTCATCCAGATGCAACGCCGCTTGCTGAGGCACGTGATAAAATCTTATCCCAGCTTACGCCGCTAGGCTTTCGTGAAACCATATCTGTAAGGCAGGCTAGTAAAAGATATGCTGCTGAGGATCTGTTAAGTCATTATGATTTACCGCCAAGCGATAATGCAGCTGTCGATGGGTTTGGCATTCACGCAGCGTTTCTCCAGCACCATCCAGACCATGCCTTCAGAATTGTTGCATCAGCGCGTGCCGGTCATCCCTTTGATGGTGTGATAAAAGAAGGTGAGGCGATTAGGATTTTTACCGGCGCTATGATGCCAGAAGGTCCTGACTGCATTTTCATGCATGAAGATTGTGCAGAATCTGGCGGCTTTGTGCGGTGTACTCTGCCGGCAAGACAGGGAATGAATGTTCGCCCGCGCGGTGAAAACCTGGCGTTGGGTGAGACGCTGCTTGCGGCAGGCCAGAAACTATCAGCTGCTGATATCGGACAGCTTTCGGCGGCGGGTGTAGAAGACATCATCGTATCGCGCCAGTTGCGGGTTGCTATCCTGTCAACTGGCGATGAAATTACGCCTCCTGGCATGCGATTGCAGCAAGGACATATCTTTGATGCAAATGCGCCAATGCTGGCAGCTCTTGTGGGGGCTGATGGCCATGCTGTTCATGAGGCCGGCATTGTGCGCGATGAGCGCGCCGCGCTTGTTACTGCCTATAAGACAGCGTTAGAGACAGCAGATGTTATATTGTCATCAGGCGGCGCATCAGACGGAGATGAGGATCATACACAAGGCGCGTTGCAAGATAGTGGCGCTGATTGTCTTGTCTGGCGGCTTGCGATGAAACCGGGGCGCCCTATGGCAGTGGGGTTGCGGGGAAATCAGCTCATCTGCTGCCTGCCCGGAAATCCGGTTGCTGCCTTTGTCTGTTATAAATTACTTGTCGCACCGCTCCTTGATAAGCTTGCAGGCGGCACGCCAAAGCCAGCCTTTACAGTGCAGGTTGCGGCAGGATTTTCCCATAAAAAACGGGCAGGGCGGGCAGAATATCTGCGGGCGCGCATTGAAACAGATGCAAGCGGAGCAAGTATTATTCAGCTTCATGGCAGGAAAGGCGCTGGTGTTATCTCGTCTCTTACGGGGGCGGATGGTTTGGTGGAACTCCCGCTTGAGGCGGAGAATATCACAGCCGGGCAGATGCTATCTTTTATGCCGTTTCAGGAGATTGGATTATGAGAATTCGCTATTTCGCCTGGATGAGAGAGCATACTGGTTGCAGTGAAGAGCAGCTTGCACTGCCTGCGGCTGTCCAGACAGTATCTGACTTGATAGATCATCTCTCATCAGTATCGGACGGGCATGCTCTGGCTCTTAAAAATAGAAAGACTGTTCGGGTTGCTGTGAATTTAACGTTTGCGGCTCCTGACACGCCTTTATGTGATACAGATGAGGTAGCCTTCTTTCCCCCCGTCACAGGAGGGTAGTGTTATGATAGCAGCCTGCAAGATAGATATTTCAGTTGGCGAAGATGATTTTGACAGTGCAGCAGAGCTTGAAAAGCTGCGAAGCGCTGGTGTTGGGGCTATTGCGAGCTTTACCGGCATTGTAAGAGACGAGGCGACAGGCCCTGCCTTAATTGCCTTAACGCTTGAGCATTATCCCGAAATGACAACCTCCCAGCTTCGCAAAATTGCTGAACAGGCTGCAGATCGTTGGCAGTTGGGTGCGGTGATTATCTGTCACCGTGTCGGAAGGCTGTTGCCAGAAGATAATATCGTATTCGTTGGCACTTCATCAGCACATCGCAAGGCCGCCTTTGATGCATGCGCGTTTATTATGGATTATTTAAAAACAGAGGCACCATTCTGGAAAAAAGAAGAAACCACGCAGGGAACGCGCTGGATTGACGCCCGAATAAGCGATGATGAGGCGCTAAAAAAATGGTGATGAGCGCCCGCAGACGAGCCACCCACAGAATGAACCGCTTTTTACTCCAAATTGTGTAATAGCGGACGGGCTTTAAAAATTTTGGGGTAATGTGGAGGCCTCGGAAAGTAGGAAAACCGAGACCTCCATCGGGGGGAAGACTCTTTCAAGTCATTACTTATACAACCTTTGATCATTTTTAGATCATCAGCTACATTATATTAGTCTAATATTTTATTTCTAATTTACCTAAAGAAATAATATATTCTCTCAGTAAATTTTTTTATCAAATAAAATCAATGGTTAATCAGAATTTTCCTGACAAATGCGGGCCATTTTTTTGAAATTTGCTATGGATTGATTGCCTGTAAGGAACAGCGAAAGCTTTATTTGCTGAATGAAATCTGAGAGATAATCATCCAATCGGCCTTCATGGAAGGTGCCATTTTCATCTTCAAGTGCGCGCAAGGCTCGTCCTGCAATTCCTGCTATATCTGCACCGAGCCACAGGCACCGACTTGCATCCATGCCATGCCGGATGCCACCAGATGCAATGATAAATAACTGGTCACTTATCTGGCGCGCGCCGTGAATAGCATCGGGCAGATCAATCCCCATATCAAGGAATGGCTCATAGAGCTGTGCTGTATTAGGCGTTCGGCGTGCGGCCTCAACAGCAGCCCAATTTGTGCCGCCCTTACCAGCAACATCCATCATTTCAATGCCGTCAGATGCCAGCATATCAACCACATCAATCGACAGGCCCGCTCCCACTTCCTTAACCAGAATAGGACAGGATAATGTCTGTTTTGCCGCTAGAATGGCAGCACGAACGCCGCGCCAGTCATGATCGCCTTCAGGCTGAATGGCTTCTTGCAGCGGGTTGATATGGATGGCAAGGGCATCGGCTTGGATATCATCAATAGCGCGCTGTGCTAACCCAAGCCCGCCCTCTGCAGCAAGCTGTGCACCGCCAATATTCCCAATTAGGGGGATGTCTGGTGCAATCCGGCGTAACTCAGCCTGGCTTTCACCTGCCTGAAGACTCGCGCGTTGAGAGCCAATACCAAGAGCTATCCCATGTTTATTGGCTGCCGCTGCCAATAACTGATTAAGACTGCGCGCCCGGCTAGTGCCGCCTGTCATGCCGGTAATCATGAGCGGCGCCTTAAGCTGCTTTCCAAGCCACCATGTGGCAATATTAATGGTGGATAAATTGGCTTCGGGCAGGGCGCAGTAGGGCAGTGTGATGGCATCAAGCGGATGCGGCATATCATCAGAAGGTACAGCTTTTTTCGCAAGGTCGAGATGCGCATCTTTGCGGGCGGCCACCGAAATTTCAGATGGCATATCAGATGGTGTATGTGAGCGAGGCGCTGACGGTTTGTTTTCTATCACAATTCTTCCCTTCGTGACGCTGTTAAGAGCTATGTTTCGCAACGAAGTGTGGTCGGAACAGCATATCAACCAATAACATATGAGGAACTGTCAGGGCTGCCAATAGAATAAACACTGAGCGCAGGATGGCGGCATCTATGCCATCAATAGCAGGCTGGCTCGCGAATAGCGCTAGCGCGAGCGCCCAGCTTGCAATCGTCAGCCCGCCCGCTAATAGTAGTGCTGCGCGCGGCGATAATGTGGCTGAAATATCCTGCCAGATATGCTGAAAATGACGCCGGCTATGTATCGCACAGAAATATAACGCAAAGCCTGCAAGTGGCGGCAGCATCGCAAGGCAAAGGGTGAGCAAAACAAGCTCTATGGCACTGCGCCTATAGCGTGGCTGATAGATGGCACTGCTGCAAATACCGATAAGGGCTGCTGCCCAGATATAGCTGAGTGGCTCGATAATCGTTATAATGATATCAGCGCCGTCTCCTGCCAGAACAAAGAATAGCCAGCTTACTGTGTCGATATGGAATGCCGGAACGAATAGCGTGACCAGCCCGCCATGCGCAAAAATCATTACTCGGCGCTGGATAGTATGCCAAAAGGTCTGGCGGGGCCCGCCAGTGCTTTCCTGCTTGGCAGAGGGTGGTAGCAGGCTTGTTGTATCGCCAAGCCCAAAATGTACCAGACTATAGCCAAGAAAACAGGCCAGCGAGAAAACCGGCGCGATAAGCCAGATAAGATAGACAATACCGGCAAGGCCAATATAAGCAGCCGAAAAGCGCAGGAACCCTGCACGGCTCTGCCCATAGCCAAGGAGATAGCCAAGCGCATTATCAAAAGCGCCATGCGGAAGCCCGATAACCATCACTATAAAAAGGCTGGCGTAATCTAGTAAAGACAGGCTCATGAAACAGCCCCTTTGAGACGCACTATCAGCGCATCCAGACAGACCCTGAAAGCGCTTCGTAAAAACAGCCATTTCGGCATGGCATAGATAATTTTGGCAATGATAGCAGGGCCAGCTATCCCTGACATAAAACGGGCAAGCTCATCCCCGCGCAGTGCCTGTGCCAATGTGATGAATAAATCAGGTGCCTGTGCAGGCGCATGTTTTAAGACGTCCAGAAAGACGGCATCCATCAGAAGGTCACGGCGCCGATGTGGGCGCGGAACGTGAATGTCTGAGACATTTGGGGTGCCGGAAAACTGGCGGGCAAGGGCTGCAACCTGTTTCTGAATAAAGGTAAAGGCATAGCCAGATGACGGACGAACAGCCCCGCTATTACTGCCAATAGCGGGATAGCTGCTATGTGTGCGGGCGGGAAATGCCATCGGAATACAGCCTTTTTCAGTGCGCTCTACTGTAAAATCTGTGAGAGAAAACTGGGTAAAAAGATAGGCTTTTATTGCATCTTCATACCAGCTATCCGGCTCAGTGGTGAGCGAGAACATCGTTGATTCAACTAAAGCTGTATGAGCATCAAACGGCAAAAGATAAATGAAATGAATGCCCCGTGACTGGTCAGTATTGAAATCCATCAGCCGCGCAATACCAGCCTCAAAAATGGGTGTCTTGCTATAGACCTCCCAGCCGAGGAAATGTTGCTTCATGAAGGGCTCGTCCAAATAGGGCGGCCGGCTATCAAATACCGTATCTGTCGCTTTATCTGGGGCTAAGAGCTGTTCTGCGACATTATTATTATCGAAGGTCGTGGTCTGCGCTTTTTTTCTGCAAGCGCTTAGCCAGTCGCTACTCACCAGAGCATGATAGGGGTTTGTGTCTGTCATATGCCGGATAACCGGATGGCCGGGCGCTGAAAATTCCCATACCGGCCATGATGCACGGCTCAGCATGGCAGCATCTGATAACCAGTCCATCTCCCAGAATCCCCATATATGAGGCTGTTTTTCAGCCAGTGAGGGTTGTCCGTGCACAATAACAGGCCTTGTCGTGTGCTGGGGCAATGCTGCGGCAAGGGACAAGCCGGCACATCCCGCACCGATAATGGTCACTGGCGGGCGGGTCATCTGACATATCCAGTAAGAGCGGCATGAAGCGTGCTATCATGGGCAATCGTGCGGCGCCTCGCCCGCTGCATCACCGAAGGCAGGGCGGTAAAGCTTGCTGCCAGTTTTTCAGATTTGCTCGTAATGGTGCGTGGCCCTGCCCAGTTTAATCCGTGTTTCCGTAACTTAACGCCTATTGCCCGATACACCATGCCAGCAATACCGATCGATAGATGCGCCCTCACAGGAAGATAGCATAAGCCTCTCGCACCGCTTTCATAATAGCTGTCTGCAAGAACAAGTAATCTGCGCGTGCCATTGGTAATCGTATCATGGTGAGGCTCAGAGGCTGTTCTACTAGCCTTTAGAATAGCTTGAGGTTCCAAGTCGCCAACCCATTCAGCCGGGAGATAGCGGCGTCCCATTTCAGCATCTTCACGCACATCACGGGCGATATTTGTCAGTTGCATCGCAATGCCCATATCAATGGCAAAAGGCTCTGCTATGCGGGACGTACAGCCCAGAACAGGACACATCAACAAGCCAACAGCGCCGGCAACATGATAGGCATAGCGGATAAGGTCTGTTTCGGTTTCAAGACGAACCGGCTTCTGGTCCATCAGCAGCCCGTCAAGAAGATGAATAAGAGGCTCAGGCGGCACATCACAGCGTTGCATCACAGGCCAGAATTCTGTTAGGGCAGGATCGCGTTGCGGCGCATTATCCAGTAAGCCTGTCCTTATCGCTGCCAGCCGTTTCGGTCCGCCCGCAATATCCCCGTCAGCAAGGTCATCCAGAATGCGGCAGAAGCTATACAGCATCGCTGCATCAGCCCCAACCTGCTGGCCAAGAAACCGCGCCGCCCACGCAAAGCTACGACCATTGCGCGATAGGCTGTCCTTCGCCCGCTCAATAGCGGCGTCAGATTGCACAGATTTAGCGGTATCCGCCCCTGTCACGTTAAAAACCCGTCCCCTGTTTTGCCCTCAGCATGATAACGCTGAGGGTTAGGTCAAGTCTGCCTGTTTGTTTCAGCGGCGACAAGTTTATCAACGACCTTTGCAGAACATAAAACGCCCGGCATGCCTGCGCCAGGGTGAGCGCCGGCAGCGGCAAAATATAAATTATCCAGATGCGGGTCGCGGTTATGATAGCGAAACCATGCTGACTGGGTAAAGGTTGGTGAGATTGAAAATCCGGCCCCATGCATCGAGCGATAATCTTTTTTGAAATCTTCAGGCGTCATATAAAAATCATCTGTGATTGCGTCACTTAGTCCGGGCATAATGGTTTTTTCAAGCGCTTCAACAATGTTGCGCTGTAACATAGGACCTTCTTTATTCCAGTCTATATCGCCTTGCAGGTTCGGCACCGGACAGAGCACGTAAAAACTATCACAGCCATCAGGCGCAAAGCTTTTATCGGTTGCTGTTGGGCGATGCAGATATAATGAAAAATCGTCTGCTAGTATTTTCTTGTTGAAAATATCATCCAGTAATTCGCGATAGCGCTCACCCATCCAGATTGTATGATGGGCGACATCATCATATGTGCGAGTTGTGCCAAAAAACAGTACAAAAAGCCCCATCGAATATTTTGTTACGGCATCGGGGAGCGCCTTTTTCCGGCGTCCTTTATGAGACGGCATCATATGTTTATAAAAAGTAGGCGGATCACCATTAAAGACAATTCTGTCAGCTTCAAGAACATCGCCATCGCTTGTAATGGCGGCTGTTACACGCCGGCCTGCTGTCTTTATTTCGGTAATGTCTGTGTTAAGCATTACGCTAACACCTGTCCGCTCAAGCAGCTTATGCAGCTCGGCAACAAGTTTGCCTGTACCACCCATGCAGAAAAAGACGCCCCATTTGCGCTCAAGATAATGGATGAGGGCATAAATGGATGTTGTATCAAACGGGTTGCCGCCCACTAGCAGGGGGTGAATAGATAAGGCTTGCTGCAGCAGGGGGTGTTCTATATGACGGTTAACCAGCTGGGCTACGGTAAGGTAGCTGCGCAAGCGCAAAAGGTGGGGTATCTGCTTTAACATAGCGCCAAACCGGGTAAACGGCTTATCAGCTAGCTGGGTAAATCCGATATCAAAAATCTGTCGTGATGTTTCAACAAGTGAATCGTAGTTTTTTGCATCATCAGGATTAAAGTGGGCTATCCCTTTATGGGTATCTTCTAGCGATGGGCGATAATCGAACTGCTCGCCATTATGGAAGTGAAACCGGTACCATGGGTCAAGTGGCACAAAATCAAGATGATCTTCGCGCCGCTCACCGAATAGCTCAAATAGCTCGTCAAACAGAAATGGCGCAGTGATAACCGTAGGTCCTGCATCATGGCGGAAGCCGCCTTTTTCAAACACTTGAGCTCGGCCGCCAAGCGCGCCAAGACGCTCTATCAGCGTGACCTTATGGCCACGTGCGCGCATCCGCAAAGCCGATGCAATGCCGCCAAATCCGCCACCAACAACAAGCGTATGAGAACCAGATACCTCAGTGTCATCTGAGTCTGTTGCCAGAGAAGAGAGATCATCCATTCGGCCATATCCTTTGCTGGCAACCTGCGCGTAAAAGAGGTGTTAGCATAACAGTGTTAGCATATCTCATTGCAGGATTAGACTACATGTAGTCTGAAACAAGTTTATGGCAAACAGAATGAAGTTGTGACTGTATTGGTGCGATAACAGCATGACAATCAACAGGGAATTGGGCTGATGACGCTTCGGCCTGTTCCATCATATTCAGTAATGAAGAGGCCGTCATTTGCATCGCCAGAGACCGGCGCAATTTAGCCTGCCATGCAGGAGCGCGCGTTGTGTCGCACGAGGCAAGCCATTTATCAAAATCTGCTGCGCTATTACGATCAAGCGTCGTGCGGAACATCACAATGACCGCATTTGGCGCACGGCGCATTAAATCAGACGCAGGGCTGTTCGCGCCATCAGTTCCCGCGACATTCAACATATCATTGGCAATCTGATAGCAGGCACCAGCAGCGGTAAAGAAACTGACAAGTGGCTGCAGAACATCACGCCGTCCTGCAAGATGCGCAATCCCTTCTGCAGGCGCGATCAGCAACGGTGCTGTCTTGCCAGTTGAGATATTCATATAGTCAGACCATTCGGGATATAAGTCGGTTCCGAACTCTAGCGCCTGGCCAGACGTTGTTGCTGACATATGACGTGCTAATAGCGAGACCAGAAGAGGGGTGCGCCCTTTATGAGCAGCCTCGGCCGCAAGCTCGAATGACAGTGCAATGAGCCAATCACCCAGCGCAAGCGCCATATCACGGCCATAACGTGACCAGACAGAGGCATGGCCGCGGCGCACTTTGTCACCATCACAGATATCGTCATGCACAAGAGATGCATTATGTAGAACCTCAACAGCGGCCGCCCAGGGCAGGGCAGCGATTCGTGGCACGCCAAAGCTATCGGCGGCTGCTAACGCCATACGGGCACGAATTTGTTTTCCGGGCGCTGCGAAATGATGTCTCGCTGCTGCACTAAGAGGGTGGCTAGTAGGCGGAAGCCTGCGGGCAATAAAATCGGAGATGACCTCAGATAGGTCAGGCAAAGGGCGCGGCATAACGGCGTCGGTAAATGGCTGTTGTAAAAGACCAGTGGCTCTTTCAGTCATTTTGAGGGCCTCACTTGCATCAAAGCGTTCGAAGATGAGAGATCAAGGTGAGAAAAAAAGGGCAGACAGAGATGTCTGTCTGCCCTTTCAATGAAGCAATTATGCTTTTGCTTCTGATTCTGTCACAGCTACGTTCCAGATGATAACACCAAACGCAATCTTGTTCAGTACATCAGCTAGATTGTAGATAATGTTCAACATTTCCATGCTGGCGCCGCCAGACATGTAGCCGAAGAAGTAACCGAGTGGGTAAATTGCCCAACCGATTGTTACAATCCAACGCATTGTTGAAAAGGCAGACTTAACTGATTCAGACGCTTGCTCTGATGCAACCCGGCCAGCTTCACCAGCAAAGATTTCATACAGAATGTACGCCCAACCAGCCATACCGATAACAAAACCAACAGTTACATTCATGTAACCGGCTTCGCCAAGGTAACCACCAACCAGCATTACTAATGTACCGATAGACAGGCGCCAGAAGATGCCGCCTGATACAGCTGTAATTGCCCGTAGGATAAGGTAGAACTCGATCATCAGTAGTGGCACTGTGATCAGCCAGTCAATATAACGATAGACGGTTGGTGTTTCGCCAGTGGCGACCCACACATCGCGCATGTAGAAGTAGTGAACAGCGGCAACAAGAGTTACCAGGCCTGATACTGTAAGAGATGTCTTCCACTTACCTGAAACACGCTGTGTTTCTAAGAAGAAGAATGCTGTTGCAGCAACAAGAGCCATTGAGATCAACCAGAAGCTGATACCAACGAAATCGTTAGATTGTAAGTTAGCAGCTTGAGCTACAACTGGTGTTACAGATAACAACGCTGCAGGTGCAGCAAATTTAACAATATTTTTAAATGACATAGGACTCTCCCTAAAACGCCACGTTCCAGAACGCCCTACTTTTTATCCCTGCCCGAACACCCGTCCGAACAGACCTCCCCCCGGAAGTAAAACAAATGTATCATAAAACTTTAATGTGGCAAGATATTCCCCACTTTTTCCTGATACTTATTTATAACTATATGAAAAACATCAAATAAAAATGTATTTCCGTAAAGTGGAATAACAGTTTACAGTAATTTTAAGGGTGGTTTTTTGCCATTCTGGCGCATATTTTTAGGTCTTTGATGCGTCGTTATCATCCAGCATAAGGAAGTAAGAAATGGATACAGTTTTAATCGGTGGGTTCGCCTTTCTAGTAAGTGGGGCGGCCGTCTGGCTTGTACTATCACGGCTTCAGAGTTCGGAGATTTCAGACCGTAATAAGCGTCTTCTAACCTATTTCCTGCTTGGACTGTTAGTGGTTATGGTAATTGTCGTAATGCAGTGGCATGCAGAAAATTTTAAGCAGAATTATCAATCATCGCATCTGCTTCCGGTGCAACAGCCTGTTATCAGTCTGCTAGGATAAGCTGCCTGCCATTATAGGCAGGCGGTTCTTGCCAGAAAATCATGAAAGAGCCCCTTATGGACTGGCGTGATATAATGTTATGGCGGCAAGATGTAGCCGCGTTATATCGACCTGTTAGTGAGGCTGTAGCCTTGGGCTCTGTCTGGACAGCGTTTGTGACAGCGCGCCGCCAGCTTATTCACACACATCCAGGCGCCATGTCTGTCTTAGATAAAACCGCGCCTCATTATTTTGACTATAACCCAGATTTTGCCACCGAAAGCCATTTCGCGCCGCTGGATGCTGGTCAGCAGCATGTTGTTTCTGGCGGCAGCGATGGTGAGATAACATTTACAGCGATTGCGCGCTCAACTGAGCTAACGCCTCTTTTGGGAGCTGAGTTGACATTATATTGGCTTGACCAATATGGGGGCGGGTTATTTCTGCCCTTCAAGGATGCAAGCTGTGGTTCAGCAAGCTATGGCGGTGGCCGTTATCTCATCGATAGTGTGAAATCAGCTTTTCTTGGCGTCACCTCAGCAGGACGGCTGAGGCTGGATTTTAATTATTCCTATTTTCCGTCCTGTGCTCATGATAACAGATATGTATGTCCGCTCAGCCCGCAAGAAAATACGCTACCGGTTGCCATTACTGCCGGCGAATGCTGGCAGGCTAACCACTAACCCCCCTCAAGCCCGGATAGAGACAGAGAGCGCGCGCTAGAACGGGCAATTATGCAGAATGTCTCGGCTAACTTTATGGATGTCACGATGACCGCAAAGCGCCATTGTCATATCCAGCTCTTTATGGAGAATTTCAAGCGCCTTGGTAACACCTGCTTCGCCGCCTGCGCCAAGACCATATAAAAACGAACGTCCCAGAAGTGTTCCTTTGGCGCCAAGAGCGACAGCTTTCAAGATATCCTGACCTGAGCGAATGCCGCCATCCATCCAAACTTCGATATCCTTGCCAACAGCTGCCTCAATCTCAGACAGCATTGCAATGGAACTTTCTGCACCATCAAGTTGCCGGCCGCCATGGTTTGAGACAATCAGCGCATCCGCACCTGTCTTGGCAGCCATTGCGGCATCTTCTGCATCCAGAACGCCTTTTAGGATAAGCTTTCCGCCCCACCAGTCACGGATACGTTCAACATCATCCCAGTTGAGTTGTAAATCAAACTGCTCTCCAACCCAGGCAGAAAGACGCGATGTATCACTGACACCATCAACATGACCTACGATATTACCGAATGTCCGGCGCGGCGTCTGTAGCATATTCATGCACCAGCGTGGCCGCATCGCCATATCCAGAATATTTTTAAGTGTCAGTTTAGGAGGGCTCGATAGACCATTTTTGATATCTTTATGGCGCTGCCCCAGAATTTGTAAATCAAGTGTCAGCATCAAGGCAGAACAGCCAGCCGCTTTGGCTCGTGCTATCAGGCGTTTCGCAAAATCATGGTCCTTCATGACATAAAGCTGAAACCAGAATGGGTCAGGGCTATGTTCTGCTACATCTTCAATTGAGCAAATGGACATGGTGGATAGGGTAAAAGGAATGCCAAACTTTGCCGCGGCACGTGCCGCAAGAATCTCGCCATCAGCATGCTGCATGCCGGTAAGACCTGTTGGCGCGATGGCAGCTGGCATTGCAACCGGCTCTCCAAGCATGGTTGTGCGTGTCGTGCGATTTGACATATCAACAGCGATGCGCTGGCGGAACGATATTTTCTGAAAATCATCACAATTGGCCCGGAATGTCTTTTCCGTCCATGACCCAGACTCCATGTAATCATAAAACATGGTCGGAACGCGGCGATGAGCTATTTGGCGAAGCTCTTCAATTGTGGTCACATTATCCAGCATCGATTTCTTCCTAATATAAAGGGCTAGCAAAAGATTTTCGCTAATGATAATACCTTGCCCAACCAAATATAAGATCTCTAAGGCCGGTTTTTCACGGACTGGTTTTTCATTGGCAAGTTGAAAATTCACGTTAATCTGGCACAGTCTGCTCGCTATCTCAAGAGGGATGGTTTAGGCAGGCAGGTATCGGGGGTGTGAATATTTGCCGACAGGCGAAAAGAACGCGTAACGCAAAAGGTTTCAGAATGACAGCTTTGGATAACAGCGATACATCACTCATCATTATAGGCGCGAGCCATGCGGGCCTCTCCTGCGCAGAAGCTCTGCGAAAGGGCGGGTTTGATGGTGTTATTGATGTTATTGAGCGTGATACTGGCACACCGCTGCAGCGCCCGCCCTTATCAAAGACTTATCTTGATGCTGATGAAGGTGCTGGCGAAGACAGTTTTTATCTGCGCCGTTCAGAGTGGTTTGCCCAATTTGATATCAGCCTGCATGAGGGGTGTGAGGTTACCAAAATTTCACGCGCAGATAAACAGGTCCATCTTGATGATGGCAGGGTGCTGTCTTATGACAAGCTGGTGATTGCCTCAGGGGCTGTTGCCCGCAAATTGCCTCTTGCCGGAGGGACTGCGACAGGCGTTCATGTTCTGCGAACTGCTGCTGATGCGCGCCGTTTGCGGGCGTCTCTTGGTACTGTCAAGGATGCTGTTGTGATAGGCGGCGGCTATATTGGCCTTGAAGCAGCTGCAAGCCTTCATAAAGCAGGTAAAGCAGTACATGTTGTTGAGCTTGCACCGCGACTGCTTGCCCGGGTCGCAAGTCCGTTGCTTTCTGATTATTGCACCGCGCTTCATCGGGCGGCTGGTGTTACAGTCTCAACCGGGGCAGCGTGTGATGAAATTCTGACAGATGATACAGGCGCTGTTCGTGCTGTGCTCCTTGCTGATGGAACAGAACTGCCCTGTCAGCTTGTTCTAGCTGGCATAGGGGTTATTCCAGATACGGGTCTTGCTTCAGCGGCTGGCCTTACTGTTGATAATGGCATTATTGTTTCACGCGCCTACCGCACAGATGATGATGCCATATGGGCTATCGGTGATGTTGCCCGCGCACCTAGCAGGTATGAGTTGCGGATAGAATCTATTCATCATGCACAAGCCAGTAGTCAAATTGCAGCAGCTGATATGATGGGCGGCGAGCTGCCGGCAGATGAAGCGTTATGGTTCTGGTCCGACCAGTATGATGTTAAATTCCAGATGGCAGGCATGCTGCCTTCTGCGCCAGAAGGCGCTCTTCAGCATGTTAGCCGCGCTGGCCGGCGTGACCATAGCCTCTCTGTCTGGAGCTGGTGCGATGGGGTGCTGGTTACAGTAGAAGCAGCGAATGATGGGCAGGCCTATATGATTGGCAAAAAATGTCTGGAGGCCGGCATTTCGCCTGATCCTGCTGATATCGCAAATCCGGATTTCGGATTAAAGACGCTTATCGCCTAATAGCTTTGATGCCATGCTATGAGCAAAAAAAGATTAGGTAAAGGCGAGGTAGTGACGCCCTGCATCGCTTTGCGGCGCGCGGAAAAAGGTTTTCGCATCTGACTGTTCTTTAACACATCCCTGGTCCATAAAAATGACCTGATCAGCCAGCCGTGCTGCCTGTGCCCGGTTATGGCTTGTCATAATAATGGTAGTGCCAGCATCACATGCTTCAGAAATAAGGCTCTCACTCAGCATTGTTGCTTCAACATCAAGACTAGCGGCCGGTTCATCCAGAAACAGAATTTCAGGCTGTGCAGCAAGCGCTCCAATAAGGGCCAGCTTCTGCTGTTCTCCGCCAGATAATCTGCGCGCTGGCGCATCCATCCGGCTGGTAAGTTGGGCGCTGTCAAACCAGTGATGCTGGTCTGGAATACTAAGGCCGGGGCAAACAAAATTAAAATATTGAAGAGCTGTTCGCCGCAGCATAATTGGTTTTTGAAATACCATGCGCTGGCGGCTGGCTGGCGGGCTGTCAATAACGCCTTCATCTGGCAGCGTCAGCCCATGCAAAACCTGCATCAGAAGCGTTTTTCCTGCACCATTATGTCCCAGAATAAGGGTAATTGTAGCAGGCTTAATCTCAAGAGAAATATCCTTCAGAAGATAATGCTCTTCTCTGATAACACTCACCTCGTTGGCGATAAGACAAGACATCCTGCTAGACATTTATATCTGCCTTATCCATGCGTGCCCGAAGCGCTGCACTAAAGAGATTAACCCCTAATGCAATGATGAGCAGGACAATGCCAAGCGCAAGAGCAAAGGCAAGCTCGCCGCGCGATGTCTCAAGGGCAATAGCTGACGTCATCACCCGTGTTGCATGTTTGATGTTGCCGCCCACCAGAATAACAGCCCCAACCTCTGAGATGGCGCGCCCGAAACTAACCAGCCCAATTGTTACAAGTGACAGTTTTGCATCAATAAGAAGAGCTATGATGCGCCGCCATAATGATAATCGAAGCGATGAAAATAAGGGGTTATATTCATGGTGAAGATGCTCAAATAATTGCCGTGAGAGCGCTGTTGAAAGCGGCACGATCAGCAAAAATTGAGCAATGATCATAGCGGTTGGTGAATAGAGAAGATCAAGAAAGCCAAATGGCCCTGCACGCGAAATAAGCATATAGACCAGCAGGCCAATCACAACAGGCGGCATGGACAGAAGCGTATTTATCAAAATGATAACAGCAGCACGACCCGGAAAGACAATACTTGCCAGAAACGCGCCAAGTGGCACTCCAATGCAGAGCGCGGCGCTCACAGATGTAAGGCTGACCCGAAGCGACAGGAAAATAATTTCATAAAGGTCCGCATCACCGCTAAAAAGCAGGCTTACCGCCAAATGAAATGAGGTGAGCAGGTCCATCTGAAGTGTTATGTCCTATTTATTTCTGGCTGGCAGATAATCAGAGCGCTGGTATGTGTGCAAGTGAAAAGCATGTTGCGCACACACAGAACATACCGGCATAATGCGGTATTGCAATCATAGTCACTATTTTCATAATTCCATTATCAGGGTTTTGTGCCCTCGTTAAAATCAGAGTTTAGAGTTCACACCCCATGTCACCTGCTAACAAGTCTCAGCTTATGCGCGCATTATTTGATGCAGCAGTCGCAGCCGCCCAGCCCGCCCAGTTTATGCCAGAAGCTGTTAGAACATTATTGCCAGATACGATTTCAGGCAGGTTATTTGTGACCGGATTCGGCAAAGCATCCGCAGCAATGGCACAGGCTCTGGAGGCTGAGATGCCAGACGAGTTGGCGCAGAAAATCTATGGCAGAATTATCGTTCCTGATGGCCATGAAGAAACATTATCGCGGCTAGAGATTATGCAAACCTCTCACCCTGTGCCTGACGCACGCAGTGCTGCTGCTGCCTCCTATGTGCTGAAAGAGGCAGGCAGGTTAGCGGAGGGCGATGTAATGCTGGTGCTGATATCAGGTGGCGGCTCATCTTTGATGTGCTTGCCCCGCGCGCCGCTTACCCTGAGTGAAAAGCAGGATGTTACCCAGCAGCTGCTGAAAAAAGGCGCCCCCATCGGAGCAATGAATTGCCTGAGGAAGCATTTATCCTCTGTCAAAGGGGGGCAGCTTGCTGTTGCAGCCTATCCTGCGCGCACGATTAGTTTTGCCATCTCAGATGTGCCGGGCGATGATGCGTCGGTTATTGCGTCTGGCCCGACGGTTGCTGATGAGACGAGCCGGCATGATGCGCTAGGAGTGATAGAACGGTATGGGCTTGATGTCCCGCCAGCAGTTCTGGATTTGCTGGGTAGTTCGGCATGCGAGACACCGTTTTCAGGTGATATCTCATTATCTGCGAGTAATTTCCATGTGCTTGCAACACCGCAACGCTCGCTTGAAGCGGCGGCTGATATTGCACGCCATGCCGGGTATGAGCCTATTATTCTTGGCGATTCTCTTGAGGGAAATTCACGCGACCTTGCAGCAGAACAAGCGCAGCTTGCCACAGAAATGGGGCCGGGAAAGGCGCTTATTTCAGGCGGCGAGACAACAGTGATTGTCACCGGAACAGGCAGGGGTGGGCGGAATGCTGAATTTGTGCATGCGCTTGCTCTGCAAGGCAGGTTTGATGCGCTGGCGGCCGATACAGATGGTATTGATGGGTCTGCGGCGATTGCCGGGGCATTCATTTCACCAGACACAGCAGACCGCGCGGCGGCGGCTGGCCTTGATACACATGCAATGCTGGAAAATAATGACTCGCATAGCTTTTTTGCTGCGCTTGGTGACCAGATTATAACGGGTCCTACGCGCACCAATGTAAATGATTTTCGGGTTATCCTGACAGGCTAATCTTGTTTCACTATTTACCCCTGATGATGAGGGCATTTTATGGCACAGCCGATTATTGGCATAGTGGCTGCAATTGCAAGTCCGGTTTTATGGGGTTTTGCACCGATTTATTTCAAATATTTGGTCAATTATCCGTTGATGCAGGTTATGGCTCAGCGCGCCTTGTGGGCGGGCATTCTGTTTGTTCTTGTGGTGTTTCTTGTGCGCGGATGGGGGCGGGTGCGACGCCTGCTTAAGCAAAAGCGTGAGATGCAAATTTTAATGTTCTGCGCGATTCTTGTGGGGTTGAACTGGTCTGCCTATCTCTATGCCGTTTTTACCGACAGAATTGCACAGTCTGCGCTGGGATATTTTATCTATCCCTTGTTGGTTATCGCAATGGGGGTCGTGGTCTTAAAGGAGCGCTTTGGCCGGCGCACCCAGATTGCCCTGATGCTTGCTTTTATCGGTGTGGTGATTAAAGCAAGTGTGCTTGGGGATATTCCGTGGCTGGCGCTTTTCATCGGCATCACATTCGCTGTCTATGCTACAATCCGCAAGCAGATGCAGGGAACAGATGCGCTGACAGGGATGGTGATTGAGATGTTTTTGCTCGCGCCAATCGCGCTGATTTATATCAGCTATCTTGTCTCTCATGGAGAGCCGTTTTTTTTCGATGGAGGAATGGTAGCAGTTTTATTTGCAATAAGCTCTGGCTTTGTCACAGCCACGCCGCTTCTTCTTTTTCATATCGGTAACAGGTATTTGCCCCTGACGCTCACAGGGTTTTTGTTTTACATAAACCCATCAATGCAGCTTGCTAGCGCAGTGTGGCTGTATGGAGAGCCACTGGGTATGACGTCCATTCTTGCTTTTGGGTTTATTTGGGCAGCGCTTATCGTTCAGTTTGTGCGTCTGCCGCTTCGCAAAAGCTAAGGCGACAGACGCACAAAAAATGGTGATAGGCTAGTCGTATTATTTAAGGCTTGTTGATGTGATCGCGTCCGGCTCAGCAGGAGGCTGGCCTTCATTGATTTTATTCACAACGTCCATGCCGCGTGATACCTGACCCCACACAGTATACTGGCCGGTAAGGTGACCACAGCCATCAAAGCAGATGAAAAACTGGGAATCTGCACTGTCTGGATTCATCGCCCGCGCCATGCCAACTGTGCCTTCACGGTATTCGTAATCGGTGAATTCTGCGTCAAGGTTTGTGCCTGAACCGCCTGAGCCTGTGCCTGTTGGGTCACCAGTCTGAGCCATAAAGCCCGGAATAACGCGGTGAAAAATAACATCATCATAAAAGCCAGAACCAGCAAGTTCTGAAATTCGTGCAACATGCTTTGGCGCCAGTTTTGGCAGAAGTTTGATTTCGATTTGGCCTTTAGTTGTAGTGATAACCAAATGGGTCGGGGCTGCTTTGGATTTTTTTGGCATAATAAAGGGTGAAACTCCCAATAATAGGGTGAGAAGAATAGTAAGCACACGCACGGGAACAAATCCTTATGGTTGTGATTGTTGTTTTAAGTCCGCTCGAAATCGCTTTTTAGCAGGTATTCTCGAGAGGCTTGGCTAAGATATGGCGTTGCAGGGGCGGTGTTTCAAGTATGATGGCTGCAAGACTAGACGAGCTTGTCGATTTGCTCGTCAGTCAGGTTGCCAGGAACCATCACAACAGGGACGCGGCATCGCGCAATACCTTTGCCCGTCAGATAAGCAATAACCGGCCCGGCGCTATCTGAATTAGTATCAGCGCCAAGCACAAGCTGGCTCACATTCTGTTCCTCGTCAATCAGTGAGATGACTTCCTCGGTTGCTGCCCCCTCACGGATAAAAATGAGCGGCGGCTGACCTGTTAAATCAGATACATATTCGGCATGTGTGCGCATTTTCTGTTCTGCCATGTCACGGGCTTCGGCGCGCATCAGCTCGCCAACGCCAGCCCAATGGGCAAATTCAGCCGGGGCTATGACATAAAGAAGGGCGACACGGTTCCCTGATGATTGTGCGCGTTTGCAGGCAAAATGGAGAGCTTGATGTAGCTCATCACTCTCATCGACAAGCACAAGAAAGAAATTCGTTTCAGGTGACACGTTATATTTCCTTTCAGATCTCAGCAATGGCGATCCAGCTTATCAGACCAGGCACCAAGCGCTATCTGTTCTCTAGATTATAATGATGTAAGATAACATTAAGAGCGCCGAAATGCCATAGCTGCCAGCCATCCGGCAAACACGGCAAAGGCGACAGCAAAAAGACCGTAAAAAACTGAATAGCGATGCGCAATATCAAAAATAAGGGCCCCAATGCCCTGTTTTGTAACGCGCACGGTGGTTGAATATTCAGACCGAACAGTGCCCTTGCTGATATGCAGCACGCGCACCTCATAACGTCCGGGAATAATATTGGCGGGCATCAGAACCGGGGCACGGAACAAAGCGCCCCGAATAAGTTCAACATCGCCTACGCGGGTTTTCCACAAGCCAAGCTCGGACATATTACGGTTAAGAGATTCAAACCATTCAGCATAGTCTGACTGTGATATAATTGGCACTTCAGTCTGTAGCGGGATGTAGTCCTGACCAATACGATATTCAGCCTGCAATGCGGGACTTAAAATATCATCTTTGGGACGGGTTGATAGAAGCTGGTAAAAGCTTGGGGCATTTTGCCACAAAACTGTCTCGGTATTCACCCAGATGCCGTTTACTTTTTCTTTTTTGCGGCTCGCAATTTTCGTTTGCGGGCCGGAAAAAACAACAACGATATCATCCTCCTCCTCGCCTTTGACAGCGCCGAATAATAACAGCTCAGTGCCGTGAAAATCAGTGGTTATAGCAACATCCTTGCGCGATAGATCTGCGATGATTGTTGAGGCGGATAACGGCGCAGACACAAAGCCAAGGAGAATAACGGCGAGACAAAGTCTGACCCCTATTTTCAGCTTGAACAACGCTACCGTCTGAGAGGAGAGGGTGAGCGTACTCATTTCATAAACTCTACAGCAAAGACATCAACCGGCGCTGTGATAAGCTCAATGCCAAGTTTAACTGATACGCCCAGAACCATTAATGCTAAGAGGCCCCGTAATTGCTCACCTTTGAGACGGGTACCG
>ENA-ORDA01000875-ORDA01000875.1-marine-metagenome-genome-assembly--contig:-NODE-875-length-28083-cov-5.207384_pt1 | contig 28083 bp, 17 predicted proteins | sample MGYA00237778_ERZ508506 | MGnify/ENA primary metagenome ERZ508506 (study PRJEB26177, sample SAMN06267891) | marine metagenome | isolation source: Monterey Bay, California, USA | place: Pacific... | reverse complement strand
TTAAATATTTCACTTTCTTAATTCCATTTAACCAATAAATTTTTAGCTTTCTGATGTTGCTCTAAGTCATCAATTAGACGATCTGGTGATTTTTCTTTTTTAAGTAAATTATTTAACAAATTTATAGCACGTTCCTTGTTTTTATTTTTAAAAAAAGCTTGCGCTAAGTAAACAGTTTGTGAAGCTGTCTCCTCACCAGTTTCGGTTGCTTTTTTAAGGTATTTAATTGCTTCTTTATTATTTGGCCACGATAAAACAAATGGTATGTAGGGAGCTTTAAAATGAGCAGCGCCTAATAAGAAATAACCTCCACCATCTGCGTAGTTTTTATCAAGCTCTATAATTTTGTTTGAATATTTAAACATTATGTCCGCTGCCCCTTCTTTTGCTGCTGCTATTATTCCATATTCTTCACTCCAGCTACCTAAATTTACTAAATACCAATAGTGAGCCCCAGGAGACTTTGGGTAGGAACGAATTAATGATTCACCTAACGCTTTCCCTTTATTAAAAATATGTTTTTTCTCATCTTGATTATCAAAAACATACTTCCCTTTGAAATAAAAACACTTTAATAAATATATACTAGCTTCAAGTTCGTAAGATTTAATATTTTTTGCAGTTGAAAAACTAGAGATAGCAGAGTCTATATATACAGAGTTAGCTTTTAGCCCAACTGATTGTTTTGATCTTAAATCATAAAGCTCAACACCTTTTTCAAAACTTCTTATACTTGAAGAGTAAGCATAATTGAAGGTCATCAAAAATGGAACAATATACTTTAACAATTAAATAGCCTTTAGAAGTATTCTATATAGGTTATCTTCATTTCTCTTTTGAAGGAGTCAACTTTCTTATCGTTGAATAATAAATTATTAAAATCAAATTCTAAATAAAAAGATTCAACAAAAGACCACCTCAGAGCTGCATTTAAATATCCACCGCTATTGATGGACATAGTTTGAGCTGTATTCTCATTTTCATTTAATGCACTATTGTACTCTAATAAGATTGAGAGTTCTGGGTTTAATTCTAAGTCTAATCCAAAGAATAAATTTGGGTCAGTATCTTCATCCAGTTTTTCAAGAAAATTATAACTTATTCCTGTATGAACTCCGACATTTCCTAATGCGAAAGTCCAATTCTTTGAACCTGAAAAGTATAATCCAAAAGCTTTTGTATCATACCGTTCTAACGTATCGTTATAAGAACCAAGGCCTTGAGTATTTAATCCAAAAGCTACTGCAGGTAATGAGATCGTCTCATTAATAATTAAATATTTTAAATTTGCCTCAGGTCTAGGATACCAAATAAGAGAATCATCTCCAATAAGGTTTGGTGATCCAAAAGATAATCCAAATTGAAACCTGTCTGTAATTCCTGTTCGAAGCCCAAGGATTAGTCCTCCTGCATCTTGTATGCGCATATCCATCGAATAACTACCTCTCATTAGAGTTCCAGCAGTCGGTATCGTAATCAAATCTGTGGGAGGAGGATATTCTTGGGATTTTGAAATATTAAAAATGGTTAACGTTATTAATATTATTAATTTTTTCATTTTGTCTCTAGATGTATTGGCTTGGGATAAATTACATCACCCATTCGTGAGGTCAAAGTACGGACTCTGTGGATAGGCAATGTTAAAAGGTCGTTCTCTTGTTCCATTCTAAACTTTAAACCATTTGAAGTAATCTCAATAAAATCGACAAATAATCTTTCCCCGTTGACTAAAATTAATTCATCAAATTGAGTTCTAGGTATTATACCTCCATGAGGTACTAAAATTCTTCGCTCTTTGATCTCCTTAGCAATAATATCAACTTCATCTAGAGTATTATGTGTTCTTGGCGGTGGTGTTTTATATAGTTGATCTGCTGGAGCCTGATCAACCGCAACATGAGAAATCAATTCACCATCGTGACCAAATTCCCAAATTTGAACCACAACATGGGGCTCTATGTAATTATACATGTGTTCAAATTTATACCTAAAACGCCTGATAACACGTGCTGAAGGCAAATCTCTCCACCGTTCTTCTTTTAAATTACCTAAATAATCATAATCTAATTCTATTTGCCCATATTTTTGCCCATCAACAGTTTGAAAAATAATTTTTTCAACTTGAACACCATCATTCATTGTGAAGTATGTTTGTTGATCCGTAAAAGTAAGTGGTTCATTTGCTTTAAATCTCCACAGCCTATACTCTTGACTCCATGGCTCATTTTCACCGTATACAATCAAACTCAGATACTTCCACCTATCGGTATATTCTCCGCGTTCAATTAACTTTCCCGAATCATCGTATTTGAGCATTTCTCGCTTTTCAATAATACCTGTTCGCGAAACTCTTTCAATTTTTACAGGTCTATCTCTTTCATCATAACTAATTGCCAAATGCTCTTTTCCTCTTCTATCAGAAGACATCATTGATAAGTCGGCTTTAAAGTAATAATCATTTTCAAAGTACCTTAAATACGAAACATCATTGTTTTGAGAAAATGATAAGCTCAATATTAAAAAAAATAGTATAGTCTTAATCGAAGCTCGCATTAATCCTCAGAAGAGAGGTCTTCATCTAATGAATTTGATAGTTTAAATCGATGGATAGTGTTATCTCCAGAATTACAAACATAAACGACACCTCTTTCATCAACAGCAACTGCGCTTGGAGAATTCAATAGAGGGATATTATTATTAAGTGGGTCAATGCTTTTAAAAAATTGGCCATTTGAATTGAAAACGTGAATTACATTTTCTTTTTTATCTACTGCATATACATTACGACTATTATCAACGAATACATCAGAAAACTGATTATAAACTGTAGAATTCATTATATCATCTGAATTTGGCTGAAAGCCAGATGTAAAAGTTGCAAAGTCACCTGAAAGATTGGGCTTAATCATATGTAAAGGAAAAAAATCACCTTCTTGAGTATAATAAATATTTCCTTGATAATCCATATCTAGGCTAATAGGGCTATTAACAGTACCTGACCCAGTCCCATACCCTTTTAAAGTAGATCCAAATTGACCTTTAAAAGCCCAAACAAATTCATCATTATTTAGCTCGATAAGAAGTGATCGTTGAAATGCTATTTCGATAATACGGTGTTGATTCTCGGTACCTCCATAGTTGTCAGCTACATAGATATGATTTCCTGAATCATAAGTTGTTGTAAGACCAGAAAAAGTACTTAGCTCAGAACTATAATATGCATCTAAAAATTGATTTGTTTCACTACTACCATCATAAAAAATATGAGGATTGATCAAGGAATCAATAATCATCTGATTTTCTTCACCATTTATTTCTTTCGTACTCCATTCATCCTCACTATTTAAAATAGCGAACCATAGATCTGAACCATAAAAAACTAATGTATCAACTTGAGTTTCAATATGAGTAAAAACCCCTGAAGTAGAGACCTTTTTAATCCCTATTTCATTCCAATATTGATTCCAAACAAAGACTCTTTCAGATCCATCAATAAAATAGACATTCATTTTTTTATCAATATCTACATCTGTGGGGTTAATTAAATCTCCATTGCTATCATTCAAAACCAAGAGGGTTTCAAATCCAATCGGCTTTTCCCCGTCTTGGTCTAAAACACATATTGAGGCTGAACTACTATCTGCAATATAAATTCTACCATCTTGAGCAATTGATATTTCATTCGGAGAGGTAAAACCGGAGCTCACTCCCCAGGATGGGTTAATCTGAATAAAAGTTGTATCCCCAGCACTTAAACCGTCTAAGTTCTCATTTACAACACCATTTGGAATTGAAAATTTCTCCATACAAGAGGTTATCAATAAAAAGATAAGAGCATAAAATACTTTTCGCTTCATATTGTTAATCCAATGCTAAAACGTTTTGGGTCAGAAAGGTGGTCAAAATTTGCATATCCGTAATCAACCTTTAAGTTGTAAGCACCAACATTAATATTTAGACCAATCCCAGCAGTGTAATTTTCTTCTTTCTTATTAAATTTATATCCAGACCGTAGGAAAAGAAGGTTAACAAAAGAATATTCAATACCAGTAACAATGTATTCTGCATTATCAACTGGATGATTTAATTGTAAAGAATAACTCATTTTATGATTGAGTTTTTGAATTGGGTCAAATGCGACTCCTACTCTGAATAAAGTAGGAGGCGAAAATTTTTCATAACTTGTGAGTTCAACTATTTCAGAGCCCGATTGTGAATCTAATAAATTTTTAGGATAATTCCCTTCTGGTGAAGTTTGTTGACCAAAATTTGTAAGAGATGCGCAGAACCTCAAAGAACTAAAACCCGTCCAATAAAATGTACCAACATCTAAAAGAATTGCACTCATTTCATTTTCAGCTAATTTTTCAGATACATGTTTTAATGTTACACCAAAACTAAATCTATCTGTCATTTTAGCGCCATAAGTCAAGCCAATGAACCTATCTTGAAAAACAAAATATTCTCCTGTACCATCCGGGTAAAACTCTGATGTTTCTGCCATAGGTTCCATATGCAATATTCCAAAATTAAAACCCAATGAATGCCGGCCAGATAACCTTTTACTGATACTTAAATAATCGTATTTTATATCTGAGGGCCAGTTAATTGTAGATAGAGAGATCTCCGTCTTTTCTAATTGAGCAATAACTCCAGGATTATATGATATGTTTGATGCACCATGATTCAAAGCAACAACAGACTCTCCCATACCTATCGCTCTAGCACTTACACCTATGTTTAAAAATGAAAATACAGAGGTACCAACTCTTTGTCCTCCAAGAATAGGAAATAAATTCTGAGAGCTACAAAAAGAGGTAGTTATAAGGATCAATATGATTTTAAGGAATGTATGCTTCATTAAAAAATAAATTGAAAGCCAACTTCCATGGACCTCGGCTTGTTATACCTGGATGGATCCTGGTTCGGGTTAGGGCTATTTACTAAATAATAGCCATACGTTTCGCCAGGCTCGTAACCGTCTCCAGTAAAAGGGTTTACTCGTCTGGGAACTTGCTTATTCATCAAATTCTCAATTTCAATATACCCTTTAATTTTATACCTGTCCCAGTCAACTGTTTTATAAAGTTTTACATCTATATTCTTTTTAGCTGTTTTACTGATATTTGCAAAAGGGTTATTATCTTCTCTTGGACCATCATAATATGCTTTTTCATTAACAAAAATAATTGTGTCTTGGATTGAACGTGTGTACCTACGTCCTGATTCATATTCAATTCGAGCTGAAGCTCCCCAGTTTTTAGGATTTGAATAAGAAAGGTTTGTAAAAAAATGAAATGGCCTGTCCCAACTCATATAACTCTCACCTAAAGGCTTCTCTGACAACTGCCCTGCTTGAACTAATAAATTATCTAATGGAGAAGAACTTTTTCCTGTAATTATACTATAATTTAAGTTCAGATCTAAATACCAATTCGCTAAAATCCTACTTTTTAAAATTGCTTCAATACCTCTGGATCTTGCGTAATCTGCATTAAAATACATATTAAAAGATAAATTTGCATATTTTGGGTTTGAAGGCTTGATTGTTTGAGAGGTTTCATAGTCAAACATATCTTTCCAATATGCTTTTAACTCGAAAACTTGATCTTCGCTAAAACGATGTTTTACTCCAATTTCATATTGAACAGTAGTTTTTGGATTCAAATTAGGATTTCCAAATACCTGATAGGTAGATTGTGCTTTTGAATTGATTTTCGCGTAAACATATTGAAACGTTGGTAACTGTGAAAAATGACCATAATAAAAATATAATACATCATTATCAGAAACTGGATGTGAAATCCCGAAACGTGGACTGATCCGAGCTTTCATTTTAAATGGTTCTCCAGCCCAAGGAAAATTAAAAGTTTCCTTTTTAAAAAGCTCTCTTGCTTCGTCTGTTATTATGATATTACTTGTATCATTAATTGCTGATTCTACATACCTGCCAGGAATCCAATAATCAGAACGTAACCCAACATTGAGTGTCATTCCTTCAAAACTAATTTTATCTTGTAAATAGAATGCTCCAAAATAAGTTTTTGCATTATAATTATCATAGTTAACCCCAAAACCAGAAGAACCGCTCCAAGGTTCGTCAATATCTAGCACTTGTATATCTGTTATCGTATGCTCAAAACCTGTTTTAATTTTATGACCAGATTCGGTAATAATTGTCCAGTCTAAATCCATTCTAGTGTTTTCACTAGAAAGATCATACCACTCTGGAGCAAACCCAGTATCATAAAACTGATCACCATAGGTAATCTCAACATTTCCATCTTGGTCTATATTGTCTAAATTATAATTAATTGGTTCTAGGTCTAAGCGTTCTTGATACTCAGTCCATGATAAATCTTGAACTGAGCTATGTTCCATAGTTGCAAATTGACCAATAGTAAATTCATAAAATGATTTTGTTGATAACGTATGAGTCCAATTCAAGTTAAAAAGCCTAGTATCTCTTGTAATCGTGTTATAATTATCAAGGATATTCATATAAGAATATGGGAAATATGTAGAAGAAAAAGCTCTAGGCATATAATAGCCCTGATTTATATTGGTTGAAGCGTCGTAAGAAATAGATATTTTCTTTTTTGGTGTTAATGCCCAAGTCATTTTATAAAGTAGGTGCCAATCATTATTCTCTCGACCTGCCAACTTATTAATTAATTTATCTTCACCTTCTTCACTTATAAAAGGCAAGGACCAGTATTTATGAGGATAAAGCTTTGAAGCTGTCGGTAAATTCCCATCATACATTTTTCCATATCCATTAAGAAAAAATGAAAACCGACCCGGGAGGTCTATTTTAAAAAGCGAAGGCACTGTCTCAAAAAAGAAATCTGGACCACCTAAATTGAACTCTAATCTATCTGAATTATAATTATCCGGTAAGAGCCTATCACTTGAATACTTCAAGGCACCCTCATATGAATCACGGCCTTCTTTTAACTTTATATTCACTATCCCTGACATGGCTTGACCGTATTCCGCGCTATATCCACCGGTAATAATTTCTAATTCTTCAATAGCATCAGGGTTTACAAATAAATTCCCAGAATATCCTGATAATGGATCTTTAACGGAGAACCCATCTACAATGAACATACTTTCGTCAATTCGTCCTCCTCGAATGTGAATCTCATTATCTTGAGTGGTTACACCAATTTGCTCAGACAGAATATCTTCAACACTGGAAACAACTTTATTTTCTATTTCTTCTTTTCTTACTCTTGCGACTGATGACGTCTCATTAACATCAAATAGAGGTTTTTTTCCTAGAACAATAACATCTTCACCAAAGCTTAAAACCGTTTCATCAAGAGAAAAATTTAACTCAGTGTTTGATCCCTCTTGAATTTTTACACCGGTTTGTAATATTACTTTATATCCAATCATCGAAACTTCTACATCATAACTACCAGGATTAATATTTTTAATTATGAATCGACCATCAAGATCTGTTGCTGTTCCGTAATAAGTACCTTTTACCATTACATTAACACCAGGCAAAGCCTCTCCTGATTTAGATTCAATAACCTTACCTGTGAAGACCCCAGAAGATTGTGCTAATAAAAAAATTGGACTGAAAAAGAATAGGAAATATTTCATTTCTAAAATTGATTTTCAAATATATAATCAAAAAGTTTTATCGCGGACCCATTGCCTTGAAGCTTTGGTCTATATCCATCATGAAGCGGTATAGTCATCATAACTACCTTCCCTGACAATTCCGTTGGTGAGACCTCATACTGTCCAATACTACAAACTGTAGGATTACCTATCCATGTATCACTGCTCGTTGGATCAGCCATATGGTATAATTCCATATTCGTATCGAACGAAGAAATAGTTGGCCAAAAGCCTTTTACTTTAACAGCGATTAAGTGCGATACAGAGAGATTTAAAGAACTATCCACTTCACTCTCTAATATTCTACCAGGGAAAAGGCGTCCATTTGGGTTAAGTGTCACTATTGAATCAAGAGGAAACCAAGTAAAAGTTGTATCTTCAAAATCGATAGGATTTATAAATAAGTTTCCACCGTTCATAATAAAATTAATAATATTAGCTTCTGCACTATTATATGTATCACTGGCAGATGCGGTATTATTATACGCTGTAAACCAAATAATATGTTTAAAATAATTTAAATTTGCTGATAAATCTGTAGATGAATACGGTAGCTCATCACCTATTTCCCAAAAAGAATATGATTGCTCACCTAGCAAGGTATCCATCATTCCAGTATACCAATTGAGAGCATTATTAGCATTATCTAATGGATAATCATCTATAATTAAAACGTCTCCTAAGACAGGTTTGACAACCCAATTTTGTGCTTCAGCTGGCCTTGAAGAATCCGGAAAATGAATTACAGGACTTATTGCTCCTGCTATATCTTTACACTTTATATAGAATGTATGCTCTCCAGAAGAAAGACCCGTGAGAGTAAGGCTCGTTAGGTCTCCAGCTAAGGAAGTCCAACATGAAGAACAGGTATCATCAATGGCATAGAATATATCTGTAATAGTTTCGTTGCCATCTTGGTCATAAAGATCCCAAACAAAAGTCTTCGTAGGAAATGTATAACTAGTATCCCCTGGAAGATCAGCTAAGAGTGGATTCGATAAATAACGGAACGAAATTTCTGGAGCTGAATTTTTGATTGGTAGTGTAATTTTTGATGGAGTTTGATCAATCAAGCTGTCATTATCAACAGCTTTAACTTCAAATGAAAAAACATCTAAATCAGAACGAATAGGAACATAAAAAATTCCGCTTTCTAAATTGGTATAACTCCAAACTGAATCACTACTCCATTTATAAAAATACCCTATAATATTTCCGTCAGAGTCTTCTCCCCACCAATGAATTTTCTGTTTGCTTGTAGTGATAGTTGTAAAAGCGTTTGGCAACGTATCCCAAACTGTATTGGGATTTAAAGTATCATTTACTGAATACGTAATATTCCCAATTGAATCCGTTGATGTAAATATTGTATCTGAAGAGAATATAGAAATATATGTTTCTGGGTATTCAGAAGAGACTAAAATAGACTCATCTTGATAATCCCATCTACTACATGAAAAGGAAGCAAATACCAGTGCTAGTATTTTAAAGTTTTTTAACAAATTTTTGTTTAGGAGAGCAGGTTTCCCTGCTCTCCTGTAGTAATTATTTTAGCAGTAGCATTTTTTTATCTGCAATATAGTCACCTGCCTTAATGCGGTAAACATAAACACCAGAAGGTACTTTATTACCGGCATTATCAACGCCTCTCCAGTTAACTACATGATAGCCAGACCCAAAGCTTTCTCCATTAATTAACGTATTAATTTGGCGACCCATCATATCATAAATAATGAGCTTCACCTGTTCTACATTTCCAATAGAAAATCTTATTTGTGTTTCTGGGTTGAATGGGTTTGGATAATTATCAAGAAGCGAGTAAGAATAAGGGTTCACATGAACATCATCGTTAATTCCCAGAGATTGACCAATATCAGCTAGGTCTCTTATTTGAATTTTATAATCGCCAAAGCTATAATTGAATAGACCTGAAACATATTCTAGTTCTTGACCATCGACTAAGGTACTTAAGAAGTTATCAGCTTCCATATTAGACATATCATCATCGATAAGAGTTTCAAAACCGCTTTCGTCGGTTATTGCCCAATCATATTCATTTACAGATGTGATAGTGACATTATTTAGCTTGACTAAAACACCTTCATACGATTCAATTTCTTCAGACTCAACTGAAACATCTTCACAACTTACATTCATAAATTCTGGCTCTGTTGATTGACCAAGAACCGTTACTTCAGCATTAATCAATCTGGTATTCCCACTGAACTTATAATCATAATCTGGATCATTATCAGTGATTAAGCCAGTAACTGTAACTTCTTGACCACGAGTGACGGTTACAAGCTCTTCTGTGTCAAAGACTAAACCATTCCATTGACTAGACTCATTTTGAAAAGCATAGGAACTATAACTACTATTATATTGAGCTGTATCTGCTGTGACAACACCCGTGAGAGTGACTGTGCAACCATTATAGAAAGAATTACCACTCAAAAATGGTGTTGACTGAACCATTTCAATTGTTAAATCATCAGTCAAATCAAAACCTAGCTCTTCTTCATATGGGAAAGTACTTGTTTTTGGCTCCGATTGGTCAGTTCCATCGTCTGTTGCCGTAATAACATATCGAACAAAGTTAGCGCCCGTAACAGGAATTGCTGCCGTAAACAAAGAATCATCGTTAGTGGTCATTGCGACTGTTTCAACAGCATCTGAGCCATCAATACTATAATGTACTAGAGCCTCTGCTATCGTTGAATTATCTATTATAGTACACGAAACCAAAACTTCATTTTCATCTGCCATTGGCGCACAAGGTTCGCGGTTCACAAATGTAATCGAAGGCGGACCTGAACCAAACTCTATATCACTTTCGTATAGCGGGCAAAGCTTGTATGCAGTAGAATCTGCATTACTACCATAATGATGATACAACCATCCTTCCATAGACTGTAATAACGAACCTATAGGTGGTGGGCCTACTGTTTCAAAATAAGAAGCAAGACTATCTGAATCATCATCAACTAAAACAGAACCTGAACCATCATCTACAGAAAAGACTTCATACTGAAAATCGTTCCCAACCACGACAGCATCTTCAACACGAATTTTTACATTTCCCCATTGCTCTGCTTCTGTTGGCCAACGAAGCTCCCCTGTACTTACAAGGTCAACTGCAGGAAGTGGCTGTTCAAAATCAATAATGTTAATTGGTTCTGTTATAAATAATTCTGTCATATTAGCAGGACCTGTGGTGTATTCTTCAATATAACCTGTTGCCTCAATAAGGTCACCTTCATATAAACTCGGGAAAGCCGAACTGTCTGGATCATATGATAATACAGAACTCCACGGGCCTCCATTAATATCTGAAAAAATGAATTTAACTCCGGCTCCGGCATAACTAAGCCCAGTAGGCATAGTAACTATTCCTCTTACTGTAACAGTGTCTCCAGCCATATAAGACTTATCTGAAATCTCATCTTCTCCAGCTTTCATTAAATCACTGTACAACACCTGCTGAAATCTTTGAATTCTCACCAGCCCAGCCTCTACCACATCTCTAGCAAGCCTCGGTTGAAGCTTATAAGCTCCAAAACTAAAATCCAAGACACCAACGATTGAACTTAATTCGTGATCAAGTGTTGGTGTATAGAAATAATCCCATTTATCATCACAAATCCCTAATCCTCCACCATTGATATCAACAGTTGAAAATTCCCATTCACCATATCCGAGATCCGGATTTGATACTGTTGCATTAGTAATTTCAACCAGGCAACCTTCTTGACCTTCGCCTAGATCACTTAAAAGAATAGCTTCAGGTAAGATAATTTGATCACTGGGTGGGTGAACAACACCAACTGAAACATCTATTAATTGAGTCAAATTATAGTATTCATTTACTGTTCCAGTTAATGAAACTAAATCTCCCTCTCCAGGTCCACTAACAGAAATACCCGATTCGTCAGTCCAGGAAAACTGATCCCAACCATCAGCTTCATAACAAACTATACCATTCCAAGGGCCATTTGCATCTTGGACATGCATATATTTCCTGTCATCTGATCCCCAAAATTCTGCTGTAACAATTCCATTTATGGACACCTCTTGACCAACTAAAGGACTAGCATCTTCCTCCGTATCAGCAACATATTGAATATCATAAATTGAAGTATAATCAGCAGTCGCAACATTACTTGTCCCAGGCGAAGGGTTCTGTAAACTTTCCCATGCATCTCCACCATCCGGAACTCTTCCATAAGAAACATCTTCATCCTGTGCTATAAAATCTAATAAAATAACAGTTGTTCCTGAAGCGTCAGCAATATGGATAGACTCTCCATCTGCACTCAGCTTTTCATCAATTTGAGGAAACCCATCTGCTTCGCCAGTAAACCATAAAACAAGGAACTCTCCAGCTTCAATCATCGTACCTGCTGTTGCAACAGTTGCAACTTCACCATCTGTATCACTAAACCCCCATCCCGAGATATCAACAGCATCTTCACCATGATTATATAACTCTACAAAATCTTCTGCACTCTCGAATAAATCGACTCCACAACATTCACCAGCATTAGCTAAAAATTCATTTATAACAATAGTCGGCGCAGGTCCTGAAATTTCGTGCGGATGGCTTCCTAAATAATCCCATGTATTTACATCTAAAACTATCCATTCTGAGTTAGCAGGACTATCTCCAGCAGAAGCAGCCCAATCACCTTCATTTCCTACAGTTACGGTTGACTTTCTGACAAGTGTATGGTTCATTGTGGCTTCTTCAACACCAGCTACATTCCAACCATCGCCTGGGTCTCCATCCCAGTTTCCAATACAATCAACTACCGCATAGTCTGCCTCAGTACCTTCGACCAGACAATAACCATCATTCCCATTACTCAAATAATTATGTGTATGATCTGCTACAGCCAATATACTTTCATCTGCTTGACCGTGAGCAATAATGTAAACGTCTCCAGCAGCAATAGATGCACCAGCAGGAAAAGTATTCCAATACTCATAAACTCCAGCTGTTTCAGGTGCGTTTGCAACACTAGGAAATGCTAAACCCGATAAATCAATAGCTGCACCTGTACCATTATAAATCTCCAAGTATTTATTGTTTGATGTTCCTTCAGCATATTCACTAAAAAGTAAACCTGTAACATCAGCTGGGACTAATGCAGGGATAACAATAGCCGATGTATAAACTTCATCACCAGCGTTAGAACTTGGATAATTTGCAGCTAATCCAGATGCACTAAAAGTAACATCTCCAACATCAGTGGAAGGAGCAATCCAGTCAAAAACCCAACTGCCCGAAGTTGTAGGAGTGCTTTGCTGTATGTAATCCCCATTCATCTCTGCTTGAGATGAACTCGCATTAAGTGCGATATTACCAGCGGGAGTATCTCCCGCTTGTGCTATGGCTTGAAATCCATATCCAGACCCACCTGTTCCATCGACAGTAACTGTGATTTCATACGTTGTTCCAGGCACATAACTTTCAGGGAGTCCTGCAAAAGAGACAGAGCCATCTCCCGTATTTGCGGTACCCGAGTGACAAGAAGTACAGTTATTAAGACTTGGTGCATTATTCGCATGCCCAGCATTTGGGCCAGAAGAATTTGCAATTAGTAAAGATGTTAAAAGTAATACAAAAATAGAGTTTTTCATTGTTTTTCCTTTAAATATGGTTGTTAAAAATAACACTTTTATGGTACCTAACTACTTAATTAATAGAAATTTCCCTTCTTTTATTTCTCCCGAAAACTGATTTTCCACAGTAAAAAGATATAAACCTGAAGCTGTTGCTTGATCATACATTGTAATCATATCCCATGCATGCTCACCGCCAGACATTATAGGGTTCTTTTTCGAGTCTATATTATTAATATCCTTCCCATTATAACTTTGATCATGCTCAATTATATCTACTAAATCACCAGCAAGAGAAAAAATGCGTATTTCAGCTTTCTGAGGAAGATTACGAAACCAGATCAACTTACCACGACTACTATTATCATCCCACGAAGCTTGGCCTCTGTATGGGTTTGGATAAACGGTTGGATCCCCTTCCCAACCGTCTGCTGAAGCAGCAGATTTTCCGGGATATACATAAGTTCGATTTGCAAACAATGAGCTCTCTAGACTTCCTAAATTTGCTTCAGGGTCACCTTGGTCATATGCGGTAATGGAATAATAATTCAACCATCCATCTTTTACATTTAAATTTTCAAATTTATAGTGATAATAGCTCCCCTCGATAAAAATACTATCAGGATCCCCAAATTCATTTACTATTTGAACTGAGGAAAAACCTGTATTATATCCTATACCATTATTTAGATCGACTTCTTGAAGAAGAGTAAACTCACCTAAACTCTGGTTATCTGTTTTCCTTGCCCCATACAAGCGATATCCTTCAAAATCAGCTTCTTGACTTATTGGATCCAGAAAACTCTCTGCATTATTTTGCCAATAAAGAGTAATTTTTTTTGAGTCCACATCTAAATAAAGGTTTGGAGAAGGAGGAGGCGCAGGAAGAATGTAGCGATCAAGAATTTGATTATTATTTATGTCTTCATCTTCCTCCAAAATATTATTTCTATTTTTATCTTCACCATCATATGCTTTTTGAGCCCAATCATAGTTGACATACATTTTTTCTCTTCTAAGAGGAGAGTCACCCGAAGCACCATCATCCCACATAGCACAAACAACTACAAAAGAAATAGTGCACGAGTCTCCTGGCGCTAATGTCCATGATGTAGTATCTGCATTTGGCAAAGAACCCAGTGGGCCAGCAGACATTAAAAACAACCAGCTATTCTCTGATGCGGGATAACCTTCTGCAGTATATTCTGGGCCTGTACCTTTTGGTACAGTCGAAGACATTTTATCATATCTTTCATTATCATTAATAGGCATACTATAGGCAGGAAAATCACTATTACTTGAATTCGTCCAAACCCATTGATTATATTCTGATTTTAAATATTTTTTATCAATACTCGAGCCTAGAATAGAAATCCCTAAATATGATTCAGCCCAACCATCGTCACCATCAGTATCATACTGATATGCGATATCCCTTGTAAAGCCTGAAAGGTCTAACGTTTCATCATAACCATTTAAATTATCATACCACGTAAACCCTCCTCCTGGAGAATAATAATCTGTGTAATTAAAATTTGCAATGGATGGATCCACCCAAATACCAGCATATAAATCATTGATAACATCCTCAGATTGATTTGTGAAGGTATAGTTTAATATCACGAAAGCGTCTGCATAAGAATAATTCCAAGCATAGCTCTCTAGCCGGATATCTAAACCAAGCGGGGTATGATTAGGGATACCTAAGTTTTCGGAAGGATTATCACCATAGTCTTTAAAATCTATAATCATATCTTGATGAGATACTGCACTAGGTGAATAATATTTAGCCATTGAATCTTGAGTTGTTGAGGCAATAGAAGATTGAATCGTAATTGGAGATTTGGGGAAAAGTTCAAATCCTTCGTTCCCAGCTTCAAAAACTCCATCAACTATTGAAGTTGAGACTCTTCTTTGACCATTTACAATACCTCCAACCCATAAGCCCGCATAGGAGAAGTGCTCGATCTGTTCTCTACTAATTTCAGTTTGCTGTTTATACTGGCAAGAAGGATTAATAGATCCATCTTCCATTCTATTCCAACCATTACCTAAAATACCAAAGTTAGTGATAGTTAAGCCGAGATTACCTACAGAAGTATATTTATCATACTCATCATCCGCCAGAGGAAGAATAGATTGAGCATGAATCAGAAACTGACTTAAAATTAAGATTAGAAGAAATTTCATTTACTTTATATAGATTACTTTTTTAACAACTGATTTTTTTTTATTTGATAATTGGAAAAAATAGATACCCGTAGAGTTGTTTTTTGCATTCCAAGTAAATCTCGCACCGTTTTTTAATTTGTACTCATCGTTGAAAGAATCAATGACTTGTCCTCTTATATTGAGAACATTCAGCTGGAGATCTTGTGAAAATGGATTATCTATTATAAAAACAGTAGTTGGGTTAAATGGATTTGGATAGGGGTTAGAAAGATTAAAGTTTTTTGGGATATCTTTAAAATTTATCAATCCAAGCGTATCGCTAAAGCTTGTCCCAGGAGTCCCAAAATCACCAGCTCCATAAATATTTCTTGATTCGTACCAATTAGCACTATTATTATTATTTGAGGCTACATCATGCAGCTCCAAAGAGGCTCCGCTTGAAAAGCCCCAGTTATTATCATAATTAACTTCATCAATAATTGCATTTTGACTATCTGTAAGTATAAGTGCATCATCTGAATTAGACAGCGATATTCCAGAATAGACATAATCTGAATTAAGCCCGCCATTTGCATCTAAATCAGCACTCCTAGCAAAAACTAAATATTCACCAGGAAGAATCAAAAAATCGTTACTTGAATCGTTAACAATGTGTTCGTTATCTTGACCGTCTTTAATAATCCAGCCATTTAAATTAACTGAACTTTCAGAGATATTGAAAATTTCAAACCATTCTCCATAAGAATCAGAGACAGATGCAGGATTAGCCATTATTTCAGAGATTACAATAGAAGAATCTCCAAAAACTAAATCGTCAAACCAGACATCCATATATACAGGAAGGTGGTCTGAAGCAGAATGCAGAGCGTTGGCAATCTGACTACTTACGGCAGCATTACTGCCATTATTTATAGCATCATTAAAATGATTTCCATCATTTCCAACTACTTCATATGTGTCTTCGATATAATGAATATCTGATCCGGTTGAAAGCATAGATCCAGAAATAAATAGCCAGTCAAATCGATCATCCATTCCACCATTAGCCCCCCCCCCAAACTGAGTAGTCCTTGGAGATTGAGTGTGGACATCAGCGAAGGAGCTGTTGTTATGCCAATTACCAATCCTGTTGATTGGATCGAATAACTGACCTTGAGAATTCCCACCTTCTGTTGTGAGCATGTCAAATGCTGGCTCTGAATTTGAATTATTTGAATAAATATTGAAATCTCCAGCAACTATAAATTTCTTATTGGGGTCAAGAGTATTAAGATGGTTTCGTAAAATAGTTACTTCCTCCAACCTCTGGGCAGCATTACTTGCACCTGAACTTGCTTTCAAATGGACACCATAAATATTAAACTCTAAACTAGATGAATTATGAGTCATTACCCATTCAATAACATCTCTAGTTCCAGATGATTGTGCAGTATAAATTGGTTGAGTACTTATAAATGTGAATATATCTTGATTATAAAATAGTGCTATATCTTGCTGAGCACTTTGATTAATAAACGGGGCAGAGGACCACTCTCCTGGCTCTAGAATGTCTAGAACATCAGCTTTAAAATTATCATAGCCATTTTGCCCTAAAATTTCCTGTACTACAATTAGCTCAGGCTGCACTAAATCTAAAATTGAAATATAGTTTTGCTCTCTTGAATCATCATTAGAATAATTCAAAATATTATATGTCATTATTCGACTTGAACTTGCATTTAAGCTAGCTGCGGTTAGTATCAATAATATATATTTCATTTAAAATTCAAGGTGGGCCTCAATTCGACCAACTTCATCTCCGTTATGGTTAATTATTTTTTTATTTTTAAACTTACTTAAAGCCTCTATTTGAACTTCGTCTAATAATTCTAGGTGCTCTAATAATTTAATTGTCGCCATGGGCAAGACTCTAAAATTCCCATCTAAAATTTTGATGGCTAAACCGATGCAGCCTCTATTTTTTGTTTTTATTGTTATTCCTCTTACAGACTCACCACCAACTTTTGTAACCCCAGATCCTTTTAATGCTTTGATAAATTGTGTATCAAAATTTTTTTCTCCACCAACTAGGTCTGGATTCTCAGCCATTGCATTAAAAACAAGCCCTAACTCATTCTTTTTACCTGCTCCAAGCTTTTGGAATAGCACTGCAATCATTTCAATTGTTAAAAAGGGGGTTGGCGCAGAACAACCATCTATTTCCAATGGAATATTATTACTTCCCAACAAGTCTTCAATATAAGTTATTATTCTATTTTGTACAGGATGATCTTTATGGGTGTATAATCCTAATTCTTTATTCAAGTGCTTTGCAAAAGCTAACATTCCAGCATGTTTCCCACTACAATTATTATGTAGAGCACTGGGCTCAAGTCTTTTCATTATCATTTCTTTTCTTGCAGCCCTACCTAAGGGCATATGAGATCCGCATTTTAAGTGCTCTGTTAAAAGTCCAATTTTTTTTAACATTGATTGGACCGTTTGTAAGTGATCTTTTTCTCCATTATGAGAGGCACACATCAAAGCCAATTCTTTATTATTAAATCCAGCTGAATCAAGAACTCCATTTTTTACAGCTGCTGCAGCCTGAAAAGGTTTTAATGCAGACCTAATACATGTTAAGTGCTGAGCATCTCCAGTTGAATAAAAAACTTTACCACTCTCATCCACAGCTGCTGCAAAACCAACATGAATACTCTCTGTTAATTCACCCCTTGTAACCCTACATAAAATTGGCATTATTTTTAACGTACCATTTCAGATACAAACACAAACTTAAAGCCTCTTTTTTGAAGCTTAGGTATTTCTGCTTTTAAAACACTCAACGTATTCCTTTTAGCATGACCAATACCAATTGATGAGCCATCCCGCTCAGCTTTTTTTACTAATTTTTCTAACTGCGTCCTTATTTCTAATTCACTATCTTCATTATCAAGAAAAATATTTCTTTTTGCTGTAGGTACGCCAAAAACCTCCATTGTCGTCACAATCACTGTTTCAACAGTCGTACGGCTATCAAGAAAAAAAAGTCCTTTTTCTTTAATTACCTTGGCTACATTTGACATAACATGTTGATCCGCAGAAGCTTTTGACCCTTGATGGTTGTTCATCCCTATTGCAGTTGGAATTTGAAAGAAAGCATTGTTTATACGCCTCTTAATTGTCTCACTGTCCATATCAGTCATGAGAACAAATTTTTCTTCACCGTATGTTTTCCCCGTATTCTCCATTGGCATATGAACAATAACTTCATACCCTGCGTTCGCAGCTTTTTCCCCAAAAGAAGTACTATAGTTGTGACCTGGAATAATTGCATAAGTCAAATTAGCATTAATTTTTAAAAAACCATCAGATACATCATCATTTCGATACCCAAAATCATCAATAACTATCGCAATTTTTCTTAGACCAATTGAAGTCTCTTTTTTATCTATTTTTTTTTCTTCTTCAACTTTTTTAATTTTCTCAATCTCTTGAGTATGTATTTCCTTAACATTATCTTGATTTATTTTATTTGCTTGATCATCCATCTTCTTGAGGACAATCAATAGAATAACAATTATAATCATCAAAAAATATATCATTGGAGTTTTTAAATCTATTTTTTTCATGGTAACAAGATATCCAGTGATATCAAATAAGGATTTCCTAATTTTTGAGACCCAAACCTTATTCCATACCCAACTTTTACAGTGCTCACTTTAATCGAAAACCCAACAGAAGCCTCTGTATTACTGTCATATAATGCCAAACCTGAAAATAGGTTTGAATTTTTCCAATTAAAAGAATTACCGATAAAGTATTTATTTTTGGCCTTACCCTTGCCCCAGTCAATCGAGCCATAAATAGTGGAGAAAGAATTATTTAAAGCTACTTTTTTAGAAAGAGTACTCAATCTTCTTTGAGGTAATTTCACTTCTTCTGAGATTAATTCATTCATTTTTCCAATATTCTCTAGGGAAACCCCTATTTTAAAATCTGAACTAAAATTAAAAACGTATCCAAAATTAAGCCCAAAACCATTAGTCTCTTCTACTTCTGTTGCTATTTTTATATAAGACAAAGATAATCCGAATTGATTTTTATTGGCAGAAAGCGAAAGACCTGACTTCACTGAAATACCATAGCTACTAAAATATGATAGTGGTAAATCAGAAGGCTTCTCTTCCCTATATTCAAAACCAGTTAATCCAGAATAATTAACACCAAAATGAAAAACTTTTTCCCCTAAAGTTTGATTAAAAGCAATATTCATAATATTAACATCACCAATCCACACACCTCGATTTATAAGAATATTGGATTGCTTATTTTGAGCTGAAAATAGCGCTGGATTAATAGGAGCCACACCTTCAAGGGTAGAGTGACTACCAATTGTCAATTGTTCGACAGAACTTGGAAGCATTAAAAACTTAGTTCCTATCCCAAATATCGGAATACTAATAAGGTAAAGTAAAAATTTAAAAACTAAAGGCATATGATATTGTATGAGCTGTTTGGGCAACCCAATCCATTGAGAATGCATAGTCTATTCTAGAGTCTTTTTGTTTAAATAAACGATACTCATATCCAGCACCAAAAGCGAATCGGTCATTACCGTACCCCCCACGAAAAAAATACTGATCTAAGAATCCATACTCTACTCCTAACCTTGGAATAATACCTGAAAAGGTAGAACCATTAGTTATTATTCCTAGATCTCCAACTATAGCAAGCCCCTTATTAAAAAACCTTGACCCAACACGATATAATATTGGAAAATCTTCTTTATATGGGCCTCCTTGAGCATAAACTTCATTTGTATCCCACTGGTACCTAGAATTAACATCCTGAATCATAACCCCAAAAGTATTATATTTACCAGTTTTTATTAAAAGACCAATATCAAAACCTATTCCAGAACCTGATATTTGGTCACTATCTGTCATTGGTAAATCATATTTTAATAATTTAAAATTTGCCCCAATCGATAACCACGGTCTAATTCGCTGAGCAAAGGTAATCATTAGAGCATTCTCGCCTGTTTGCATTTTAGAGGATTTCATTCCAGTGCTATATCTTCCCTGTATGTTATTTACTCCCGCAAAGACCCATGCAACACCTATTCCAGCGGTTGGCGGTAATGACATTGCAAAACTGTTAGCGGCTATTCTTCTATCAAGAGAAAGGTTTGTATAAGATGTACCAATATGACGCTGAACTAAAAAAGCAGCCCAAGCAGGATTATGATAAGTTGCAAAACTTTTGTCTAATTCAGCTGTAAAGCCTCCGCCCATTGCTATAGATCGAGCACTTATCCCCATTCGAAGAAACCCTCCCGATTTAGAAGCCCAATCTTGACAATTTACAATTGAAAAAAACAGAAAAAGTGGAATGAGCGTTTTCATCATTTCACCACAATCAATTTATCCCAAAAAGTGGTAGGACTTTTGGTAAGAGAAGGAGCATATTTCAATCTAATAAAATAAACACCGTTATGTACTAAATTTCCGTTTAGGTCTTTCCCATTCCACTTTAAGGCACCGTTATAATTATTCAGGTTTATTTTTTTTTGAAAAACTTTTTCCATTGCAAAGTTGAATATATCTAATTCAACTTGAGTATTGAATATTTCACCAGTGTGAAAACGAACATATCCCTCCCCATTTAACTGGTTATGATTTAAAGGGGAAAAGGGATTAGGGTAAGCATAAAAATCGGTTGAATCATATTCTGTTTGAAAGATACTCCAACTTGATCCTTGTAAATCTGAAGATAGAGCAGCACCATTTCCTGTCCCAATCCAGAGTTTTTTATTACTTAAACGTTCATCAAGTACAGCTGTATAAACAATATCCGTCAGAATTTGACTTTGCACCATAAAAGTTGTGTCAATTGCAGGTGAATACTTCGCCCAATTTTGACCATCAAAACTTTTCCAGAGCCCTGACTGACTCGATGCTAGTACAAGTGAATCTTTTGCAAATATATTATAAATTCTTTCTCCAAGAAGTGCAGTATTCCAAGTTAATCCATTGTCCCTTGTATAACTGAGACCTCTAGTTTCACCTTGAATATCTGCATTCATTGAAGCTGCCCATATTGTAGTTTTCCCTCTCCACTTTTGACGAGCAATACCTACAACAAAGTTTCCAGAAAGACCTTTATTGGGAAAAGAATAATGCTCCCACTCTATGCAATTAAGCAATTGTTGATTACCATTCTCTAATTGGACCCATTCATCAATAAGAATTCCCTTATTAATTCCATTGGCAGTTCCAACCCAGACGGTGTCACCATATGCGAGAACTGAAAAAGCTTTATGGTTATGATTACCTCCATCTGCAGGATCCCTGGGATTAAGATAATAGCCTGGTAATACCGAACGTCCATAATCATCTACATCATCAAACCCTTCACAGAGTGACAATGAGTCTTGTCCATCCATTGGAAGAGGAACATTTTCCCAATTACCTTCTTCCATATTGTATCGTCTTAGTCCTCCTGCCCAACTTGCAATCCATAGAAAATCTCCATTAATATAAGAATCATAGGTTACATTTGCTTCTGGGACTGTCACGGGTAAGCATTTGTAATATCCTTCTCCGAAAGGCCTCACCGTATCAGAGGGAAGATCAACGGGCTGTTTAAAATATCGCCAAGAAAGATTATTAGTATCCTGAGCGCTATAGGAAAGGGCTAATCCCTTCCCTACTTGAATACTCCCATTGTCACCAGAGAAAGAAACTGCCAATGTATCACCTTTAACAGCAATTGCAGGAATTCCTCCGGCCGGTAATAGACTAATAGCTTCTTGATCTGCAAGAGAATCTTGTGTGGATAAAAAAGAGAATAACTGCTTACCGTTATGCAATGCTAATCCCTGACCTGTCCCCAACCAAGTTAAAGAATCACCCATCAACTTTATCTCAGCAATAATATTACTTTTTAACCCGGCAGATTTTAGCGTATCCTCGTCAAGGGTTAAATTAAATCTCATGGGAGATTGGATTTGCCCACTTAAAATTGTTGTACTCAAGAAAAAGAGAATTGTTTTACTGAATGATAATTTCATGTTCTACTATATTTGTGTAATCATTTAAAAGATCTTGTGCAGCAAATCTCCATACAAAACGTCCAGTTTTTGTCTGAAAGCCTGGCTCAGTAAAACCCTGTCCATAAATTGGGATTCTAAAACTAAAGACTCCGTCATCCTTTGTCTCATCACCACTTGTAATGTTTGGTTCGTATAATATTATCTCACTACCGTCATCATGCAAATATATATAATTTCCATTATTCATAATGCTATCACCATCTATATGAAATGAGGTGAATCCAACCCACTTAATTGTTTCAAGACCATCAGCATCAAACACTTCTGCACTGATTGTTTCTAAGGAGATCGTTGCATCAAGAGGACGATTTATTGTATCCGGCGCATTGATAGATATTATTCTTGGAATAATATTTCCAATTTTCATTGAATCTCTTACTAACAAAACTTCTGAATCATAAATTGCGTTAAAATCCAAAAAAACAAAGCCTGAATCATCTTTTAAAATATTTTTAATTACTGTAGAGTCATTTAATATTTTAATACTGTAAAGATCATCATTCATTATTATATCACCGTCGAAACCATCATCATTTAATGTTAATACATCCTTAGCATTACTTCGGCTTGAGCCGTACCAATTTAGAGTAACACTATCAATCTGAATACCATTCATAGTTTTAGCAGCATTTATGGCAAAATATATCTTATTCTGATCTTGATGAAAGGTAAACTGAGAATCTGAAAGAATAGAGACCACATCATCTTTTTGGGGCTCATCACATGAAAATACCATGAAAAGACCAACTAAAGAAAATAACTTACTTAAGTTTGTATTTTTTAGAATCACAATTAAAATTCACTCCAATCCTGGCCTTCACGATTATAGATATAATCAACCATTAGTGTCCCTACCTGTCCCAAACTTTTCGCACTACAATTTTCAGGTAAATCATCTAATGTATGCCAAAAATTAGCATAGGAATTAGGATATTTAAAGTCTATCAGATCAATAGCTGGAATTCCTGCTATTTCATAAAGTGGCACATGATCATCATAAATCGCATTCTGTGGGGTTATATCAAAAGCATCAAGCCCTAAATCATCTGCTCTTTTCCAAAGATATCGGACAAGCTGTGGATGAAACTCTAATGAATATTTTTCGACCGGAAGGTGCAACTGCTTATCACCAACCATATCTAAGTTGATTGCTTCTTGGGGCTTGGGTATAGGTAAATTTTTTGAAAAGTACCTAGACCCTTGGCAATATGTATCATTAACTCCTGAGACACCCATATCTTCTCCATCAAAGAATACGAGGTTTACTCCAATTTCGGGAGGATTTTCAGCCATTATTTTAGCAAGTTCTAATAAAACAGCAACACCGGAAGCTCCATCATTTGCACCCATAATTGGCGTGCTCCGGTCTTTACGTTTTTCCTCATGTTCTGCCCACGGACGAGTGTCCCAATGGCATGAAATTATGGTTTGAAATTCTGCATCTGGATTAAATCTTGCTATAACATTTTGAAGATCATATCTATTTCCATATTTTTGCTCCTGATAATCAAAATCTTGTAAAATGATTTCATCAGCAAAATTATTTAATTCCTCCACCATGAAATTAAGACATGCATAATACCCTTCTGACCCAGGGTTTCTTGGGCCGAATTCGCATTGAGTTAGTAGATACTTAAAGGCGTTATCTTCATCAAATTTTGGAGAGCCAGTACCGCAACTAAAAAGGAATACTAATAATAAAATTGTAAGCTTTTTCATTCTATCCTGAGATTGCAAGGTTAACATCGAATCCGAAATCTCTATCAATCTTCTTTCCTGTTGTTCTTGTATCACTTTCACGGTATTCATAACGAACACCGCCACTGACTTTAGTAGAGAATTGATATGACATTCTTAGTCCAGTTTTCCAACTTTTTGAAAAAGAGCCAACTTCCAAATTGACTTTATTCCCTGAACGCTGCTCTTCACTTTCGTTTCGATCATAATTCATAGTGAAATTTATGGTATTATTTAGGTTTAGATCCCCATAAAAGGGAACAGGTATATTAATTCCTCCTCTATGGGTATACGTACCTGTCGAAGTATAGCTTCTGTCATTTTGAATTGTTAAACCACTCGGTGATTCATCCAAAGACTTATTTCTATTGTGTCTTAATGTGACAGAAATATTTTTTGGCAGAGTTAGATTCATTCCAATAAGTGGTGCAAAATTACGACTTACTCTAGAAGAACGTTCAAATTCTTTATACTTATCTGCAAAAATACCAAAGTTGAAAAAATTCATATTTTCAGGTGATTCGTCTTCAAATTGCCACGACCTGGTTTCCTTACCTGAATAACTATGCTCAAAAGATGCTGATTTAGCAAACCACTTAATGAGTGGCCATTTTTCCAACCCACTTAATCGAAAGCTCCACCCCGGGAAAGGAAGCCCTTTATCAAATAATTCTCCTGATGGTAAATAATCTCTGGTCATTGAAAGTTGTTCTAAGCCTGAGCTTGCTATTGTTGTTGTAAAGTTTTGTGAAAAATTCGTACTAATAGTAATTGCTCTGGTTAACTTAATTCCACTCCTAACTGAACCATCTCTTTTATGATCCCAAGCACCTAAATTACTACCCACTTCTGCAGAATGATTTAACCCATGGTCCGGTAACCAACCAAATTTATAACCAATCGGAATTTGACCAATAACTTGATTCGCAGATCTATTCAAATTTTCATTATAACTTACTGAAATTGGATTAATTTTTTTAAAAATACTATGAACAATATTTAATGGCTTGAAATTAGGTTTCTTTTTATCCTTTTTTATAGCAGCCTGATCGTTTGCCTTTGCTCCTCTTGATCTCCCCCCTCTAATTCGCCCCCTGCTTCCAGTTCTACTTTTTATTTTTGAAGCTGGTTTATAAAACAATTCAACAAGTTGAATTGGCGCTAGAGTAAAATTTGAACCAAATCTTAATTGGGTATTTATGTTCTGTCCTTCTCTGGTTAGGTCATCAGACCATCTAAAATTTGCGGTGTAATTAAATGATGGTTTTAACCATTTGAAAATTCCGGGACTATATGATGTGTTAAAACTTTCTGTTTTTTGTGTAACGGTTCCAGGGTCTAGATTTTTGACAGCCGTCCATAAATATCCACGATATTCATTTAATTTACTTTGCCCGTTCCAGCTATACTTACTGGTCAAGGTATTGGTAAACTTATAGTCAAGATTTAAGGATCTATCTAATCCAAAATTATACGTCTCAGGGCTTTTAACACCACTTCTCGTCTGATTCCAAGTCAACTTTTCACTTATATTTAAACCTGTTCTAAAAATTGATGGAGTATAATAAATATGAAGATCACTAAAGGATTTACCAACTACTGGTATGTTTTTAGTCCAAATTAATGGCTTAATATAGTTATTTCTTCCGAATGGAATATTGTAAGTGAACTTACCAGAATAATTTTCAGATCGTCGCTCACTATAAGTTACATCTGAAGATATAGACTGGGACGCGCTTAGATTAAGAGAAAAATTATCGAGAGTATACTTCAGAAATTGATTATCTGATTTACTTGTTTTTTTAATCGATGTATTTACAGATATAGAGTTACTCTTTGTCATAATAGAATCTGGCACATCTTCTTGATCAACCAAACGATCCTCCCCAGAGTAATATTTTGGCTTACTTTGATTTTGCGTAAATGAACCATTGATAGGGATTGAAACTCCCCATGTGTTCGGAAAAATTTTATCAAAATTCATTTTACCATTTAAATTCAAGTTTTCAGAAGAATTATTTGACCTTGAAAGACGTTCTTGTAATCTGTGATAGTCTGCATCCTGACGACTATAAACAGCTGTTAAGGAACCAAGATCTGATAATTTTAGACTCGACTGCATACGCATAGCAACACCTTTTTCTTTTTTAACACCGCTTAAACGCAATTCATCAATCCAGAGCTCTCCGCTTATAGGGTTGTTACCCGTATTTTTCACGCCTAGAGAAAAATACTGTAATCTATTAAGAGCAGGCTTACCAACAATTATAATTTGTTTACCACTAGGGATTCCTGCTTCATCCATAAATATATATTTTCTAGTGTTTGCTGAATCTATTATAATATCTGATTCTAACTTTTTTTGAATTTTACTTAGATCACCTTCTTTTATAGACGTAAGCCAATCAAGGTCAATTCTAAAACTATTTCTCCCATCATCTTCGTCCCACCCATCAAATACAGGCTGTGTTATTTCATAGTAATCTTCACCTAAACCAAACTTTAAAGATAACTCTACATTTGTTTCAGCATACTTAATATCTGGACTATTGCCATACACATACATCTTCATGTAATCATATGTCATAAAACTTCTTTTCTGATTGTCATTTAACGTATAAAGAGTCTTTTGAGCTAATCCGGTATACTTTGCAGGCAGATCTTTAAATTCTAGAACAAGTGATTGTTCTTTTGAACGTATTTCATTTAGTTGATCATATTCTCCTTTCACACCTTTTGGAGGGATATAATCGGCATTATCTTCTGTATTTATTACAGCAACTTTAAATTGAGGCCCCTCATTTTCAATAGAATTAGATCTATTGCCAACAAAAGACTGAGAAATAAGACTTGAGTCTTGATCCATTATTCCAACTTCTTGCCATTCATTACCAACTATTTCCATTTTCGCTATTTGAATCTGTTTTTGAACTGAATCAAGACCAGTAATAGCGAGTCGAACATAGCGAATTTCATTCCATTCTATATTTTGGACTTTTTTAAAACTTGATAATGGAACTCTAAATAATTTCCAATTTGTTGGGACTCCATCTTTTTCTGTTGTTCCAGCAAGAAATGTAGTGTCTGTAAGCATAAAGTCTGCTGAAAAATAATCATTTGTTTTATCTAAAAATGTAGATCGGTCTAAATCTTCAGTATCCGGATATTTACCACCTTCTTGAATTCTAGAGCCTGTTCCATTTGATTCTGTACCATTTGCTTTTGAATAGTTTGAACTTCCTGCTTCATAATTCCAGTTATCTTCATTTGGATCTTCACTATCGGCAAACCTATTGATTAATATTGAATCACCACTCTGAAATAGATTATCATAAGTATCAGAGAATTCTAAACAACCACCCCAACCATCCTCATATTCATCAAAGCAACCGTCAAGACCTGTGTCTTCATCATCTTCTAAAAAACCATTCCCCAAGGTTAGTCCTGCTCCGGGAATGTCCTCTGTATTTAGTTTTCCATTCCCATCCGAATCTTCGGAAATTTTACCCATATCAATATGCAGTCTCCCTGTACTTCCTTTAACCCAAATTTCAAAAAACTTACTTTGAATTTGGTCATAATCTCCTGTATATAATGAAGTAGTAACTCCAACCCAAAGAGAATCAGGATCTAAATCTTTTTGATACTCTTTTGACTTATATCTTAAAACAAGAACATCCGTTGTCTCATTTCCCGCGCGAAGTGACGTTTGCTGATTCGGCCAAATATCTTTAGTTCTCGTCGGAACATATGGGTTAAACCAACTAAGTTTCCCCCTATTCCTCTGTTTAAATTCTTTTTCAAATGAAGAATCTATA
>ENA-ORDA01000871-ORDA01000871.1-marine-metagenome-genome-assembly--contig:-NODE-871-length-28136-cov-4.821234_pt1 | contig 28136 bp, 29 predicted proteins | sample MGYA00237778_ERZ508506 | MGnify/ENA primary metagenome ERZ508506 (study PRJEB26177, sample SAMN06267891) | marine metagenome | isolation source: Monterey Bay, California, USA | place: Pacific... | reverse complement strand
CTGTGCTGTGCTGTGCTGTGCTGTGCTGTGCTGAGCTGTGCTGTGCTGTAGTGTTGAGCAATAGTATTGGTCTTCAATCTCGTCGAGGCGTTGGCTATGTCCATAACGCCGACTTTATTTCCGAGGCTGAAGCCACTCAAACCCTACGAAACTATGCCGAACAATCGGTGGGCGCCAAAGTGGCGCAGGATTTAGCGTGTCGTACACTGAATTTCGAACCCGGATACCGCGGTACCCCTTGGACGCATAACTGCGTGGCTGTCGGTTTGTCAGCCGGCTTTATAGAGCCTCTCGAGGCCTCGGCGCTGGCTATGATTGAACAGGCAGCTTCGTTTTTGGTGGAAAGCTTTCCTGTCAATCGAGATCTTATGGGGCCCGCTTCCCGCGCGTTCAACCGAAAAATGGAGAGCAATTGGGCCAGTATTCAAGAGTTTCTTAAGCTCCACTACGTGTTAAGTGATCGTGATGACACGCCCTATTGGCAGCAGGCATGCGACGAGACTAGTATTTCTGAAGGCCTATCAGACAAGCTGGCCTTGTGGCAGATTCGCGCCCCTTGGCACCCCGACACGCCGCGTATTGACGAGCTGTTCCCGGCTGCGAGCTATCAGTACGTTTGGTTGGGTATGAACGGCCACCTCAATGGCGTGATAGGGTCGGCAGGTCAGGGTGGTAAAGATCACGCTTCAAGCAGCGCTGACCTTGATCCCATCTTATTTAAGGTGAGAGAGCGAGCGCTGCAATTGTCACGGGCTATGCCGGGGAATCGGCAGTTACTGAATGCCCTTCGGATGAATAACCCTTCAGCAACGGTAACAGCATGAGCAACTTTCAAATTCTTAATAATGTTGATCACAAAGATCTGCGTATCGTGGAGGCGGTTGGGCCCGAGTTTGGTGATGTCATCCATAGCTGCCCTGCGTACACCTTCGAGTTCAGGGATCTACAGGTGGATTTTCCGATTTTATTGCAGGCAACTGAGCAGGATGGGCTCATACCCGTGGCGGTAATGGGGTTTGAGTCAGGTGAGAATCTGTTTGTAAAAAACGCTCAATGGACCGCGCTAAGCCGGCCAGCTTTTATGCGAAAAGGGCCTTTTCTGATTGGTCAGCACCAATCTCCAGAGGGGGAAGAAGTGCGGTTGTTAAGCGTCGATATGGCGCATCCCCGGGTGTCCCATGGGACTGAAGGAGAGGCTGTTTTTCAGCCCCTAGGCGGTAGGACGCAGTACCTCGAGCAGCAAGCCGACTTGCTGGAGAAAATCCATGAAGGCGCTAGCCATACTCAGCGATTTACACAGTGTCTCGCTGACTTAGATCTGGTGGAGTCGATTACTCTCGACATTAGTTTGCACGATGGCTCGAAAAATCAGTTGCTTGGTTTTTCTGCGATCAATGAAGATGCCGTTAGAGCGTTGTCGGCGGAAAGCCTCGAGCAGCTGTCGCAGCAAGGGTTTCTTATGCCTCTGTTTATGATGCTGGCGTCATTATCGAACATGGGACGGCTGATTCAATTTAAGCAGCAAGCTCGAGATGCCAATCAGTGACAGATCAGACGCCTAAGCATGTTGAAACCGTTGAGGGAATTTCCCCGGATGCGATTCCATCCTGGGTATTTGAGCGGGAAGAACCTTTGGTGTTACGTGGGCTGGTAGCCGATTGGCCGGCTGTTCCCGAAGGTGATGGTGACCTGGAACAGCTTGAGACCTACCTTTCCAAGTTTTGGACAGCAAAGCCTGTCACTGCGTACGTGGCGCCCACTGAAGTGGCGGGTCGCTTTGGCTACAACGGAGCCTTTAACGGTTTTAACTTTCGCAGCGGTAATGCACCCCTGGAAGATATTTTGCAGCGCCTGCGAGAGCAGGCAGATCCGGAAAATAAAGAGCCCTTGTCGATTTACGTTGGATCGACACCTATTGCAGGATGGCTCCCTGGTTTTGAAAAAGCGAACACCCTAAAAATTCCGGGTGATCCCTTGGTCAATTTTTGGCTTGGAAACCGCACGACGGTCTCGGCACATTACGATTTTCCCAGCAACATGGCCTGCGTGGTCTACGGGCGTCGCGAGTTTACGCTGTTCCCTACGGATCAAATCGGCAACCTTTATGTCGGCCCTCTCGACCGAACTCCATCGGGGCAGCCCATCAGTTTGGTTGATTTTGCCGCGCCCGATTTTGATAAATTCCCGCGCTTTCGCGATGCTATGGCGGCTTCTCAGCGTTGTGAGTTGGGTCCGGGTGACGCTATTTTTATTCCAAGTATGTGGTGGCATCACGTCAAAGCGATGTCTGATTGTAATTTGCTGGTGAACTACTGGTGGCTCGATCACGAACAGCACTTCGGTTCGCCATTTAACGCGTTGTTACATGGCGTGCTGTCTATCCGCAATTTGCCGGAGGCTCAGCGTCTGGCCTGGCAAAAGCTCATGAATTTTTATGTATTTGAGTCAGATTCAGAGGCCACTGACCATATCCCGGAGCACGCCTTGGGTTGTCTGGGTGAAATGAATAAAATTGAGGCAGATCGCCTTCGTGAAGAATTACTCAACAGATTGAAGACATAGCTGCGCCCAGTAGGGACTTGGAGTCAGGTCAATGGAACATCAGAAAATCAAACATGTGGTCATAGCTGGCGGTGGCACCGCCGGTTGGATGGCCGCTGCGGCAGTAGCTAAGCTGTTGGGCAAAACGGTTAAGGTCTCACTCGTAGAGTCTGAGGAAATCGGTACGGTAGGTGTGGGAGAGGCAACGATCCCGACGTTACTCACCCTGCATGAACTACTAAAAATTAAGGAGCAGGATTTTATCAGCGCCGTAGGCGGCACCTTTAAGTTGGGTATCTCCTTTGAAAATTGGCACGATGTGGGCAAAGACTATATTCATTCATTTGGTTACACCGGTAAAGATTGCTGGGCCGCGGGGTTTCAACATTTTTGGCTCAAAGGAAAAGAGCTGGGAATAAGCAAGGACTTTGGTGAGTACTGCAATGAGTGGGCAGCTGCAAAGCAAAATCGATTTGCCGTTTTGCCCAACCAAAACCTGAACTACGCCTACCATTTTGATTCATCCCGGTATGCGGCGTTCCTTCGGAAAATAGCCGAAGAGCATGGCGCTGTACGTATTGAGGGTAAAATTGAAGCGGTACAGCAACATGAACAAACCGGTTTTATTACCGGATTGCGCTTGGAGAGTGGTCAGCAAGTCGACGGCGATTTCTTTGTGGATTGTACCGGGTTCCGAGGATTACTGATCGAACAAACCCTGCATGCCGGCTACGATGATTGGCAGCACTGGTTGCCCTGCGACAGCGCCCTGGCTGTACAAACAGAAAATGTCCAGCCCCCGATTCCTTACACGCGCTCAATAGCCCATGAGGCCGGATGGCAGTGGCGGATTCCACTTCAGCACCGCACTGGAAATGGCTTGGTTTATTGCAGCAAGTTTTGGTCTCGAGATGAGGCTGAGGCAAAATTGCGAGGAAATCTTGAGGGTGAGTTGGTTACCGACCCTAGGCCCATAAAATTTCAAACAGGCACTCGGCGACGTCATTGGGTTAAGAACTGTGTGGCTGTCGGTTTATCCAGCGGCTTCATGGAGCCTTTGGAGTCGACTAGCATCCATCTCATTCAGCGCAGTATTGTGCGGTTCATGCAAATGTTTCCTTCAGATGGGGTGCGTCAGCCCGACATAGAAGAGTTCAATAATCAGATGAAGTTCGAGATCGAAAATATACGCGACTTCATTATTCTTCATTACCACGTCACTAATCGTACGGATACGCCTTTCTGGCGTCATTGCCGTACTATGGAAATTCCTGAGTCCCTGCAGCATCGTATCGATCTGTTTAAGGAAACAGGACGGGTTTTTAAGGTCCCGACGGAGCTATTTGGGGAGAATTCTTGGACTCAGGTCATGCTGGGACAGGGCCTCAGCCCCGAGCAGTATCATCCAATTGTTAATATGATGGATGAACAGGAATTGCGGGACTTTCTAGGCGGCATCCATGGCTCGGTCGAGCGCTTGGTGAGTCAGCTGCCGGAGCACCAGAGGTTTATCGATCATTATTGCCGAGAGGCATGAATTTGTTCCATTTGGCCCTAGATTTTAACCCTCTTATCGTTTCTCGCTAGAACAAGCGGACGGCCCACAATAGCCTTTGTCGCGACCTATACGATCGAAGGATAGGCCCAAACAGTAACCATTAGGTAGATTCGAACATGAGATTTTTTCGCTCCCTCGCGGTATTAACCCTGAGTATCTCGTCTGTAGTGTTACACGGATGCTCAGATGATCAGTCGCCATTATCGAACTCTAATGAGGCCGAACAAGCGGCAAGGGCGCTGCTAACGACGCTGACCCTAGAACAGAAAGTTGGTCAAATGATTCAGGGAGAAATTGCACATGTTACGCCTGATGATCTTCGCAAATATGGTCTGGGTAGTGTTCTTAATGGCGGTGGGTCTTTTCCAGGGGGCGAAAAAAACGCGTCTATCGACGACTGGCTGGCCTTGGCCGATGCCTTTTATCAGGCGTCGATCGATACAACTGAGGGCAGCGCTGGAATTCCCGTAATTTGGGGTACCGACGCCGTTCATGGGCATAACAATGTTGTTGGAGCCACGCTGTTTCCCCACAATATTGGGCTGGGTGCCGCTGGCGATCCCGCGTTAGTCGCGGCGATTAGCGGCGCTACTGCAAGGGAAGTGAAAGCTACCGGCATCGATTGGATTTTTGCGCCTACCGTGGCGGTTGCACGAGACTATCGTTGGGGCCGTACATATGAGTCTTATAGTTCAGATCCTCAAGTGGTGTCCTCTTATGCGGGCGGCATGGTTGAGGCGATGCAAGCTGAGGGTATTGTCGCCACGACCAAGCATTTTGTCGGTGATGGTGGAACTTTTTCGGGGGTCGATCGAGGTGATACGCGGTTACCTCTAGAGGTTCTAATTGAGGAACACGGAGCTGGTTATAAGCCAGCCATTGCCGCCGGTGTTCAAACCGTCATGGCATCTTTCAATAGCTGGAACGGAGAAAAAGTTCACGGCAACAAAAAACTATTAACCGACGTATTACGCGGTGATCTTGGGTTCGACGGATTTGTCGTTAGCGATTGGAACGGAATCGGCGAGGTTGAAGGCTGTGCTGATGATGACTGTCCCCAAGCTATTAATGCCGGTATCGATATGGTCATGGTGCCTGAGGATTGGCTGTCGACACTGGAAAACCTGGTAGCACAGGTTCAGTCGGGTGCTATTTCAGAGGCCAGGATTGACGAAGCTGTACTGCGCATTTTGAAAATTAAATTTGAGTCGGGTCTGATGCAGCGTGGTCTGCCATCGAAGCAAGGACGCCCTCTGAGGTCACAGGTGGGCAGTGAGGAACACCGTGCTTTAGCGAGGGATGCTGTGCGTCGGTCCTTGGTACTCCTTAAAAACGACAATCAGTTATTGCCACTTGATCCCTCCGGGCACTACTTGGTAGTGGGTAAAGGTGCCGACAATATTGGCATGCAATCGGGCGGCTGGACTATTAGCTGGCAGGGCACTGGCAATACAAATTCTGACTTTCCAACGGGTACCTCACTGTTGGACGGCTTCGTGGAGCAAGTCGCTAAGGCTGGAGGCAAGGTCTACCATAATGAGCCTGTGCCAGAGGGTATCGAGGTTGACGCGGTTATTGCTGTTTATGGCGAGTCACCCTACGCGGAAACGCAGGGCGATATCTCCTCTCTAGCTTGGCAGCAGCCAAACTTCGAAGACTTGGCGCTCCTAAAGCAATACCAGAAACAAGGCTTCCCCATCGTTTCTGTTTTCCTGTCGGGTAGACCCTTATGGGTCAACCGTGAAATTAACGCATCGACAGCCTTTGTTGCTGCTTGGTTGCCGGGAAGCGAGGGTGCCGGTGTTGCTGATGTCCTATTTAGGCAGGCAGACGGGTCGGTGCAACACGAATTTTTGGGCCGCCTGCCCATGGCATGGCCAAGTGCCGATATCAACGGCAGTGATAGAGATTTAGCCGTTGTTGATGCAGCTTTCTCTCGCGGATACGGGTTGACCTCGGATGTATCTCAGCAGGTTGCTGTTCTCAATGAGGAGCCCAGGGGCAAGCCACTATCGCTTGATCGTCCAGTTTTCGCTGGCGGTGCTAGAGACCAGTGGCGGCTGTATTTAGGCAATAGACTCGATTGGGTGATTCCAAGCGGTCCTCGAGGTGGGTCGACTAAAGACAATCAGCTATCCGTCTCTGTCATCGACCGCCGTGTGCAGGAGGACTCAAGGCGCGTGGAGTGGACCGGTGATGGGAAGCGCCCCAGCCAGATTTATTTTCGGGCAGACATCCCTATCAATATTGAAGAGATGAGTGCAACCGGAGGGGCGATCGTTATGGATATACGTTTGATCCAGAGGCCTGTTGATCTGGTTAAGATGCGGATGGATTGCACCTGGCCATGCAGTGGGGAGCTTGACGTGACTCAGCACTTGCAAGGTTTGGACATTGGAGTCTGGCATCGCTTGGCCATTCCATTGGCCTGCTTCGAAGCAGCAGGTACCAATATGGGCGCTGTGGATGTACCTTTCTTGATGAGCACCCGGGGCGTCTTCACAATTGATCTGGCAGAGGTAACTTTGGTGGAAAAAAATTCTGACGCAAAAATGCTGAATTGCCCCACTCAAGATGTGGCCAGCCTTTAATAGATCGGACCTTCAATTATGTTGTCATCACTTGATATTACTATCGTTGCAATCTACGCCATCGCATTATTCGGTTTAGCCCAGTGGGTGTCTCGGGAGAAACCCGGGCACGAAAAGGATGCGTCAGACTATTTTCTTGCCGGTAAGTCATTGCCCTGGTGGGCGATAGGCGCGTCGCTTATTGCTGCCAATATTTCTGCTGAACAGATCATTGGCATGTCGGGGTCTGGTTACGCTATTGGCCTAGCTATTGCGTCTTACGAATGGATGGCAGCAATTACTTTAATTCTTGTGGGCAAATTTTTACTCCCCGTATTTTTGAAAACCGGCATCTACACCATGCCCCAGTTTCTGGAGCAGCGCTATGATCATCGCGTACGCACGGTGATGGCTAGCTTTTGGTTGGGTGTTTATGTCTTTGTAAATCTAACCTCTATTTTATGGTTAGGAGCTCTTGCCATTAATACCGTGGCAGGGGTCGACCTGACATTGGGTCTGGTGCTGTTAGGGCTCTTTGCCGTGTCGTATTCACTCTATGGTGGCCTCAAGGCCGTTGCACTGACCGATATAGTGCAAGTGGTGCTTTTAGTGGCTGGCGGTCTAATGATTGCGGTCATTCTCTTGGAGAAAGTATCCGGGGGTACCGGCGTGCTCAATGGGTTTGTCACGCTGATGGATACCGTGCCGGATCGCTTTGACATGATACTGGCGAAAGATCATCCGCATTACATGAGCTTGCCAGGGATCTCGGTCTTGATTGGCGGTATGTGGGTTATGAATGTGTCATATTGGGGCTTCAATCAATACATTATTCAGCGTGCGCTTGCGGCAAAAAGTGTGAGTGAGGCTCAGAAGGGCATTGCGTTCGCGGCTTTTCTCAAGCTACTTATGCCCCTCATCGTGGTTTTGCCCGGTATCGCTATGTTTGCATTGAACGCTGATTTGGCCACTCCTGATCAAGCGTATCCGTCGGCCATGGCCTTGCTACCTACGGGCATAAAAGGACTGGTCTTTGCTGCCCTTCTTGCGGCAATCGTCTCGTCACTGGCGTCAATGTGTAACAGCATTTCAACAATTTTCACCGTCGATCTTCTTCCTTCTATGGTTTCTAAGGAGTGGCTGGATCGTAATCTTGTCTTCAGTGGGCGCCTCACTGCGCTGGTGGCAATGGCCATCGCGATGGCCGCTGCGCAGCCACTACTGGGCAATTTTGATCAGGCGTTTCAGTACATTCAGGAGTTCACGGGCTTTTTCACTCCTGGCATTGTGGCCATCTTCCTATTGGGTATGTTCTGGGGCAAAACAACCGCAACGGGAGCCCTGCTAGCTGCCGTGGGGTCGGCGGTGTTGTCTTTGGCTATGAAGCTTCTGTTGCCTGCGCTGCCGTTTATTGATCGGGTGGGAATCGTTTTCTTGTTATGTGTTGCTATTGCGGTGGTCTGGTCTTTGGCAAGACCCCAACCGCAGCCCGGCTATATCGAACCCTCGGGTGTGAGCTTTGCGACATCGACAGGTTTTAATGCAGCGGCCGTTGTTGTCACTTGCATACTGGCATTCTTTTACGTCACCTGGTGGTGATATGCGGCTCTGGCTCGGGTTGGCACTTGTTTGTGCCGTTGCCGTATTAGCTTTTAGCGAAAGCACGCTAGCGGATCCCGCGCACTGCAAGCCAACCCTCGTTGAAAATTTTGAAGATAAACTCGATCCGACGGTATGGCGTACCGTTGAGGGTGACGGCTGTGATATCGGCTTATGTGGTTGGGGTAACAACGAGGTTCAGCATTACGCCGATCAAGCTGTTCGAGTTGTCGATGGGGTCTTATCGATTACCGTGGCCGAAAAAGATGGTCGGATTACGTCGGGCAAGTTGGTAAGCGAAGACCTTTTTCATCAGCAGTATGGACGCTTTGAGGCCCGCATCAACTTACCCAGTGGGCGGGGATTGTGGCCCGCATTTTGGATGATGCCCCAGGGTGACAGCCCATGGCCCCTTGACGGGGAAATAGACATCATGGAATGGACGGGCAATGAGCCCAATCGCCTCATAGGTGCTGCCCATTTTGGGCCCGTGCCGCCCAATAATGTGCACTATAGTGAAACGTTACGGCTGCCAGCCCCCTGGAATGAAGGTTGGCATGAGTTCGCGGTAGAGTGGACCCCTGACCGCATTCAATGGGAAGTTGATGGGCGCATTCATAGCACAATGACTCCTGACAATATTTTCCCCCATCCATGGGTCTTTGATCGCTTCCCGTTTTACCTAATACTTAATGTGGCCGTTGGCGGCACTTTGGGAGGCGAAGTTCATCGTCAGGATTTACCCGCGACCATGCGGGTTGACTGGGTTAAGGTTTATCCCATGACCTGCGTTCGCGAGGACGGCTAAGGCTAGCGCTCGCTGTCAGCGCCGTAGGGATCAGAGAGTTCTTGATATAAGAGCAGTATGGGGATGAGCAGGCAGGTTTTAACTCGCCGAAGTGACATCATCAAAGGTACTCTTTCTCATTCTATTTCTTGCCACTTATGGGGTGCCTTAGGATGAGCTAGAATGGGTGTCGGGCGCGAGGAGCTTTGACCGCACATCACCTCCAGAGGCATGCTTTTTGTCCCAAAAACATTTAACGGTCGTTCTCGGCGCTCACTATTTTTCTGTCAAATCAGGATACTAACCATGAATCAAGCGGCATCTCAGCCTTCGAACTTTCTGGATGACGACGTACAGTCCATCGAGGCTTTTGATCCAGACCTTTGGAAGGCTATGCGTTCAGAGACGCAGCGCCAGGAGGACCACGTCGAGCTGATTGCGTCAGAGAATTACGCTAGCCCCCGTGTGCTGGAGGCGCAGGGTTCGGTTTTGACCAATAAATACGCAGAAGGCTACCCAGGCAAACGTTACTACGGTGGATGTGAGTTTGTTGATGTAGCAGAGGATTTGGCGATTGAACGGGCTAAAACGCTTTTTGGCGCCGCTTATGCCAATGTTCAACCGCATTCAGGATCGAGTGCCAATATTGCGGTGTATCACGCATTGCTCGAGCCCGGCGATACCGTAATGGGAATGAGCTTGGCCGACGGTGGCCACCTTACCCACGGCGCATCGGTAAATTTTTCGGGAAAAATTTATAACGCGGTGCAATACGGCATTGATCACGATACGGGTCTCATCGATTACGATGCCTTGATGGAGTTGGCTAAGGAACACAAGCCGAAGCTCATTATTGGTGGTTTCTCGGCGTACAGCCGCATTATGGACTGGTCTAAGTTTCGTGAAATTGCAGACACCGTAGGGGCTTGGCTGCTGGTTGATATGGCTCATGTTGCGGGTCTTGTTGCGGCAGGAGTTTACCCATCACCCATGCCTTATGCTGACGTCGTGACGTCAACGACGCATAAAACACTCCGTGGGCCTCGCAGCGGGATTATTTTAGCGAAGGACGACGAGGCATTGCACAAAAAGCTGAACAGCGCGGTTTTTCCAGGTGCTCAGGGTGGCCCGCTAATGCATGTGATCGCTGCCAAGGCGGTAGCTTTCAAGGAGGCAATGGAGCCTGATTTTGCTGACTATCAGCGTCAGGTTGTTAAGAACGCCCAGGCAATGGCAGCTACCTTTATAGAGCGTGGGCACAAAATTGTGTCTGGTGGTACCGACAATCACCTCATGCTGCTGGATTTGATCGGCAAGTCTTACACCGGTAAAGATGCCGATGCGGCTCTGGGTGACGCTTACATCACCGTGAATAAAAATGCGGTTCCCAATGATCCGCGCTCGCCTTTTGTAACCTCTGGCTTACGTTTGGGAACCCCGGCCATCACTACCCGAGGTTTTTCTGAGGCCGACACAGCCGCGTTGACGCATTGGATCTGTGACGTCTTGGCTGCGCTTGAAACTGGCACTGGGGACACGGTGATCCCTGAGGTTCGTCAGAAGGTGTTAGAGGTTTGTGGTCGTTTACCCGTATATCGACGTTAGAGGTCTGCTATGCAGTGCCCTTTTTGCACAATCGATGAAACTAAGGTGATTGATTCTCGCCTCGTTGCTGATGGTGGCCAGGTGCGTCGCCGGCGCGAGTGTCTTGGTTGCAAAGAGCGCTTTACCACCTACGAGCTTGCCGAATTGGTAATGCCGCGCATCATTAAGCAAAACGGTAGTCGCGAGCCTTTTGATGAGCAAAAACTTCGCGGTGGTTTTCTGCGTGCGTTGGAGAAACGTCCGGTATCGGTTGAAGAGATCGAGAAATGGATAACCCAGATCAAGCATCAACTGCGTGCCACGGGCGAACGCGAGCTACCGTCAGACGAGGTGGGCAGTCATGTGATGGAAGCCCTTAAAGCTATGGATCAAGTGGCTTACGTGCGTTTCGCCTCGGTGTATCGGAGTTTCCAAGATCTCTCCGAATTTAGGGATGCCATTGAGAGTCTGGAGGCGGAACCCCCCGCAGAAACTTGAGCAGCTCCTCGGTACTGCCGCAAGACGCAGGGTTTATGGAGCAGGCTCTTGCAGAGGCCCGTAAAGGGCGTTTTTGGGCGACACCTAACCCTCACGTGGGTTGCGTCATCGTGTCGGATAATAAAATACTTGGGAAGGGTTTTACTCAACCTGTCGGCGGTGCACACGCTGAGATTATGGCGCTTGGGGCCTGTGCATCGCCCCGGGGCGCAACAGCCTACGTTACCCTAGAACCCTGCGCCCACCAGGGGCGTACCGGTCCCTGTGTCGAGGCGTTGATTAGTGCCGGGATCGGCCGCGTTGTGGGAGCACTGGAAGACCCCAATCCCAGTGTTTCAGGAAAGGGCTACGATCGACTGAGGGCCGCGGGCATTGCAGTCACTCAAGGTGTCTGCGCCGAGGCTGCGCGGGCAGAGTTGGCGGGCTTTTTATTGCGAATGGAGCGAGGCTGGGGTCGTGTACGTCTAAAGTTAGCCTGTTCCCTAGATGGACGCACGGCCATGGCCTCCGGAGAGAGCCAGTGGATTACGGGTGCCTTGGCCCGTCAGGACGTTCAGCGACAACGCGCGGCCAGCTCAGTGATTATTACGGGCATCGGCACGGTGCTAGCCGATGACTGCTCGCTGACCGTTCGATCCGACGAGCTGGGTTTACGCGGCGAAGAATTAACTCGGGCACTGCACCGGCCACCAACACGTGTGGTGCTCGACAGTAATGCCCGCACGCCAAGGGATGCTCGGGTTCTGTCATCTAACGCTCCGACCCTAGTGGTAACAGCAAGCGGAAAGCAGGGGCCTTCCGGCGCCCTGCACAAGACGGCACCTGTTACGGTGGCGGGGCTCGATCTTAGGGATGTATTGGAAAGTTTGGGATCACAAGGTGCTAACGAAATTTTAATTGAAAGCGGTCCCTCGTTAGCGGCGGCGTTTTTAAAAGCAGAGCTGGTCGATGAGCTACTCATCTACCAAGCGCCAGTGCTTTTGGGAAGCTCTGCGCGACCGCTTGCAGATCTCGCCTTTTCCGAGTTGAAAGATGGCATCCAATTGGCTTATCAAGAGGTGAGTCCCTTGGGCTCAGATCTGCGTATCATTGCTGCTGTTTTAAAGGGAAACTAAAGACGTGTTTACAGGAATCATTCAGGCCGTTGGCGAGATCGCAACGATGGAAACCCGAGGTGGTGACCTTCGGTTAAGGGTGCTTACGGGAAAGCTTGACCTTAGCGATGTGCAACTGGGTGACAGCATTGCAACGAGTGGGGTTTGTTTGACAGTCACGGGATTACCCGGTGACGGATATTGGGCGGATGTCTCAATTGAGTCTTTGAACCTGACGACACTGGGAGACCGCAAGCCGGGTGACCATGTCAATCTAGAGAAGTCACTGACGCCTACATCACGCCTGGGTGGTCACATTGTAAGCGGCCATGTCGACGGGGTAGGCAGCGTCGTATCGGTAGCTCAAGAAGGGCGATCCTGGCGCTACATTATTTCCGCACCGCCAGAGCTAGCTCGCTATATCGCGCACAAGGGGAGTATTACGGTCGACGGTACTAGCCTAACGGTCAACTCCGTCGACGGTGCGGAGTTTGATCTTAATATTATTCCCCAAACCTTCGAAGAGACCGTGTTTGGAGAGTATCGTGCAGGTTCCAGGATAAACCTAGAGGTCGATGTGATCGCGCGTTACTTGGAACGACTCCTGCAGGGAGACAGTGCGTCTCAGAGCTCAGGCCTTTCAATGGACACCTTACGTGCTTCGGGGTTTATTCATGACTAATTCACTCACCTACCGCGATCCAGAGGGTCTGATTAGTGACCTTCGCCATGGACAAATGGTGTTGCTGTTGCTTGAGGACAGCAGTGGTGGTGTTACGGGTATCGTCACTATTGCCGCAGAACTTTGTGAGGCAAGCCACATTACGTTCATGGCGCGGCAGGCCAGAGGGCTGATTTGCCTGGGGCTCACTCGAGAACGCTGCGACTATTTGCACTTACCCTTAATGGTGGAAGGGCAGGGCGATGCTGCACCGTTTACGCTTTCTATCGAGGCCGCAGAGGGTATTGAAACTGGAATCTCGGCTAAGGATCGGGCGCACACAGTTCGCGTGGCAGTGGCACCCCAAACCTCTGCGGCCGACTTGGTGCAGCCAGGACATATTTTCCCAGTGGCGGCAGAAGAGGGAGGGCTCCTCACTCGGGCTGACCGAGCGGAAGCCACAACAGATTTAGCCAGGCTTGCTGGCCTGTTTCCTGCGGCTGTTTTCACTGAGGTTTTGGATGAAACGGGTAACATGGCGAGGGGCGATGCGCTTGAGCGGTTTGCCGTGCTCCACGAGCTGCCAGTGGGTAAAGTGTCTGAACTTATCGACTACCGTCTTACGACTGAGCGCACCATTGAGCGTATTCGACAAGGGGCGATCAAAACTTCGCACGGTGAATTTGAGCTGACCGTCTATCGTGAAATTCATCACGGATCAATCCACTTGGCGTTGAGCCGAGGAAACCTGCAAACTGACGCGACGACCCTTGTGCGAGTGCACGTGACCTCAGCGCTTCGAGATTTGGTGGGAACCACCCTTGAAGGGCAAGCTACGTGGCGTTTTGATACCAGTTTATCTGAGATCGCGGCATCAGAGCGGGGCGTTCTCGTGCTGATATCGAGACCTGAGACAGCGGAGGAACTCCTTGCCAGCGTTGACCGACTGTTGGGATTGCCTATTGCCGACAACGTTGCCTCTCAGGCCGGCTATGCTTCTGTGGGTCTGGGTGCTCAGATCCTCAATGACCTGGGTGTGGGAAAGATTGAACTGCTGGGTGCGCCACTGAAGTACAATGCCCTCGCCGGGTTTGGGCTGGAAGTGGTAAATTTTGTCGCGCCCACGTAACACGCACGAAATTTTTAGGAGAATAGAATGAGTAGCCAGGGAATACGAACAACCGAAGGGACGCTAGGACCTAACCAAGGGCGCTACGTATTAGTCGTAGCTCGATGGAATAGTTTCGTTGTCGAGCACCTGCTAGAAGGTGCTCTGGATACTTTGCGTCGTCACGGTATCAGCGATGAGCAAATGCATATTGTGCGAGTACCTGGTGCTTTTGAAATTCCAATCGCCTGCCAGAAACTGGCGCAACGCGACGACTGTGACGCCATTATTGCGCTCGGTGCTGTTATTCGAGGCGGCACGCCTCATTTTGAATATGTGGCGGGAGAGTGCACTAAAGGACTTGCGCAGGTGCAAATGGAAACTGGCAAGCCCATCGCGTTTGGCGTACTGACAGTTGATTCAATTGAGCAGGCGGTTGAGCGTTCTGGAACCAAGGCAGGAAATAAGGGCGCCGAGGCAGCCATGAGTGCTCTAGAAATGGTGAGTTTGAGTATCGCCCTAGGAGCCTGAAGGTCATGTCATCGGTTAATGCCTTGGCGGCGCAGCGGCGGCGTGCTCGACACTTTGCTCTTCAGGGCCTCTACCAGTGGTCTATGACTCGGGCGAATCTTGCAGAAATTGAAGCTGAGTTCCGAATCGACAACGATTTTTCCCACGTCGATGGTGAATACTATCGATCTCTGCTTACGGGTGTCGTGCAAGATGCAGGCGATCTCGACAGCAGTTATGAACAGTTGCTGGATCGGCCGCTTGACGAGTTAGACCCTGTCGAACGCGCGTTACTGCGCCTTGGCACGTTTGAACTTAAAGAGCGCATTGATGTGCCCTACAGGGTGGTAATCAACGAATCCGTAGCCCTTGCCAAAAAATTTGGTGCCACCGACAGCTACCGATATATCAACGGCGTACTCGACAAAGTCGCGCGCAGCTACCGCCAGATTGAAATCGATGCTGAAGCCTAAGTAACCCGTTGTGGCGGGGCGTGAGTTTGACCTAATTTATCGCCACCTTGGTTTATTTGGCGCGGGCTCCCAAGTACGTTTGGGGGTCGGGGACGATGGTGCTGTGCTGGCACTGCCGCCCAACTCAGAACTCGTTGTATCCTCTGATAGCCTTGTTGAAGGCACTCACTTCCCAGAGCTCACGCTGCCTGAGTATGTGGCGACACGTGCGATTGCGGCCGCTGCTAGTGATTTGGCAGCTATGGCCGCTGACCCCCTTGCAATGACTCTGGCACTAACCTTACCTGACCCCGACGAACTCTGGCTGCATAGTTTCAGTCAGGGTCTAGAGCGATGCGTGCAGGCGTTGGCTCTGCCTTTAGTGGGTGGGGATTTGACCCGCGGACCCCTGTCGGTGACCGTTACAGTGATGGGCAGTGTGCCGACAGGTGGCGCGTTAAGGCGTTCTGGTGCTAAGCCAGGAGACCGGCTTTGTGTGACACACACGTTAGGTGATGCCGCTGCAGGACTCGCATTGATTATGGGGCAGCTGCCAAGTGAACCTGAGATTGCCCTTGAGGATGAAGAGTTTCTGGAAGCGCGATTTTATCAGCCGACAGCGCGCCTAGAATGGGTGCCCTGGCTCCGTGAACATGCCCGCAGTGCTATCGATATTTCAGATGGCTTGTTAGTTGATACAGAACACATGGCAGATGCCTCGGGTTGCGCTTGCTCCATCGACAGTTCATCACTGCCCATGTCATCTGCATTGTCCGGTTTTGATCAGACACTGAAATTGGACTGGGCGTTGGCTGGAGGCGATGATTACGAACTCGCCGTGGCCGTACCCCCTGGGGTGCCGTTACCGTCGGGGTTAATTCAAGTGGGGGAGTTTCATGATGGGTCGGGGGTGCAATGTGATTATCGGCCAATTGCGCGCAAGGGTTTTGATCACTTTGGAGCCTAAATGAACAGCCAATTGCCTACAGTTGCCCAGGTTCTGAAATCACCAGCATTGCTGCTAGCGACCTGGTGGGGCGCCGGGCTATCGCCCCGAGCACCTGGAACCGTGGGAAGTTTGGCAGCACTACCTTTTTGCTATTTCTGGCTTTTGGCCCTTCCTGCCTGGGGCGTTGCTGGCTTGGGTCTAACACTGTTATTTATCGGGGTATGGGCCGCAAAGCAGGCGGGGAAAGCTTGGGGCAAGGTTGATCATGGCGCCATCGTTATTGACGAAGTCTTGGGGCAACTCTTAGCGCTGGCACTGCCCTTTTACGTGCTAGATGCCTCTGCAATAAGCCTTGAATTTTTGCTGGTCGGATTCTTACTTTTTAGACTGTTTGACATTGCCAAGCCTTGGCCGGTTAGTCATTTCGATAATCATTGGAAGTCTGGCTGGGGAGTGATGCTGGACGATGTAGCCGCAGGTTTTTTGGCCGGATTGGGGGGGCTGCTCATTTTGCCGCTATTGGCTTAATCGCTTAATGTTTGCGCCGAACCATGGCTATTGCGAGATCTGCTAAGGGTTGTGCGCGGTCGCCGTAGGGGTTTAGGCAGGTTATTGCTTCAGCCAATAACCTTTCGGCTTCATTCTGAGCCTCTTCGAGTCCAAGACAACTCACGTAAGTAGATTTTTCCACGGCAATATCTTTGCCAGCAGTTTTTCCTAGGGTGGCACTATTTTCGGTCACGTCCAGTATGTCATCGGCGACCTGAAAGGCCAGGCCAATAGTGCTGGCGAATTGATCAAGACGCTGCATGTCTTGCGCGGTAGCGTTGGCACATACTGCACCTGAGAGTACTGCGGCTCTGAAGAGAGCGCCGGTCTTCTGCTCATGGATAAGGCGGAGCTGTTCGAATGTAGACGCCTTACCCTGTGCCGCCATGTCCAAGGCCTGTCCTCCAACCATGCCGTTAAAGCCGACGGCGTTTGCTATGAGTGTGATCAGTTTCAGGCGCGTGCCACTGGCTAGCCGTTCGTCTTCCGAGATTAAGGAAAAGGCTGCGGCCTGAAGCCCATCACCGATCAGAATGGCCGTAGCCTCGTCGTAGACCGTATGCACAGTAGGCTTGCCTCGGCGCAGGGCATCGTCGTCCATTGCTGGCAGATCATCATGAACCAGAGAGTAGGTATGGAGCCATTCTATGGCGGTGGCTGCTGAGGCGGCAGCGTCTTCCGCTCCTTCGCAAAGCATATGATAACTAGCCATGACCAAACGAGCCCGTAGCTTCTTACCGCCATTTTCAAGTACATACTGCAATGCCGCAGCCAGGCGCGGATCATCACAATGCAGCGGGGTTTCGGGTTGGTTCACATCACTCATGAATCTATGGGTTGGACCTGACCATCCTCTGTCACCATGGCGACGCGCTGCTCAGCAGCGTCAAGAACCTTGCCTGCGGTCGCCACCAAGGTCATTCCTTGCTCGTAAAAAGTCAGTGAGTCTTCGAGGGACACATCAGGGTCTTCTAATTTCTCGACAATATCGGCGAGCGTTTCCATCTGTTCCTTAAGTGATGGCGAAGCATCGTTTTCGTTGGCTGCTTTAGGCAAAGCATGACTCCTGATGGTTGTGGCATAGACTTTTTTGGTTTAACAGCGTCACGGTTAAACAATGTTTGTTAGGGCTTCCGCCGAAGCTGCCGTTAAGGTTCCAGCTTTAACAATGTCATCGCAGGTAAGTCCTGCCGCCCTGCGATTCTCGGTCTGACTTCCATGATGAATAAATGCATCTGGAATCGCGATATGACGAATCTCGATCTCAATATTGGCGCCTGATAAAAACTCAGCCACGGCACTGCCTGCCCCTCCTGCAAGGGCGTTTTCCTCTACTGTGATTAGCCGATCATGGGATCGTGCGACTTGCAGCAGCAGCGTCTCATCAAGGGGTTTGGCCCAGCGCATATCGATCAGTGTGGCTTTCAGAACTCTTGCCGCTGCCTCTGCCTCTTCTAACAAGACACCAAAATTGAGGATCGCGACGTTATGTCCAGTTCTCAGGGTTACGGCTTGCCCTATGGGCAGCGCAGTCATTTCTTCCTCAATGAGGGCGCCGGTTCCTGCACCGCGGGGATAACGAACCGCCGCGGGGCCATCGTGCTGATAGGCTGTGTGGAGCAGTTGGCGGCACTCGTTTTCATTAGAGGGACAGGCGATGATCATATTGGGAATGCACCGCAAATAGCTCAGGTCATAAACGCCATGGTGGGTGGCGCCGTCTTGTCCGACTAACCCACCGCGATCAATAGCAAAGGTAACGTCCAAATTTTGCAGAGCAACATCGTGGATGAGCTGGTCGTAGGCGCGTTGCAAAAAAGTGGAGTAAATAGCCACAACAGGTTTCAGCCCATCGCAGGCCATGCCGGCGGCAAGGGTGACGGCATGCTGCTCGGCAATGGCAACATCGTGGTAGCGACTAGGGTACTCCTGAGAGAACTGCACCATGCCTGAACCTTCGCACATGGCCGGAGTGATGCCGATCAAGCGATTGTCAGTAGCTGCTGTATCGCATAACCAACGGCCGAATACATCCTGATACTTTGGGGGCGAGGGCTTCTTAGAGGTGCTGGTATCTGGGTTGGCTTCAATTTTGTTAATGGCGTGATAGCCCACCGGATCACTCTCTGCTGGGCTGAAGCCCTTACCTTTCACTGTGCGGATATGGAGTAACTGGGGTCCCTTGAGTTCTATCATTGCCTCAAGTGTTTGCACCAACTGAGGGAGATCGTGGCCATCTAAAGGGCCGACGTAATTAAACCCGAGCTCTTCAAACAGCATGCCCGGTGCCACTAGACTTTTCATCTGCTCTTCAGTCTTTTTAGCAAAATCCCATGCAGTGCGCACGTGCTCAAGAATGCGTTTTGAGCCCTCTCGCAAAGCGATGTAGGTAGGGCTTGCCCAAATTTTGGCGAAGTAGTTGGCTAAACCCCCGGTGTTGTGCCCGATAGACATCTGATTATCGTTAAGTATGACCAGCATATTGGGTCGAACGTGCCCGGCGTGTGCGAGGGCCTCGAAGGCCATGCCTCCGGTAATAGCACCATCACCGATGACCGCCACGACTTTACGATCTAATCCTTGCTGATTGGCGGCGATTGCCATTCCCATGGCAGCAGAAATGCTGGTTGAACTATGTCCAACCCCAAAGGTATCGAAGCTACTTTCACTGCGTTTCGGGAAACCGGAAAGCCCCTCCGCCTGCCGGATGGTTGCAAGTCGCTCCATTCGTCCAGTAAGGATTTTATGCGGATAGGTTTGATGACCCACATCCCAAACGATCCTGTCTTCGGGCGTATTCAGCACGTGATGCAATGCAATGGAGAGTTCTACAACCCCCAATCCTGCACCAAAATGGCCGCCAGTCTGACTGACACTGAACAGCATATATTGTCGTACTTCATTGGCTAGAGTTTGTAAGTCGTCTTCGCCTAAGGATCGGAGTACCCCGAGGTCGGAGTTGATCTGCTCCAGCAGTGGTGTGATTGGTTTTACTGTTGGGAAAGTTGTTGTCATGTCAGGATGATAACCCATCTACAGGCACTTCAGTGGTGGGCCTTTTGACGCCCGCATAACCCAGTAAGCTTTCCTGAAGTAGTTTGCAGCCCTCTTTTCCCAAAGTTTTTCCATCGGGCCAAAATAACAGGGGATCAACCACGCCCTGATCGTTGGCCAGCAGGGTATTAATGTCCAAGAGACTGGTGCCAGCCCTGTTTACTATCCAGGTCGCCAAGCGGCCTTCAAAATCTTTTAGTGCCTGAGCTTCCGATTTTAGCGCCGGCGTAATGGCGGGAGGTACAACCACGAAGCTTGGTGCCACGCTCCAATAAGCGCGGAGAGTATCGATCTCATCGAGTGCGTTAAAGGTTGATTCCGCATTGCGCAAGCCGTCGCTGCTATCTAAAAACAGCACCATGGTAACGGGTCTATAGTGTGCCACGGCCCGCTCAAAACACTTGGCGATGGTGGCGGGGGTAAACAGTGGTGAAGCCTTTACGCGCAGCTGTTGAGGGGCTAGTTTTTTCGCTGAACGCATTTTCCACTCAGAGAATACAGAACCGCCAAGGACGAGAGTGGATGAGTCTTTACTGACCCTAATTTGATCGGTTTCCTCAAGAAAAATACGAACCCGTTCGCAGGAGGTATCAGAACTCTCAAGGGGTGGATCAATAGAAGTCACTATGGCAACGATAAGTGGCAGTGCAAGGATGGGTATGAGCAGCCAGGTGAAGCGCATAGACTCGTCTTCGGAATTAAGCTGCTGTTTCATGCGCCCCCTTTTAGTCTGCCCCTTTGTTGGTGCAATTAGGCCCGAATAGCCACAGAAAAACACTATAAAGGAGTTAATTTTGCCATTTATTTGAGATTAATGTGCAGACCTGCGCTAAAGTTTTGACCAGCGGAGCAAAAGATAGGCGATATGCTATACCAAAGAAAAATTTCTAAAGGCGATGCGTTGTCTGCCAAGCTGGGTTTTCAGCTGCAAACCACACGCTATGTCTTGGCTGGCACTCAAATGCTGGGTGTTTGTGGCGGTATGTTTTTGCTGTGGTACCAGTCTGTTCCACTGCCAACCCCCGCATGGGGCATCGGCATGTTGATTTTATCTTTTGTGCAGTCCATGCATATGAGTCAGGCGTTAGAAAAGCAGCGCCACATCACAGCAGTGGGTCCGGTCCTTAGGGAATTACTGGTCTCTGCAGCGATAGGCGGTTTTGCATGGTCTGCGACCATTATCTGGATGGGTGAATACCTCTCAAATGAAGTGCTGTATGCGCTCATTATGATCATGGTAATTATTAATGTTGCCACGGTAGCCGCGACTGCTGTGGTTCGAGAGTTTTATCTTGTATGGCTTTGTTCTTCGCTAATACCCGTTGCGTGTTGGCTGGCATGGACCGCTGACGCGAGGCCGTTTAACCTGATATTTGCCGCGGTACTTTGGGGCTTGGCAATTCTGATGGCGATTTTGAGTTACGGCATTAGCCGATCTTTTAGTCAGATGGTTGAGTCGGGCCTTGAACGTGAGGCTATGGCCAAAGATATGGCTGGATTCTCTGAGACGCTTCGCGCGAAAAATACCCAGCTTCAAGAAGCCAGAAAGCAATTGGCAGATCTTGCTAAGCTCGATGAATTGACGGGGCTTCGAAATCGGCGGGGCGCTGACAGAGCGTTCGATATGGAGGTCAGTCGCGCGCAGCGTGGCGGCAGTTCCATCGCCGTTATCATGATAGATGTTGATCATTTCAAAGCCTACAACGACACTTATGGCCACCCATCAGGCGATGACGTTCTAAAGCGCATTGCGGGTGTCTTGCGTTCTGTCACGGCGCGAGCGGGAGAGCTGGCTATCCGTATGGGTGGTGAGGAGTTTTTATTGCTGCTGCCCGGCGCGAATCAAGCCGATGCCTTGGTGGCGGGTGAGCGAATCCGTACCCGGATTATGGCACTAGAAATTGAGCACTCGGCCTCACCCTCGGGCTCAATAGTCACGGTGTCTCAAGGCGTGGTGGCCTGTATTCCCTCTATGACTACCGAGTTTAAACAACTACTAGAGGCGGCCGATAAGGCGCTTTACTCCAGTAAAGAAGGAGGCCGTAACACGGTGACGCTATCACCTTTCAGGCCTTAATCGCCCTCGGGGTTAGGTCCTCCATCGCGTCGTAAGCGGCTGATTTGTCGCCGTTGATGTTTATCGGGACGGTGATCGGGTCTATTGAGACCCCCGGCAGCACGTCGCAGCAAGGTTTCTCGCTCGCGACGGGCAATGCTCTCCACAGATTCTTCGTACAGCTCCTGGGCTCTTGACGCGGGGCCTCTCTGGTCGCTCAGACTTCGTACTGTGATATCTTTTTCATCCCAACCTTGGCGTATTGTCAGACGATCTCCAATGGCTATCTCTCGACTGACTTTAACTCTTTGTCCCTCAAGTTGAACTTTGCCGCCCTCGATCGCGGCTTTGGCAAGACTGCGAGTTTTAAAAAATCGCGCTGCCCAAAGCCACTTATCGACGCGCACCTTGGTGATTTTGGTCTGTTTATCCATCAAAACTGGGTAGTCCCTTAAAGAGCTCATCAAAGTGGAGCACGGCTGGATAGCGGGTTTTTGCCCGCATGCATTGACTGCTGTCGGGTTGCCGTAGCGTAATTAAGTGCTTTACTCCGTAGGCTTCAGCTGACGCAAGGACTGATTCGGAGTCGTCAATAAATAAGGTGCGCTGTGGCTCAAAGGCACTGGCCATTTGCAGCTGCTGCCAAAACGCTTGGTATTCTTTGGGTGCACCGAAGCTATGAGAGGTGAAAATTTTATCCAGCCAAGGCTCAAGGTGCACTTGCTCTAGTTTGATACGCAGGGTGTCTGGGTGGGCATTGGTGACCAATACAACCTCACAGTGGCTAGCGCGCAACCTCCGGAGAAAATTTTCCGCCTCTGGCCGCCAACTGATGTTAGCAGCGTGCTGTTGTTTTAGCTGTGCAATATCGAACTCAACGATGCTTGACCAAAAGTCTAGACAGTACCAATTGAGATGCCCACTTTCTTTCGCATGAATCGGGTTGAGAAAGGCTTTCGCCGCCGCAACATCGATCCCTTTGTTTTGGGCGTAGGTGGCCGGAACGATCTCGGTCCAGAATTCGGTATCGAAGCGCAGATCCAACAAAGTGCCGTCCATATCAAGCAGCACCGTATCAATGTTTGACCAATCCACGCCCAGAACAGATTTGTCGGTATGCACACTCAGTGCCATGGCAATGTTACCCTCTCTCACGATGGAGATATTAAAACACGCGTTCCCTCTGCCCCCGAAGTTGCCCTCTGGCTATAGCCCATTGCCCGGAGATTTAATCCCCAACGTGCTGACGCTCTTAGCGCGTACATCTGCAGCCTTGGTAGGCTATTACCACGACGCCGAGTCTGTAACGGTAGACCGGAAGGCAGATCGCAGCCCCGTTACAACCGCGGATCGTAGCGCTCACGCGGCCTTAGCCCAAGGGTTAGCGACGCTGACGCCCGACGTGCCCTTTTTATCCGAGGAGTCTAGTACCGAAGAAATACGCGAGCGCCGTGACTGGCGGATCTGTTGGATGGTCGATCCCCTCGATGGAACGCGGGAATTTTTGGGTCGTACGGGTGAATTCACAATAAACGTAGCCTTGATCGTTGATCACGTTCCAATCTTGGGATTCATCGCACAGCCAATTGAAAACCAGTGCTATTTGGGTATGCCTGGGTCTGGTCTTTGGTGCTGTGCCGGTGATGATTTTGAGCAGCTCACGGAACTTAGCCCCAGTGTGACCCCAGGCAAAAATGTTCGCATGTCTGCCAGTCAGCGTCATAGCCCCCAGCGTGTTGCCGCGCTGATTGAGCTGTTGTCGGGTTCGGGATTGCCCGTAGAGCGCGTTAATGCAGGCAGTGCGCTAAAATTTTTTGCGCTCGTTGATGGTCGGGCGGATATTTATCCCCGAAGTTCACCCTGTTATGAGTGGGATGTTGCTGCTGGAGACGCGTTGGTCCGGGCGGCTGGTGGACAGGTGTTAACCGCTGAAGGTCTGCCCATGGCTTATAATCATCGCGACACACTCTTGGTACACTATTTTGTCGCGGCAGCGCCGTCTGGGTTGCTTTGGGTGCCCTTGCTTGAGGGAGCACATAAACTATTTAAAGAGTCACGCGATGCGCATGCGTCCAACGTTGTAGAGGGCCTTGGTAATGGCTAATGAGAACGATGCTGCAAATGAGGAGATGACCCCAGCCATGCGTCTGATGGTGCTTCAGTCAAAGCATCGTGGGCTCGATCAGAAAATCGCTGAGCTGCAGTTACAGCCCTACCATAACCAGCTACTTATTCAGCGGCTGAAGAAAGAAAAGTTAAGGTTACGAGATGCCATTGAACGCACTAAGGATGAAATGATTCCTGATCTTAATGCCTGATCCTAATGCCTGTAGACGTCAGCACAAGATCGCCCCTTCATGGGTGAGAAGCCACTCTTTGCGATCTAAGCCTCCGGCAAATCCTGTGAGGTCACCACGGCTACCCACAACACGGTGACACGGCAATACGATGGAAATCGGGTTGCGCCCCACCGCATTTCCAATTGCTCTGGGGCTCGTAGGGGGTTGAAGGGTTTCAGCGAGTTGTCCGTAACTTAATGTCTGGCCAAAAGGAATAGTCATTAATCGCTGCCACACGCGCTGCTGAAAATTCGTGCCCGCAGGTGCTACAGGTAAATCAAACGCGGTTAATCGCCCATCAAAATAAGCCTGAAGTTGCCTTACACATTCATCAAGTAGCGGACAGGAATTTGCCGTATCGGCTGTTGATGAAGCTCGATCGAGGTTCCAGCCGATACTCTCGACAGCCTGAGCGCTTCCCACAATGCTCAAGGGCCCTAGGGGGCTGGTAATTTCGATCTCGTAGGTTTCTGTTTCGCGCATTGTTTACTGATCTCCCGGATCCTTTGCGGTGCTAGCGTGTGCAGCGAACCCGGCTCCCGCTTGAGCGTAAAGGTTGAAGGCCGAGATGCCTAAAGAGTGTAGTTGCGCTGAATGCTCTTCATGCCGCACCACTGACGCTATATCACCGGAATACCCCATGGAACGAATGAGCTCTGCTACCAAAATATTTTCAGGGTGATTAGTGAGGGCCAGCATGATGACCTTTACTTCTTTTAGATTTATTCGCACCCAAAAATCTGGGTCGGAAGCATCGGCGCAAATAACACGCCGCTGTTCCTGTTGGTGGTGAGTAGCCTTTTCCATTGAGGCCTCAACGCCCAGTAAGGCTTCACCTAAGCGAGGTGCTAGGGCCTCGTAAGCGCCGGTACCCACTCGACCCATTCCCAGAATGACTGTGTTGATGTTGTCGGTACGCTCATACGTGTGCAGTAACTGCACTGACCTATGGCCAAGTAGTTGGTCGCGGTGTTTTCTGTAAAAACCGTGGGAGGCCTTACTCATTGGTGCAGCCAATAAAAAACTAATGGCGAGGGCAATCGATAGCGTGGAGCTCCAGACAGGAGCAATCCACCCCAACCCAGCGGCGACAGAGATCACGATAAGCCCAAATTCACTGTGGTTGGACAGGGCGGCGGAAGCTAAAACTGCAGTCCTCGGTGTGGTGTGCAACCGTGTCATTAAGAAGAAGTAGAGCAAGGGTTTAGCTACAGATGCCAGGCCTAAGATAATTGCCACGCCAATAAGTATTGTTGGGGGCCAGCCGCCTAGACCAATGGACAGAAAGAAGCCCACTAGAAACAGATCTTTGAGTTGAGTGAGGTTGGCTGCCAGGGCTTTAGTTTTTTGCGCACCGGCTAGCATCGCGCCAATCAACAGGGCGCCAAGGTCGCCTTTCAATCCCACAAGTTCCGATAGCCCAGCGGCCCCAATAGCCAGTGCTAGCCCCAGCAGCGTTAGCAGCTCGCCATAGCCGCTTACCGACAGCAGTTTGAGGATAACTGGTCGCGCTGGAATGATAAGAAGTAATCCCAGGGCATAGACGCTGGGTACTTCTCCTGTGGTCACCGCCAGAAAGCCCACAGCTACTAAATCTTGAACAATTAATATGCCGATGGCGAGAACTGCGTGGCTCGACTGTAGCTCTCCGCGTTCCTGCAGGGTTTGAATCACAAACACCGTGCTTGAGAATGTGAGCGCGAACGCGATCAGAGCGGCACCCGCCAGTGACAGGTTAAGTACCGGAAAAGCTCGCGCAAGTCCGATGAGCAGTAGCAGTAAAAAGCCTTGAGAGACCGCCATGTGAATAAGTGTGGTACCCCAAACGTTGAGCTTTAGGAGCGCCTTAATATCTAATTTGAGTCCTATGGTGAATAGCAGCAGTGTGATGCCAAGGTCGGACAGCTGCCCCAGCCAGCTACCCGCCGCTATGCCAAGTTCATGTAGAACAAAGCCGGCCGCGAGATAGCCTATTAGGGCGGGAAGGCCTAGTGCACGGCTAGTTAAACCGCACAGGAGGGCAACTAAAATGATGAGCGGTTGTAAAAAATCAGCCATGGCGAGTCAAGGCACTCATCATCGGGGGGTTACCAACGCAAAGGCCACAGTGGTAACGAGGCAAACCTCAATTATGGCCATTAGCGAAGTGGCATTCCCCGCCGCTGTAAAAATATCCAGCCCCGCCAGCGCAACTAACAACGTTAAGACTAGGCTCAGCCTTGCAGTGCCCATCAAGCCTATACCTAGAAGTAACAAAATCACGCCTCGGCCCGCTTCTAAGAGGCTGATCACGCTCAGTGGTACCACCCACAGGTTTCCTACGGCTAGGCAACCGGCAAAAATTGCAAGGGCGGTGGCGCAGTGGCGCGACACGCGACCAAAACCCAAGTTGACAACGCCATGCTCCTCACCAGAGTTTATTGGTGGTGTCGCTTTACTTATTTGTAATTTGGCCTTGGGCATGGGCTATAGCTTAGACTGACTTGGGCTCGCAGTCAGTGGTCAATATTAAAGTGGAGTTTTAATGGCCGATAACCCTCAAATCGTTGTGAATGATTGGCTCTCGAGCGCTGCTATAAGTGCCAATACGGCCGGCTTAGAGACGCTCGGGTTGCGTATTGAGGTTGAAAGAGAGATTGATTCCACTAATGCCGCTCTGAAGCGACGGGCTTTATCTGAAGACATTCATGGTGTGGCTCTCTTTGCAGAAACACAAACAGCGGGCCGTGGCAGGCTTGGTCGCGTTTGGGTCAGCCCCCCTAAAAGTAATATCTACCTGTCACTGGGTTGGCGGACAGGCCTCGAACCCCTAGAACTGGCGGGCCTCAGCCTAGCGGCGGGGTGCGCGATTGGCGAAGGGTTAGAGCGCAATTTTGGGCTAAAAATGCAGCTTAAATGGCCTAATGACTTGTACCTGGGTGGAAAAAAATGCGGAGGTGTTTTGATTGACCTTGTGCAGTCTTCGAATCAGGACTGGACGATCGTTGTGGGTGTAGGGCTTAACGTCGCAATGCCAAACTCTGGTGGCAATGACATTGATCAACCCTGGACTGATTTAGGTTCTCATTCAGCGGTCCCATTGACGCGTAATGAGGTGGGTGGGCAACTTCTTGGGGCTTTGGTGCCGCTGCTCTCGAGCTGGCAGGTTGGCGCTTTTAGCCAGTGGCGGGAATCATGGTCTCGCAGAGACCTGATGGCGGGACATCAAATTACTGTTCAGCAGGGAAACCATTCCATTTCTGGTCGAGCTGATGGTGTAGATCAGTCGGGTGCGCTGCGGGTCGTTACCAATGAAGGTTTAACGGTAGTTCAATCGGGAGAGGCGTCAATGTTGCGCAGCAAAGATCTATGAGCGAGTTATTAATTGACGTAGGCAATAGCGCCGCCAAGTGGGCCGTATGCCATGGTCTTAACCTGAAGTCACAGCGGCACAGCGGTAGTTTTTCGGACTTAGCTGAGGCTATGTGGACCGCTGCAAAAGACGACTCCACTGTTTGGATTGCGAGTGTCAGAGATGAGCAGTCTGATCAGGTCTTAGTATCGGAACTGCATGCCGTAGGTTTTTCCAACGTTCACCTTTGTGGCACAGCGCAGAAGGAAGACGGATTGCTCAACAGTTACGCGGAGCCCTCGCGTATGGGGGCTGACCGTTGGTTTGCCATGCTAGGCGCCCGAGCATTTAAACGGGGTCCGCTTCTCGTCATTGACGCTGGGAGTGCTGTTACTTGCGATTTGGTCGCAGGCGATGGGCGCCACCTGGGAGGTTATATTTTCCCGGGGCCGGCTCTTATGGAGGCTGCACTCCAGTCAAGCACCCAGAAGGTGCGTTATTCCGATAGCCTTAAACTTGCGCTTGACCCCGGTCAAAGTACGGCTGAGTGCGTAGCTTCAGGTATTTCCGTGGCCGTGCTGGGCGCCATTAAACAAGTCTGCGATCAATACCCAGCGCACCATGTGATTTTTACTGGTGGAGCGGCATCGGGATTAAATGCTGTGGGTCTGGTTGGCGACTGGCGGCCCGATTTAGTGCTCGAGGGATTATTAAGTCGTGCTCGCGGTACGGAAGTGGCTTTTGCCACTTGACCCGAGGGGTCGCTATCAGCACAATCTGCGCCCCGGACGGGAAATTAGGTTCGGCAATACGTTTTAGGCTGGCGTAGCTCAGTAGGTAGAGCAGCTGATTTGTAATCAGCCGGTCGGGGGTTCGATTCCTCTCGCCAGCTCCAA
>ENA-ORDA01000869-ORDA01000869.1-marine-metagenome-genome-assembly--contig:-NODE-869-length-28154-cov-6.449193_pt1 | contig 28154 bp, 19 predicted proteins | sample MGYA00237778_ERZ508506 | MGnify/ENA primary metagenome ERZ508506 (study PRJEB26177, sample SAMN06267891) | marine metagenome | isolation source: Monterey Bay, California, USA | place: Pacific... | reverse complement strand
ACTTCATCGAGGCCTTGCCACTTTTGGTCGTGACCACAGCATTTGAGGAAGTCACGGCCAAGGTAGGATACATCCATCTCCATCTCATCAAAGAGGGTGAATGCAGATGTAGTCGCATCGCCAAGGTTCATTTCTCCCTCATTGACATGTGAGAATACCATTTCTTGATCGAGGTAATCGACACAGCCAGGGTAGTAACCGATGTTCGAGGTGAGTGGGTAATCTTCGACAGCGACGAAGTCTTCGTTTGCTGCTTCTTCTGCTTCAGCGGCAAGAACAGCTTGGAGGACGGTGTGAGCAATTTCTGCTTGTGGTCCACCGACAATGAGTGAGCGACGAATATCGACGTAAGAGTCGTAATTGACCAGTTGTGGGCAGGCATTGGTACATGCTGTACAGGTTAAACACGAATAGAGAGGAACGCCATCATCCTCATTGTTCCATGAGTTGTAGATGATGTTGAGTTTGTCTCCACCGTTGAACAAACGGACAGGACACGCATCATCACAAAGGTCACATCCGTAGCACTTGTTCATCTCGAACTCGTATCCTCGTCCCATCGAGCGTAAGACGACGAAGACGATTGCTCCGAAGGTCAAACATGGAATGAACATGGCGTAGGTGAGTTTGGCGTCAAGCGCCTTTGGGTTCGTGTGATAGGTCGGGTTTTCAATGGCTGCAAAGCTTGTTCCACCTGCTGCCATGTCTGTCGAACTGGAGAGGTTCACAGTCGTTCCTGCAAGTGCAGCTGGCGCACCTTCTCCCCAAACAAGGAGCGGCTGGAAGGTTGCGATACTGAAGGCAGTCTCTGTTTGGATACTGTTGTTGAGAGCTAGAGCACCACTTGCTGCGACCGTGTATTCGTAGGAATAGGTGCCAACTGGTAGTTCTACAGTTGCTCCAGCACAGTTGTCAAAAGTTGAAACGACCTTGCCTTTGTTATCGGTCACGGTCAATGTTGTTGCGATCATCGATGCTGTAGAGATGTCGTTAATCTTACGCTCTGAAGAACGGTACTCACAGCTGAGGTCGGTCGTAAGCGTCTCGATGGATTCGTGGTGGCCGTCCGGGAAGAGGGATGTGTCTTCGGTCACAGTGAATGTCCCGATATCGATCCATCCGTCTCCGCCGTTGAAGGTTGTACTGCCAGCAGCAGCATTGATGCCGTTTGCAGCGTCTTGGTGACCGTTTGCATCGTTGAAGTCAATGATGATGTAACGGGCAGGTTGGTAAATCATCCAATCGAGCCAAGCGGTTGTCGGAACAATTTCTGTATCACTCCATCCACGTTCGTCGGTAAATTCGTTGGTTGCGTGAACATGAACATCTGTTGGCTGCGTACGCATTGCCTCAAGTTCAGGATAGTAGTCATGCGTGAGGCCCTTGATGGTGAGCAAACCGCCTTGGTCCCAGAACCCATCGTCGTAGGTGTCCCATGTTGCCACAGTTCCTGCTGTTGAAATCAACAAAGTGCCGATAAGGATTTGCTTGGCATGGCTTGGCTTGAAACCAGCACCCCATGCTTTAACCATCATTCCACGAGCGAGGAAATAGAAACATATCCATGCTAATACTCCAGTCATTACCCAAGGAATCGTGTTGAAGGCTTCTGCCACCCATGGTTCACGAACACCACACAAGAGGTCGCCGTGACTGTCCAGTTTACAGTAATCTGAACGGTTCTTTTCATACAGTTCCAAGAAGATATTAATCGAGAACACAGATATGAACCAAATGTGTGCGAGGTAGACTGCACCTGCTGTGGCGAACCACGGGTCTTCCACTGGTCGCTTTTCACGACCGCCGAGGAAAGGTGGTAGTGCGAGGATGCTTACTGGGATTCCGGTAAGTGCAGCGCCCCACCATGCAGCGTTCCATGGGAACACAGGTTGGCCGACGATTTCACCGATGAATCCTGTTGGGACTGTAAATTGTGGCAAGTATTCTCCCCATCGCAGGTATCCGTAGGAAAACAACACATACCAATCAGGGAAAACGAAACCTGCTTGAGCATATGGATCTGCCGCACCGTGCAATGGTGGTGGAATCAACCAGGCATAGAACAACAATACTGCTGCCATGAACGACAGAAGAATCGTGTCACGCAGAACTTCATGAGGCCAGAAGCCGTGACCGGTTCGCGTGCGAGTTCGCTTTCCAGCAACCTCTTGCAATTGTTCTTTCTCCTCCATGTATGAAGAAGCAACACGTCCGAAATTTTCGATTAGTCCCATGATTTAACCTCCGAGTATCAATGTGGTTCTGCAATGCCTTGTACCCAGACAATGAATAAGTGAATAATAATTAGAGTTGTAACGATGACTGGCAGGATGAATACGTGAATGAAGTACATCCGAGTGACGGTACGCGAGGTCAAAGAGGAACCACTGAACAGCAGGGTTGCGATGTACTTTCCAACAAGTGGGCTCGAGTTCGCCAAGTTGATTCCGATAACTGCTGCACCGTATGCAAGCGTATCCCAAGGCAAGAGGTAGCCGGAATAGCCAAACACGATGGTCAAAGCCATGAGTGCAACACCGATCAACCAGTTGAGTTCACGAGGATTGCGGTATGCGCCGGTGAAGTAGACTCGGCACATGTGCAGGAACACACTGGCAACCATGAAGTGCGTACACCAGTGATGGACAGCACGGATGATGTAACCGAACGGAAGTTCGGTCATGATGAATTGCATGCTTGCATAGGCTGGTGAAGGGTCTCCTTCTCCACCAGGAACGTAGTAGATGCCGAGCACTGTTCCGGTGACAACCAAAATGATAAACGACAGGAACGAAATTCCGCCCAAGCAATAGAGTGGATACCAGTACCAAATGATACGGAGTTTGTATTTCTCAGCGTGTGAGAGTGGCATTTGGCGGTGCATGTTGTAGTATGCGCCTTTGGACATGTTCCAGTAGTCTTGGAGTCGGAAACGAGTGTCGAGCCATGAGAATACCCAAAGGAACAGACGTTCTGCAAAGCCCATTTTGCCGGTTGATTCTACTGCACGTAGAATTTCACGGCGTGGCGTGTCGCTGCTTTCTTGACGAAGCGTCAAAGCAACAAGCACCACGACAAAGGCGATGAAAAACCAGAGAACCCAAAACATTGTTGTCATTTATGTTCACCTCAGTCACAGTATGTGTACCAGTCGAGATAGTCTACGATGCCCTCGATTACATCGCCATTCAATACAATGGGGATTATGGGGAGTCCAACTGGGGCAGGGCCTCCAGCTTTTCGAATTCCCGCATACTTGAATGTGGAACCGTTTGACCGGTTTCGGTTGGTGTTCATCTCCAAAACAGTTGGATCAAACCGTGAAGAGTGGCATATACAGAAGAGTTTGGTTCCACCGTCGTCTCCACCGCCAGGTGTCCAAGAGTCTTCAGTGAACGAGTTTGAAACAAGTTGCCATCCAGGGATGCAACAAAGGTGCGTACATCGTCCGAAAATCATCACTAAGTTGTCAGATGGGAGAAGTCGTGGGTCTGCATCGCTCAAGTCTTCAAAGTGGCCGATGGTTTTTCCTGTTTCATCGACTCCTTCAGTAAATTGGAAACGGGCCTTGCCGTTCGAGGTTGGAGAGGAGGCGTATTCGCTGTGAGTGACGTAGGTGACGACGACAGGGACGCCGTTCCAAATTCCAGAAGCGCCAGATGTGCCGGTGTTGGATTTCGCAGCTTCATCAACAAAATCTTGTCTTGTCATCAGTTGCTCGTGCTTTGCACCGTACCAAGCTTCGTCCTCACGCCCCTTTGCCCAGAACTTTACGCCAAGTTCACCTTCGTTGCTGCCTCCAGGTGGGAGCAGAATTGCTGCAAATCCGAGGACGCCGAGTGAGGCAGCCAAAACGCCAGTGGCAGTATTGAATCCGTAGCGGAGGAATTGGCGTCGATTAATCGACGAGGAGATTGATGCGACGCCTGCTTCGCCCGCAGACGGTGCTGGTTTGAGGTCGTATTCACGTGCCATTTTAGATCACCACTTGTATTCCTTCCAGTCTTTCTGGTGTTCCGGGACGAACTTGTTCATTCCGTGCTTGACAATGATGGTGTCAGGCAAAACGAATTTGAGGTAAGCCATACCCATCAAGCAGAGCGTGATAAGCATCATGGCGACGTGGTAGGCGAGTTGCTGTTGGTCCCAGCCCTTGGCGAGTCCGTAAATCATTGAGAACACCCAGAAGCAAGACCAGAATATACCCCATACGAAGAAAGCCATAATGAGGTTTGAGCCACCTGATGGAGCAAGGGATGCACTGACAATAGTGCCGGATTCTGCTAGATTGAAAACACCGTGGTCAATCGCAGATTGCATTTGATCTTCGGTAAGAGATGCATCTTCCAATGCGGTTCGGGCGTCTTCCACGCTGACTTTTCCACTGGCGACCTTGCGAAGTAGGGTCGTGATTGTATCGTCCATCATTGGTCACCTCTTCGCATGAGTTTGTATCGCAATCGAAGTTGATTGGTTCGTCCTGAGTAGGATGTGGAGAAACTGTATCGCAGCATTAATCCGGCGAAAATAATTACGAGAATAACTGCGCCAAATCCGAGTAAACCGAGCCAGTGTGCTCGAAGTTCAGCACCCATGTGTTCGAGGTCGACGCCGCTGTGAGCTGGCTCTGGAGGGCTGACGTTTCCATCACCGGCAAAGAGTGTTCGAGTACCAAGTGCTGTTGTCGTATCGCTCCCCTCTTGAAGGGAGAAAAGCAATTGATTCCACTTGTCTTCTTGGCCGCCTGCGTTGTTGAGTTGGTCACCGTTCACTGCGTTCCCAGTAATCCAAAAGTTGACAACTCCAGAGTCGGATGCAGGTGCTTGCCATGTGATGGTCCAAAGCCGTTCTGGCTCATCTGCGGTTGCCTCTGTGTGGGTGAGGGTGGTGACGTCTTCGTCCCAATTTTGAACTCCTTCCCCTCCAAGAACGCCATCCGTTGTGCGAATTGCGAATCCTGCAGTGTAGACGCCTGATGCCGGTGGTCCTCCGATAATTTGGAGCGTCATGGTGTATGTTTCTCCACCAATCCATCCGTACGGCACATCGTCGAGGATGATTTGAACAGAGTTGTCGGCTGCTTCGTTGTGGCAAAGACAACCCTCTTTCGCAACATCGTCGATGGTTTCTCCAGCATTGTCTTGAGCACCTCCTACGCCGCTGTGAAGCGAAGTAGCAAAGCCCGGGACGAGCAGTAAAATCGCTAGCGCGAGCACTACTCCCGAACGTGTGGAAAATGAGTTCCTTAGCATAGCCTCACCCATGTGAATAGACCCACCAGTAAGTGCCCCTTAAACATTCCCAGCAAAAACCATCGACAACATCAACGCAGTGAGTCGATTATAAACGAAATCGGGGGTTCTTAAACCGTTCGTTGTCGATACCAACCTTTCCTTTGAAATTTCACTGTTTTGAGCACTTTTGACACGAGAGTTCATCTATCGATGACGTCTGGGGTGAATGGGTATCGCATGGCAGCACATTTTGACAACACCTACGAACTTTCTCCCGAACAACTTGAGCAACTCGATCAGGCTGAGGAAATGATGCTCCGCAATGACCTTGGAGCGGCGGAACGGCTTCTGCTCTCGATGCTTGAGGGAGATGGTGAATGCATCCCCGTCTTATCCAATCTTGGACATCTTTATGGCCGCCATCTTTCCGAATTCGAAACCGCCATTGAGTATTACGACCGAGTCCTCTCGCTCGAGCCAGATAATGCATGGGCAAGAGACGCTCGACGACGATACCTCCGTTACGTTTGAGCACGTCAATCACAGCCAAAGTTCATTGAGGTTCGGCTGAATGGTCGTTCATGGAAGCCTCTCACATCCTCATTGCTGGTGTGGGTGGACTTGGCTGTTCCTGGGCCAAAGGTGCTCACCTTCGTTGTGAAGGAAATGCCGACCTCTGTCTGGTCGATGCGGATGATGCGAGTTTTACTGACAGTGGATCTGCACATCTTCTTCGGCTTGGCCATGCCCTTGATTCGGTCGGTTGTGCGGCACTCCCTCCGCTGGCTGAACAAAGGATGCGGGGTTACTCTTCTCTGGCCCGAACGGTACTCGAACCTGTCGAGTTGGTCTTGTTGTTGACTGGACTTGGTGGCGGAACAGGCACGGGTGCTGCCCATGAATTTGCTCGCCAAGCACGGCAATCCGGGGCAATTGTAGTTGCCGTTGCCGCTCTTCCGTTTGATGTCCAAGAAACACGTGCCGAAATCGCTCAGGAAGGTCTTCAGCGGCTTGAGAAAATTTCTCATGTGACCGTTCGCTTGTCTTTGGAGCGTCTTGCACGGCAAGCGCGAGAGCGAGGCAAAGCGTGGCAGATGGGAGCTGAGTGGGTTGAAGACTTGGTGGAAGGATTGGTTCGAACATTGATGCGTATGGGACTCATCAATCTGGACCTCATGGATTTGCGGGCCATCGTCGAAAAAGAAGGCGAGGCTACACTCCTTGTCGGCACCGGTCGACCTGACGACCCGGAGGGCATCTTGCAATCTGCACTCATGGCGCCACTGGCTGAACTGGATGTGGGTGGTGCTCAAGGCTGCTTGATTCAGGTTGAAGGTGGAATTGGTATGACTATTGGTCAAGTCGATGAAGTTGCAAACATGTTTACTGAAGCACTGGACCCGAATGCTCAGGTCATTTTGGGCGCTCGAGTCAGCGATGATCTTGAAGATACCATCCGAGTCGTAACTTTGCTCTCAGGCATCCGTAGTGATGCTTAGTCTTCCAATTCGATGACCTTGTTCCATTCAACATCTTCGCCGATGGTATTGCCAACTTCACCGCTCCACTGCACGTCTTCGTCTTCTTGCCAAACTTCATCGTTTTGCTCTTCTGAGGCAGGTTTAACCTCAACTTCTTTTTTGTTCAATACGGCAGTCTTGGAGGTGTGTGCATCAATTCGTCGCTGAACATCAACTTCCACATCGTGCTGGGAAAGCACCTTGTTGAGTATACTTCGTTGCATCCAGGTAATGGTAAGGAACGCAATGATGTGTCCGATGACCATGACATAGGTGATGTCGTCTAGAGCTGTAGCCAGCATAGCAACGCTTCCAGCGTAAGCATATCCGAACGCCAAGCCCCAAGGCAAGGCGTTTTCTGTGGAAAGGAGTTTGAACTTCGGGCCGATAGATTTGGATGTAAGTGTCCAAATAGCCATAAAGACGGTGAACATCATGAGCAGGACTTCTTCGATGAATATCTCGATGGTTTGTTGCGACATCACCAATTGTCGCCATACGGTGAGCAGATGCCAAGTGGCAAAAATGTGAGCAAAAAGCGTCCAGCGGCGTGTGAACTTCTTCAAAGCCTTGTCATGCATGGCGGTTCGTCGTGCCTCACGAGTCCAGAATGCGGTTAGTCCAAAGGCAGCAGAAGCGATAACGAGGAATACGACGTTCGATACAATGGCGTTCGTGATGTCCCATTCTTTCTCGTAAAGAAACTCAAACCCAATCAGTCCAATGAGCGAAAGGGTCAGGATAACAGTGTACTGAAACACGGCTAGAGTCACGATATTTCCAGTCGTGGCTTGCTTGTCAGGGAGATTCTTGGCGGAAAGCGAAGATGCCCATGAACTGAATGAGCGTCCTTGAGCGATCGCCCATATGACAAATAATGAGGCAAGGCTGATTGGAAACACGGCTGGAAGGTCGGTTGCAGAGTCCTGACTGAACAGAATCATAATGAGAATTCCAATGGCGATTGCAACAGCGAGTGGGAATGCACAGATTTTGAGGCTGGCCTTCACTTTTTGGAACATATTGAATTGGGAAACATCCACATTGCCGGTGACGGTAATCCAAGATCGAACCTTCTCATTGGCAGAAAAAATTGCAGTGATTGCATATCCGAGTGAGAGAGAAATGAAACCAAGCGCTGCAATATCTTCTCCGTTGTTAGAATTCGCTACAAAATAAAGGGCAGTTGACATGAGTACAATCATGAACAAATGTGGCATTGTTTTGGGAGACAGGAGGGTTTTGATGAGAGCGATTAAGGATGTCTCATTCGCAGCGAGTTCTTTCAATAGATCTTCCGGAGGGCTCGTGTTACGCTCGACGCTCGTTTCGCCCTCCATGTCTGCTCCTCGGATTCCTCTATTTTCATACTATGCACGATTTTAACATCAAAGGTATTGAAGGAGGTGCACCTCCAATCAACCATGGCTAAGCGCTTGTCCAAAGCATTGCGCGGCAAACGAAGATGGGTGGGTGTCGCATGTTCGCCCGAATTCGAAAACCGCTCCTCGCTCCAAGCTCACATGGAGCAACTTTGGAACGTGTTTGGTATTGAATCGAAGATTCGATTAATGGAATTCTACCCTGCATCTTCTCCAGAAGTGGAACAGATCACATCGACCCTCGGTGCGTCTCAGCCGCTCACATACGCAGTTCTACAAGTACCTCATCCTTCGTTTGCACTGCTTCGCAACTTTATCGAAGGTGAAGACTCCATGTCCACGCACAAACTTCGCAGTTGCACCAGCAGTGGGAAAATCAGATTGGTGCGCGAACGCATGGGTATGCCAAAGCCATCGAGAAAACGGTAACACCGCCACCTTCATTTGTTTACCCTCGCAGGACCACTCATGGCTGGAGGGGGCACTGCACCTGCGATGAAGATGAGTGATTTGTTCATTCTCCTCGGCGTGACCTTTTTGGTTGGTGGTTTGTTTATCCATGGTCTTGCTTTCGCAGAACCCCTTTCTTCGGAAGATGCCGAACCGTACACCAGTGGGGCATCATTGATGAAAGGTGATACATTGGAATTTACAGTTGACGCCATTAACGAGTCGAATGTCGTAATCGAAATAATGTTTGACGATGACGAATCAGTGTACTCGGAATCGTTGGTTCTAGCGCCGGGTGAATCGGCTTCGGATGCCTTTGAGGCTACCGAAGGCGGATATTATTCTTACACGGTGGAGTTTACCAAAGGAGAAGGAGAAGTCTTCGTTGATGTTGACCGCCAACTTCTTGTTGATTTCATCATCTATCCTCTCGGCGCCATCTGCCTTGTCTTCGGACTGTACAAGAGAAAGGATGAGAAGATGGGGGAATCCATTGATGCAGTGCTCGAAGATGGAAACTAATTCCGTGTACACTTTGTCCATTGAATGTCTTCGCCGTCATCGATGGAAAACGTACGCTTTTTTTCGTCGACAAGTACGATATTTCCGTCCATTTTGAGTGCTTCAAAAGCCATCTTCTTCTTTCTATAGATTGGTGCTCCGAGTAGTGGTATGCTTCTGGAGAATGTCGATTCAAACAGAGCGTTCACCTCGCTCGTTTTTACAGGGGAGATCCCGTTCTTTTGTTCGAACCATGAGGCAACAGCAGCATGGATGATGGGTGTGAATTTTTCTGTTGATGCATGCTCTGACAATTCATCCAATGCGGCGAGTGAAAAATTCTCCTTGTGAGGGTTGGAACTCGACATGTTGCATCCAATGCCAAGGACGATTCGCGTTTTTTTACCCCTGCTGCTGCTTTCGACAAGAATTCCTCCAACCTTACGCGTTTGGTCTACGATGTGCAACAACACATCGTTGGGCCATTTCAGTGCGATGCATTCGGGAGGTGTATCCATTGCCACAACCGCCTCATACAGCGCCAATCCCGCCCTCAATTGCAATTGGTTTGGATTGGGTATGCCTCGTATTTCGTCGATGACCCATGATGCGGCGAACGCCTGTTCCTCGTGAATCCAAGGTCGTCCTCTTCTTCCGTGCCCCGAGATTTGTCGACCAGCCTGAAGCATTGTTCCGATTCCGGCCGTTGATTTCAGCAATGCAGTATTGGTTGAATCTATACTTTCCACATAGTTCGACTCTGCGGCCACATATGGTTTCCAAACCCCGAGTACCTCCAATCGTTCTCCATCCTCAAAGGTGTTTGATGCGACGGTTCGAACAGCGAATCCATTCGCAAGGCATACAGTTCGTGCTCTACCGCCTTTCTCGTTCTGAGATACCAGTAGGAATGCAACTCCGTCCATCTTGAGGAGCGAGTTTGATTTCAAATGACCCATGAGGCGCGCAACCAGGCCTTTTTGGTCGGTGTCAAGCAGTGCTGCTTCCTCCAATGGTCCTAACAATGGCGTGTCTTCTTCGTGGGTAAGGTAGGGGAGGTTCCACACGATGACATCGAATGGTTCTCGACCGGCCCATTGTTCTACTGAGCCATCCGTGTTCGGTCCAGGTCCACCCTCATTTGCTTCGATGACAACACCGTTTGATGCTGCTGCGTTTCTGGTTGCAGCCACGGCAAATGGGTTGATGTCGCACGCAGTAACCTCGAAACCGAGTTGTGCGGCGAAAATTGAAACTGCGCCCGAGCCACATCCAATTTCCAACAGACGTTTACCGCCAGAATTCGGTAAATTCGCTATGGTTTGTGCCATAAGATCTGTGTCTTCTCGAGGAGGGTAAACGGTCGGAGGGATGAGGAGTTGTATTTCACGGGCTTGAGGTGTTCTCCAAACCACATACTTTGCCGTCCTTTCAAACCGTTCAATTTCCTGCTCGGCATCCTTTGGGCCGAATATTTTCTCGTTTCCCATTTGCCTCGATTTCATCCACCATCGGGTAGCATTTAGCCCTATCCGAGGGCATTGAATCGGGCCACACAGCCAGTAATCCTTATTTCCGGGGATTCGCATGGGTAAGCATCGACTCTTCATTGCGGTGACTTGGGACGAAAATTCACTTGCGTAACCTATAAGAACAGTTGGTAAGTCGGGCAAAAAGCCCAAGTTGCTATTTTGGGCCTGTAGCTCAGTCAGGTAGAGCGTCGGACTTTTAATCCGATGGTCGCGGGTTCGAACCCCGTCAGGCCCGCCTGACTGGGTTTACAGGCTCGAATAGTTGGGCATGAGCGGGGTATGAGGATGGTAGTAAAAAGCGCAACAAAGAAGCGACTCATGGAGCTTGGAGTCTCCGAAGAATACGCACACAAACTTGCAACAGATCGGAACATGACCGATATCAAGGCAATGTCCTCTGATGAAGTCGCATCCACTCTCGGTGTCTCCAAAGACTCTGAACAATTCATTAGCACCATGTCTGTAATCGCAGAACAAGGCTCTCGTCGACGCTCGAAGTCGAAGAGCAAGAAAATCACCATCCGTGCAAAAGCCATTGATGATTTCGACCGACCTGAAATCACCATGCGTTTCAACGCACTCAATCACGATCTTGTACCTCATCAAGAACTGGTCGGCGGTGCAAACATCTCTGTCGAAGAACAATTTACCATCGAGAGCGAAGAACTCGCTCCTTGGGAAATGGTTCAAACCGATGATGAAACTGGTGAGCCGCGTCTTGCCAAGGAATGGCTTCCGAAAATCCTCATTACGGACCCAGTCGTTCAAGTCATCAAAGAAACTGCGGAAGCACAAGACAACGCTCGTCTTGCTGCTGACCCAGACCACAAACCACTCGCTGCAGGTTGGATCGCCGACCGCGTACTGAAAGTTATCCGCAAGTCCCCATCTGCGGGTAGAACAGTTGCCTACCGACTAATTGTAGAGGGTAACTGAGGGGAGGTGTAAATTATGCAAGAAATCATTCAATCATTTTTCAAAGAACGTAGCCTCGTCAATCACCAACTCGCTTCATACGACGACTGTATCCCGTCTGGCGACAATTCAATCTCCCGCATGGAGAAAATCATTCGTAACATTCGCGTCGGAACCGACGAAGAAATCAACGATGACCTTGGCGGTTACATCAAACTTGACGTTGTAGACCACGACATCACTATTCGTTTGAAGAACATCAAACTCGGTGAACCAACCATTCGTGAAGCAAACGGTGCTGAACACCCATCCACTCCAATGGAATGCCGTCTGCGAAAGCTCACCTACATGTCCCCGGTAACCATTGACTTCCAAATTTCTCGTAACGGTGTACCTTCACCAGTCGAGTCTGGAGTTCAAGTTGGAAGCATGCCAATCATGGTCCGCTCTTCCCGCTGCAACCTTCACGCTAAGCACATTGCTGGAGAACGCCAACTCTATCCTACCACTTCGACTGAAGACTCCGCACTTTGGGATGATTTGCTCCGTAAGCGAGGCGAAGACCCTCTCGATCCTGGAGGCTACTTCATCATCAACGGAACAGAACGTGTCCTCATCTCCATGGAAGATCTTGCTCCAAACCGTGTCACTGTTGAAATCAACAAGCGGTACGCTAAGCGAACCGAAGTCGCTAAGATTTTCTCACAGAAAGACGGTATGCGCAAGCCACTCAACGTTGAAAAGCGTCGAGATGGAATGCTCATGGTCAAAATCAGCACAGCTGGAACAACCGCAATCCCTGTGGTTCTTCTCATGCGTGCACTCGGTATCGAGAACGACCAAGAAGTGTTCCAAACCGTTGCAGGTCCTACTGAGACATTCAAGTACATCGTTGCTAACCTCAACGAAGTCAACGACAATGAAGAGTATGCTGTTCAATCACGTGATGAAGCTCACGAATGGTTGCAGAAGAAATTCGCTGCTGGTCAACAAAAGGAATACCGCGAACAGCGAGTGAACCAACTGCTTGACCGTGAACTTCTCCCTCACTTGGGCGACCAACCAGGAGACCGTAAGAAGAAAGCAATTTTCCTCGGACGTATCGTTCGACAAGTTCTCGAAATGGCTCTTACCAACCGTGAACCAAACGACAAGGACCACTACGCAAACAAGCGAGTTCGACTTGCTGGTGATTTGATTGAAGACTTGTTCCGTGTGTCGAGCGGCCAACTTGCTCGTGACCTCAAATACCAACTGGAGCGCCACCACAACCGCAAGCGAGAACTGAAAATCACTTCCTGCTTGCGCCCTGATGTCTTGACCTCCAAGATTATGCACGCTCTTGCTACTGGAAACTGGGTCGGTGGACGATCTGGTGTCAGTCAATTGCTCGACCGAACGACCTACCTCGCTTCGTTGTCGCACATGCGCCGTGTCACCTCTCCTCTTGTCCGCAGCCAACCTCACTTCGAGGCACGTGACCTGCACCCTACTCAATGGGGTCGCCTGTGTCCGAACGAAACACCCGAAGGGCAAAACTGTGGCCTGGTCAAGAATGCTGCTCAGATGATTGACATCTCCGAACACATCAGCGAAGTCGAAGTTCGTGAACAACTTGACGAACTCGATGTTAACAGTGAACTCGAAGACTGGAGTTCCGGTGACCGTATTCACGTCAACGGTGACATCTACGGTATTCACAAGAACGGTAAGAACTTGGTTCGCCACTTCAAGTCGGCTCGCCGACGTGGAACTATTCCTGCTGAAGTTTCCATCCGTCACGACAAGGAAAACAAGGACATCTTCATCAACACCGACAAGGGGCGTATTCTACGACCTTTGGTCATTCTTTACGATGGCGCACCTCGTTTGACCGGAGAACACCTTCAAGCACTCCGTGATTCAGAAATGACCTTCAGAGACCTCGTCAATGATGGTGTCGTTGAATGGGTCGATGCAGAAGAAGAAGAAGACCTTCTCATCGCAGCACGTCCATTCGTCCTACCTGAAACAGTTCCATCCGGTCCACTTGCTGGTCGCCCGCTGACCAACGAGAACGTCGAATGGGTCAACCTCGGTGAGCCAGGTGCAACCGAAGCAAAGCTCGTTGCTAAGGTTCGAATGCCAAACGGTGCTTGGGACTCCGCAGAAATTTCGCTACCGTTGCTTTACGATGAAGAATACACGCACTGTGAAATCGACCCACAACTCGTTTTGGGTGTTTGTGCTTCATTGATTCCATACCCTGAACACAACTCTACCCCTCGTGTTACCGGTGGAACAGCAATGGTCAAGCAATCTCTCGGTCTACCGAGTTCAAACTACAGAATGCGACCTGACACCCGTGCTCACATCCTCCATTACACGCAACGTTCGATCACTCGAACTGCTGCAATGGAATCGACGCACTTTGACGACCGCCCTGGTGGACAGAACTTTATTGTCGCCATTATGTCGCTTCACGGCTATAACATGCAAGACGCTGTCATCATGAACAAGGGTTCAGTCGACCGTGCACTAGGACGCTCAACATTCAACCGAACTTACAACGCCGAACGCCGCCGATTCCCTGGTGGTCAAGTTGAGGAAATCGAAAAGCCAGGCAGCTCACTGCAAGAAGTCAAGGGGCTCAAACCTGAAGAGGCCTATCGACATCTCGAAGCAGACGGATTGCCATTGCCAGAGATGTACCTCGAAGGTGGGGATGTTTTGGTCGGTAAGACCAGCCCACCTCGTTTCCTTGAAGAATCCGCTGGTGGCGCTTTCCTGCTTGCTCAAGAACGACGTGAATCTTCGATGCTCGTCCGACACGGTGAGAAGGGATACATTGACAATGTCTACGTGACCGAATCCCTCGACTCAGGCCGCTTGGTCCGAGTTATGGTTCGAAGCCACAAGGTCCCAGAAGTTGGTGACAAATTCGCATCTCGACACGGACAAAAGGGTGTTATTGGACGCCTTGTTGAACCTGAAGACATGCCGTTTACCGCAGACGGTATCGTTCCTGACTTGGTCATTAACCCACACGCTATTCCATCACGAATGACTGTTGCACACGTTCTGGAAATGATCGGTGGCAAAGTTGGTTCGATGGAAGGCCGTCGTATCGATGCTACCGCTTTCCGTGGAGAAAAGGAAGGCAGTCTACGTGACGGACTTGTCCGAAACGGACTTGCCCACACAGGCCGTGAAACAATGATTAACGGTGAAACTGGAGAAGTTTACCCTGCTGATATTTTCATCGGCTGTATCTACTACCAGCGTTTGCACCACTTGGTGTCGTCGAAGATTCACGCTCGTTCTCGTGGACGTGTTCAAATCCTCACTCGTCAGCCTACTGAAGGTCGTGCCCGCCAAGGTGGTCTGCGATTCGGTGAAATGGAACGTGACTGTTTGATTGCACACGGTGCATCGATGGTCATCAAGGATCGACTGCTCGATGAATCGGACGGTATTGACATGTATGTCTGTGCTCAATCCGGTCACATCGCTTGGTACGACCCGAAGCGACGCACCTACGTCAGCCCGATTCATGGTGATGGCGCAGAAGTATACAAAGTACAAACATCCTATGCATTCAAGCTGCTCCTCGACGAAATGAAGAGTTTAGGTGTGGCCATGCGTCTTGAACTGGAGGACCGAAGATGAGTCAGAAAAACACAATGATTCCAAAGCGTATCGCTCAGATTCGTTTTGGCCTAATGGAACCAAAAGAAATCCGTCAAATGTCCGCTGTCGAAGTGAAAACTGCTGACACATACAAGGACGATGGACACGCTTACCGCCAAGGATTGATGGACCCTCACATGGGTGTTATCGAACCGGGATTGGTTTGTCCAACTGACAACTGTAAGTACGACGAGTCCCCTGGTCACTTTGGCCACATTGCTCTGGAACTTCCAGTCATTCACATTGGATTCGTGAACCTCATCAAGACCGCTCTGAAGGCTACTTGCTCGAAGTGCAGCAGAATTTTGTTGCACGACACCCCGAGTACTCACCCTTCAAACCCTGAATTGAGCGAGCAAGATTACTACCGAACACGTATCCGTGATATCCAAATCAAGCACGGTGTCGGTTCGACTGAATTTGCCAAGATCATCAAGGAAGTCGAGAAAGTCACGACCGGAACTCGCCGTGGACAGTGTATGCACTGCCAGGCTATGCAAGGCAAGATTATGCTCGATAAGCCTACGACCTTCAAGGAAAAGTTGGAGTCGCAAGGCGCAGGAAAGGCAGAGATTGAGCGTAAACTCAACCCTCGTGATGTCCGAGAATGGCTCAGTGCCATTCCCTCTGATGATTTGATTTTCATTGGTATGGACAAGCAAAACCGACCTGAATGGATTGTTCTCAAGGTTCTTCCGGTTCCACCAATCACCGTTCGACCATCGATTACCTTGGACAGCGGAGACCGCTCTGAAGACGACTTGACGCACAAACTTGTTGACGTGCTGAGAATCAACCAACGATTGCGTGAAAACCGAGATACTGGTGCTCCACAATTGATTGTTGAGGACCTTTGGGAATTGTTGCAATACCACATTACCACCTACTTCGACAACCAAACCTCTGGAATTCCACCGGCTCGTCACCGATCTGGTCGAACCCTCAAGACACTTACTCAGCGTCTAAAGGGTAAGGAAGGCCGATTCCGTAGTAACCTCTCCGGAAAGCGTGTTAACTTCTGTGCTCGTTCAGTTATCTCTCCTGATCCATACTTGGGTGTCAACGAAGTTGGTGTGCCAAAGAAGATTGCAAAGGAACTGACGGTCCCAATCCGTGTTACATCCCGTAACCGTGAACAGATGCGTCAGATGATTCTCCGTGGTCCTGATGTTCACCCTGGTGTGAACTACATTATCCGTGGTGACAATCGACGTGTTCGAATCAACCAACGCAGCCGTTTGATTAACGCTGGATTCCGATGCCACAACCCTGAGTGTAACGAAGAAACTACACTTCGCCCAGACATGCATCAATGCCTACCAGCACCAAACTTCCTGCCTGGCCTTGTCATCAAACCTGAAATCTTCGTGAATCCTGACGGAACCCAAGAAACAAGTTACGTCGTTGATGACGAAGCAACTCTTGCGAACCTTCGTGGTGAAGATCTTGATTCTCAGAAACTCGCTGAAGACGATCCTCGTGCTAAACTCCACTACCGTTGGATGCACGAATTGGCTCAAGCAGACAAGGTACATCCAGACCCACACCCAGAACATCTCCAAGTTAGCTGCCCTCACTGTGGTAGCCCGTCGGACGAATGGGGCGACCAAACACGTGTCGAAGACCGACTGTCAACCATTGACCGCAACGGAAACCCGAAGCCTGGTCTTTTGGTAGAACGCCACTTGATTGATGGAGACGTTGCAATCTTCAACCGACAACCATCTCTTCACAGAATGTCGATGATGGTTCACGAAGTTCGAGTTATGGAAGGTCACACCTTCCGTTTCAACCTCGCAGTATGTACTCCGTACAACGCTGACTTCGACGGTGACGAAATGAACTTGCACGTTATTCAATCTGAAGAAGCTCGTGCTGAAGCAAAAATCTTGATGCGTGTCCAAGAGCACATTCTGACTCCTCGATACGGTGGAGCAGTTATTGGTGGAATACACGACCACATTTCTGGTGCTTACTTGCTTTCCCGCCCGGGGACACTCATCAACCGCCGACACGGACTGGAAATGCTCGGTAACATCGACTACATCGGTGAACTCCCTGAAATTGTTAAGGACGAAAACGGTAAGGAATGCTTCCGTGGACAGGACATCATTTCACTGATTATCCCAGATAACATCCACCTGCGATTCCGCAGCCGTTCCAACGATGACGTGGTTGTCAAGAACGGAAAGGTTGAAGGAACACTGGATAAGCGTGCGATCGGTGCTGAAGATGGCCGTCTCCTCGATGCTATCGTTCAAACCAACGGACCTGAACTTGGTGCTAAGTTCCTTGACGACTTTACCCGCCTTTCCATTGCTGCATGTACTTCGCTCGGATTTACCACAGGTATTGACGACGAAGATCTCAGTGCTGAGGCTCTGCAGTCGATTAAGAATGCAAACATCGAAGCGGGTGTGCTTGTTCAAGCAGCACTCGACAAGTTCGGAAAGGATGGTCGTGGATACGAAACACGTCCTGGACGTACACCTCGTGAAACGCTCGAAGAAGATATCATGGTCATTCTTGACCAAGGTAAGCAAGAAGCGGGTGATGTGGCAAAGAACGAACTGGCTCAATCCGGTTCGACCAACGCTGCAGTCAACATGGCTATTTCTGGTGCTCGTGGTTCAATGGACAACCTCAACATGATGGCTGGTTCGATTGGACAAGCAAAGGTTCGTGGTAAGCGACTTGAGCGTGGATACAACGAACGTGTTCTTCCTCACTTCCGCCGTGGTGGACGTGCAGCAGCAGACCGTGGTTTCATCTCGAGTTCTTTCAAGCGTGGTCTTGAACCTACGGAGTTCTTTATGCTCTCCATTTCAGGCCGTGAGTCTCTGGTCGATACAGCGGTTCGTACTGCAAAGTCCGGATACATGCAACGCCGATTGATTAACGCAATGGACGATTTGAAGGTCTATGATGACTCAATGCTCTCGGTTCGTAACACTGCAAACCGTATCATTCAATTTAGCTACGGAGAAGACGGAATTGATCCGTCCCGTGGTGTGCACGGTTCTCCGTTCAACATCGATGTTATTGTCGATGAGGCTCTCGGAACCGAAGGTGCAACCGTCGTTGAACGTGATTCCTTTGAACGTGAAGAAAAGGAAGATGACTTCGGTGGCATCGAGTATGAAGATGCTGGAACAGAAGGAGGCGAGAACTGATGGTCGTAAAGAGTGCAACCAAGAAGAAGCTCATGGATTTGGGCATTGCAGAAAACTATGCTCACACCCTTGCTGATGACAAGAAGTGGGACGATGTCAAAATCCTCGCTGCTGGTGAAATCGCACAATTGTGTGAGACCGATTCGGAAACTGCTGCAACCATCAAAGCAACCATTGATGCTGCTAACAAGAAGGGCGGAGATTCAAACAGCGAAAACACTGGACCGACAACATCGGTTCGACTTCGCCGTACTGGACGCTCCATTGCTCGTGCAAAGACCTCCGTTGCTATGACCGAATACAACCTTGAATCGAAACTCTTGGAGTATGAGGACGAGTTGTCTGAGGACCCAATTTTCAAGTCGCTCGTGGCAGCTGTTGAAGACAACGGCTCTGCTCGATTTACCAATCGGATCTTCCACGACCTTACCGTTGCAATTCATGCACGTGGCAAGAAGAAATTGACGAAGGCTCAAGCAAAGAAAGTCGTTGACGAAGCCGTTGTTGCTCTGGACCGTGCAAGCATTGACCCATACGAAGCTGCAGGAATTATTACTGCTCAATCGATTGGTGAGCCGGGTACACAGATGACCATGCGTACATTCCACTATGCGGGTGTTGCGACAGTTAACGTCACTCAAGGTCTACCTCGTATTATCGAAATTGTCGATGCACGTAAGGTACCAAACACGCCAACAATGATCATTCGTTTGGCCAAGGACAAGATGACAGATGCCAAGGAAGCGCAAAAGCTTGCTGCAGCCATTGAAGAAACTCACACTGTGAACATTGCATCTTTGGAAACTGACGTTGCTCAACGTCGTCTCGTTCTCAAGCTCAACAAGGGTATGCTCAAGCAAAAGAACATGACTGGTGCTGAAGTGAAAGACAAGCTCGAACGTGCAACTCGCCTCTTTGTCCAAGCGGACAAGGAAAAGAATCCGTCGACGCTCACTATGATTCCTGGTGTACACTCTGAAGAAGACTTGGCTGAACTCGCCGAGAACCCTCCTTCATACACCATGCTTTTGCAACTGGAAGAGAAAATCCGCGACATGCGACTCAAGGGTATCCCGAATATCGCTCGAGCCAACGTCCAACTTGATGACAAGACCGGCGAATACTACCTCTCTACCATCGGTTCAAACCTGACCCGTGTGAGCGAGATCGAAACCATCGACCGAAACCGTACCTACACGAACAACATCATCGAAATCTTCGATTTCCTCGGAATTGAAGCAGCTCGACAAGCAATTGTCAACGAACTCCAAGCAACCCTTGACGGGGCACGTTTGGAAGTTGACGTACGACACTTGCTCCTTGTTGCTGATGTCATGACTTCAGAAGGTGAAGTTCGTGCTATTGGTCGACACGGTGTATCGGGTACAAAGCACAGTATCCTTGCTCGTGCTGCTTTCGAAGTTACCGTAAACCACCTGCTTAAGGCCGGTGTTATCGGAGAGAAAGACTACCTCACTGGTGTTGCAGAGAACATCATTGTCGGACAACCAATTTCACTTGGAACCGGTAGTGTTGAACTCTACTACATCCCTGAATGATTATTTTCTACCCATGAGAAACAATGTGGAGTATGGAGGAATAAAATATGGACCTAAGCCGACAACTGAAGAATGCAATTGCAACTGGAGACCTACGATTTGGACAACGCCAAGCACTCGATGCGTGTGCTCGTGGTGAAGCGAAAGTCGTGATTTTCGCTGCAAACTGCCCAACCGAATTTATCGATGAATTGCACGCCAATCACCCTGAAGTGACCAAATTCCGTGCAAGCATGGTAAACCGTGAACTTGGAATTGCCTGTGGTAAGCCGTTTTCGGTTTCTACAATCAGCATCATCGATGCTGGTGACAGCGATTTGTTGCAGCTCGAAACCAACCTTGAGTGATTGCCATTTTTCAGGCTAAATTGCCTGCACTTGGTAGCAAAGGTTTGATGTCAGTCGGCGATGTCGTTGGGCTATGCGCCCTATGAATACTCGACTCTCAGCACTCTTGCTAACATTCTTGATGCTCGCCTCGGTCATGGTCTTACAGACTCCTGTTCCCGAGGCTATTCTCGCCGAAGGGGAAACCGAGGATGTTCAATTCACCTCAGGCCGTGGAACTTCATCTTCGTATCTTTTGGCTGGTGGTTCTAACGCTCAAAGCATTGACGCGAATCACATTGCAGCACTTGGTTCGGGTGGATGGATTGTTGGTTCGGAATTCAATACTTCACTCACTTTTGGAACGAATACGCTCCAACCAACCTCGCCGTATGCGAACTACGGTGAATTTTTCCTGGCAGTGGCCGATGAAACAGGTGTCTGGCGCTCTGTTTTCGGAGCGGATCACAGTTACGGTGCAGGTGGACTTTCTTTCTTAACCGATGTAGCAGTTGACGTCTCTGGAGATATTGCAATTTCCGGCTATTTCTATGGTGAAATCGCATTCCCAAGTTTCCAAGGACAAAACATCATCTTGTCCAATACCAATTCTGGTTACCACTTTGAAGGGTTCGTTGCTACTGCGACTCCCAATGGCGATTGGCAATGGGTGAAAGGCCTCGAAACGGTCGTAAACGGGTCAGGCGAATACAGTTCAACAACCGGTGTCGCATTTTCTGCTAATGGTGATGTACTGCTCACTGGAGAATTTGAAGGCGAAACGGACTTTGGTGGCGTTTCATTGAACGTCTCGAACGCACAAGTCTATGTCACAAGCTATGATTTCTCCTCTGGCTCATTGAATTGGGTTACCAGCGGTGGCGGTGTCGGTGTCAACCGAGTTTTCGATATGGCTCCGACAACGAACGGCGGTGTGAAGATTGCAACAATTTCTGATGGCTTTTCACTGTGGGATTCGACCAGTTACCTCGCCAAAGGTACAATTGATGCAGTCGTTGTTGAATTGGATTCAAGCGGTGGTCTTGTCGGCGTAAATGGCTACGGGACTCCAAATGAGCAAACCATCATCTTGGACATCGAAATAGACTTCAATGGCGACACTTACTATGCAGGTACGTTCGGTGGTACATTAACTGGCACCGGATGGTCAGCAACCGCATCCTATGGCGGTAACGATATTTTCATCGTACGTGAGGCTGTCTCTTCCGCTAACAGTTGGGCGTTTGTTTCTGGTTCAAGTCAAGCTGATGAACCCCAAGGTCTTGCAATTACTTCCAACGGTTTAGTCGTGTATGGCGGATATATCATCGCCCAACACACTGCAAGTTCGTACACACTCACTCCTTCGAATCACGATGGATTCGTTGTCGGTCTTTCATCGTCTGGCTCGGCTGAATGGGTTGAACAAATCGGTGGTTCTCAATACGATTACGCTTGGGATCTTGCTGTTAACTTCACTGACGCAATCGGTGTCGCTGGTTCTTATTCTGGTTCGATGACCCATGCAGGCACACCCGTCACATCAACCGGTGGCCGGGATGCGTTCATTTGGGCGTTTGACCCTACCGCATTGAAGGATACAGACAGCGATAGCATCGTTGACGTGGATGATAATTGTCCGACTGTTTCCAACCCGACTCAAGCAAACACAGACATGGACGATAAGGGCGATGCATGCGATTCAGACGACGACAACGATGGCCTCACCGACAACTTCCCTGATCTTTGCCCTCGTGGTGGTGAATTCAACTGGACAAGCATGCAAGACGCATCCAACCCTTCTGCTTCGAGCGATTGGGATAACGACGGCTGTAAAGACGACGTTGAAGACCTCGATGACGACAACGATCAGGTTCTCGATGTGGACGACATTTGCCCATACACTTCCTATGACCCTCCACGGCCAACATGGATTTCCGATTCCTCAAACGACCTCGATGGTGACGGTTGCCGTGACTCTGACGAAGACGTTGATGACGATGCGGATGGTTTCGACGATGTCGATGACGACTGCCCGACAACTTCTGGAACATCGACGCTCGGTACCACCGGATGTCTTGACTCTGACAGCGATGGCTGGTCGGACACCTACGATGATTGTCCGACTGAGGCTGGTAACTCAACCCTTGGAGGCAAGAATGCTTGCCCAGATTTGGATGGTGACGGCTGGTCGAATACCGATGATGCATTCCCGAACGATGTGACGCAGTGGTTAGACGCAGATACAGACGGCTATGGAGACAACCAGCAAGGTCTCTCTCCAGACGATTGCTCCACTGTTCCAGGCACTTCAACCGTTGACCGATTGGGATGCTTTGATTCCGATGAAGATGGTTATTCGGATGCTGATTCTACATGGTACATCGAAGATGGCGCTGACGCTTTCCCGAACGATGCAACTCAATGGGCTGATTCCGATGAAGACGGATTTGGCGATAACTGGGGCAACTCAACTTGGGACGACCGTAAATCCTCTTGGAACGGGATCTATGTTGACGGAGCCACTGAACAAGATGCATGTCCAAATCAATTTGGAACATCTTGGCAACAAGGAATCCTCGGATGTCTTGACACCGATTCAGATGGGTGGGCCGACTTCATGGACGCCTTCGATAACGACCCTACCCAATGGGAAGATGCCGATATGGATTCATTTGGTGACAATGAAAGTGGAAACCAACCTGATGCATGCCCAGCACTACCTGGTAACTCAACAGCAGACCGCTTTGGATGCATGGACACCGATGGTGACGGCTACTCAAACGCTGACATCACGTGGGGATACGAATTAGGTGGCGATGCGTTCCCTGACGAAGCCTCTCAATGGTCCGATGCAGATGGCGATGGCTTTGGTGACAATCCTCTCGGAATCACTCCAGATGCTTGCCCAACCGTTCGAGATTCCTCAAGCATTGACCGAATTGGCTGCACAGACACAGATGGCGACGGATACTCCGACCCTGATGCTTCATGGACGCTCACCGATGGTGCCGACGCTTGTATCTCCGGTGCGGGTAATTCTACGGTGGATCGAACCGGTTGTTTTGATGCAGACGGTGACGGCTACTCGAACCCATCTGGTGATTGGAAAGTCAGCGACGGAGCTGACGCTTATCCTGATGACCCACTGCGTTGGATTAAGGATGCTTCATCAACCGATGGCGCTTCTTCATCCTCGTCGTTAATCCTCGGAATTGGTGCTGTTGTAGCGCTCGCTGCCATTGCAGGTCTTGCCTTCTTCTTTATTCGTAAGCCAGAAGGTGAAGCCGTCGACAAGAACTGGACCGACAGCAATTTTGCTCCAATGGGTGGCGCAATGCCAGCAATGCCAAACATGGGCGCTCAACCTGCAGTCATGATGCCAAATTACAGCAACACTCCAGCGCCAATCGCCGGAGGTATGCCAAACATGGCAGCTCAACCTGCCGCAGCCGTTGCAATGCCAAATATGGCGGCACAGCCAGCAGCGCAACCTGTTGCCCAACCAGCGCCAGTTCAGCCAGACCCTGCTCGAGAATACTACAACGGTTTGATTGCACAAGGATACCCGCAAGAGAGTGCTGTACAATACACTCAACAGTACTATCCAGCCTTCCTAGGCTGATGCGAATTCATCCTCACTCAAAGTGAAGAGTGCAGATGAAAGGTTCACTCGGTTCCAACAAGTTTGTAATCATCGGAAAGTGGTGTAGCACCGGTTTCCATGAGAATGATTTGGCCGTCTTTGAAGCGCATGAAGGACATGACTGCTTCTGAGTCGGAATCGTTTGCGAAGTGGACAATTGAATGAGCGACACCGACTTCATCGTTCTCGAACAAGATGCGGTTGTTTTCTGATTGAGGGGTGCTGTCGCCACCTGCGAATCCAAGAATGTCAGACTTGCTCATGGTGATTCCACCGACGTGTGGGTTGAAGACGCAGTCATCGTGAATGATTTTTGCGAGTGCGTCGACATCTCCGTTATCCCAGGCTTCGTTGTATGCTGCTATGATAGACATAGACTTCGCTAAGGTCGGTAATTCTTAAACTCGTCGCATATTCAATTTACTCGTACCTTTCACACTCATATAGCGGTGTTTACTGGGAGATTCATGATCAAACACCTTGCTGTACTCATGTGCCTCATTTTCCTTATGGCTCCACTTTCGGGATGCTTTGGGACTTCTGAGGAATCCGTCACAGACAACACAAGCATTGTTGACGATGCTTCCTTCGATGAAAACATCACGAACGGTGGAAACGAAGATGACCAACCAACTCCAGTGTTTTCACCTTACGATGTGGTTTGTCCTGATGGTACGAATGAAACCATCCAATGGGGCAGCGTGACTTGTGCAGCGCCGGTTGCTTTCAAAGCCGCAGATGTGTCCAACGAAACACTCAATCTCACCCTTGAATGGTACAACATTGCATCTGCTGAATGGGGCAACTTTGGGCCGGTCGAATTGTTCATCGTTGGCGAGGATGTTGAGGCTGCCAAAGACTTGGAAGACTTGTTTTGTGAACGCCACATGGCGCTTGATGACAATTGGAACGAAGAATGGGATTGTGCCAATGAAAATTACCAAATCTTCTCGCACTATACGGATGAAGGTGGAGCAGCCATCAGTACCTTCAAGCGAACCTACATTGAATATGATTTCATGATGATGATCATGTCGGCAAAGTATCCTGGACCTTCTGAAGACGACTACAAACCGGTAACGCTCCACGAATATTTCCATATTTTCCAACACTCGCACATCAGCGATGAGTGCACCGGAGACAGCAGAGATTCATGCGAACGCGATTCGAAAATGGGCGGAGAAAATACTCCATGGTTTGCAGAAGGCGGTGCGGAATTCATGGCCCAATCTCTGTACTCCGAACAAGACGGCGTTGGTGAGAATTATCTTCGAGAAGTCATGCAGCGCAAACTTGAGATGTCCCAAGAGGGTTACAACGCTCAAAACACCTCGCTTGACCAGTTGACCTACTCATCCGAAGTAAACGCCTACGATGTTGGCGCATGGTTCATCGCTTATCTTATCCATCACGAGGGTGAGGATGCCTTCCTGAATGGCTTCTACGGTGACCTCGACGGTTTAGGGTTTGATGCAGCCTTTGAGGACAACTTCAACGCAACAAAGAGCGAATATTTGGCTGATTTTGATGCGTTCTTTGCCCAACCTGCTGAAGATGTGATGCTGCTCTTCCCAGAGGCTTCGACGGGTAATGATGAGACTACTGAGTGATTTCACAGCGCCGAGTTCGGGCACACAGTGCAGTATCGCTAATTTGCGTAAAGCAGTTCTTGGAAGCCTACGAACACCTGGTTAATTCTTGCAGGAGAACCGAAGGCGCTTACCGCCTCGTTCATGCCACCATAATTCAGTTGGAGCAAATCTGGGAGTTTTCCAACATCCAATTCTTCAACACCGTGGTCCACATATTCTCCGAGCACAAATTCGAGAAACAGTTTCTCATTTTCCTCGAATTCATCAATGAATTTGTTTGCCGCCATCAGTGCTCTTTCTTCACGGGTCGAAACTGGTGTTGCAAATGCAATATAGGAAAGAACATCGTACACATCACTTCGCTCGGCTGATATCAACTTCTTTGCTTGCTCAATATGTTCTGTCGTAAATCCAGATTCAGTAAGTTGCTGCATGAGTTTTTTCCGAGTTTCGGGGTTACTCCAAATTTCTCTAAGATGTTCTTCATCCTTGAATAGAGAAGGAGTTACACCGAAGATACTCTGAATGAATTCAGAAGATGACATTGGTTTCCCATCGGGACCATAGAACAGAGTTTGCTCCATGTGTTGTATTGAGCGTTCCTTGCCATCAGACAACTTGATTCTGATGACTTCAGGTCTTGGTGGTCGTTCTGGTCGAGGTGGGGATGGACGAGGTTCGCTCGGTTCAGTTGGCTCTGGTGGTTCGGGTTCACCGTCCCATTCAGGGTCTTGGAATTTCTCTGAAGCATTCACAAAATCATGAACAGTGAAGTAGTATTTATCATCGTACAAACGTGTGCCTCGACCAATGATTTGCTTGAATTCAATCATTGATTTGATTGTTCTCAACAAGACGATATGGCGTACATTTCGTGCATCGACACCGGTTGAGAGTTTCTTCGAAGTAGTAAGGATTGTCGGAATTGAACGTTCATTGTCTTGGAATTCTCGTAGATATTTCTCACCTAATTCGCCATCATTTGCTGTGACTCGAACGCAGTAGTTCGGGTCGGTACTTGTTTTCAGTTGGTTGATGAGATCACGTACGGCTGCTGCATGTACTTGTGTTGGACAGAAGATGATGGTCTTCTCAGATTGGTCAATGAATTCCATGAACCTCTCAACACGGTATTTCATTCGAGCTTGTATCTCGATGACACGACGAGCGAATTCTTTCTCAGTGTATTCTTTTCCTTCTTCGATTTCACCCTGAATGACAGTATCATCAGATGTGTGGACATAATTGTCAATCGTAGTTGAAATTTTACGAACTCTGAATGGGGTTAAGAATCCATCACTGATTCCATCCTTGAGAGAATATGTGTACACTGGTTCACCAAAGTAGGCGTATGTGTCTACGTTATCGTCACGCTTGGGAGTTGCAGTTAATCCCAATTGAACGGCTGGTGAGAAGTATTCTAGAATGTCTCTCCAAGAACTTTCATCGTTGGCACCACCTCTATGACATTCATCCACAATAACCATGTCGAAGAAATCCTCTGGATATTCTCCAAAGAAAGCAGAATCATCAGGCCCGCTCATGAAAGTCTGAAAGATAGTGAAGAAGATGTTTGCATTCTTCGGAACTCGCCCCTTTTTCCGAATTCCTGCAGGGGTAATTCGCTCCATTGCATGTTCGCCAAAGGCAGAAAAAGAGTTGTAGGCTTGATTCGCCAAGATGTTTCGATCGGCAAGGAAAAGAATGCGTGGACGACGAGAAACCCCTTCACTGCGATTCCATCTTGTCTGGAACAACTTCCAAGCGATTTGGAATGCGATGGATGTCTTTCCTGTTCCTGTAGCGAGTGTGAGTAAGATTCGGTCATTGTCATCACCTATGGCTTTCAATGCGGCTTCAACTGCATTGTCTTGGTAATACCTTGGAGTCCATGTGCCACCTCTGTCCTCGAATGGAACTTCTGAAAACTTGTCACGCCATTCATCCTCACTTTCGTACGTTCTTTCCCACAACTCTTCAGGAGATGGAAATTCTGAGATTGTCAGCTCCTTCTCTTCACCAGTGAGCATATCGATTTCCCAGAAACCTTGTCCGTTCGATGAATACGTGAATCGTACATGCATTCTTTGTGCGTAATCCTTGGCTTGCTGAACACCTTCAGTCAATGAGAGATCCCATTTTTTAGCTTCGACTATTGCTAATTTCTTATTTCGATGAACAAGTACGTAATCTGCTCTCAGTGGGCTTCCTCTTTGGCCTGGTCCCTGAATACGTCCTGCTGTGATTGAGAACTCACGACGAATAATACAGCGATTACCTGGATTCCATCCTGAGTCTTGAACGGCAGGTGTGATGTATGTGTCACATGTTTCTGATTCGTTCATTCCGCTAGACATGTAATGACCCCCTTTCTCAATTTTCTGCAGAATGCCTTCACAATAACGCCCTGATTTTCTTTAGGATTTCTCGTGACTCTTCATCCAACTTCTCAATTTCATCAAGGATTTCTGTTGGGCTGCGCAATGGTGCTTCTTCTTCCGCATTAGGATTCTTGGTTGAGAGATCATAGTTGCTCGTATCAACATCCTCAATATCAACTGTCCAGGAATTATCAGAGTCTCCAAAACTCTTCTGAAGTTCTAGGAATTCTGCCAGATCTTTGTCATTCAATGGATTGGTTTTGCCCATGTTACG
>ENA-ORDA01000868-ORDA01000868.1-marine-metagenome-genome-assembly--contig:-NODE-868-length-28177-cov-4.296299_pt1 | contig 28177 bp, 24 predicted proteins | sample MGYA00237778_ERZ508506 | MGnify/ENA primary metagenome ERZ508506 (study PRJEB26177, sample SAMN06267891) | marine metagenome | isolation source: Monterey Bay, California, USA | place: Pacific... | reverse complement strand
TGTTGAAATTTTTGAACATAATAAAATTACTCTTGAAACTTCTAATGAAAATATATTTTTAAAATTAGATAAAGCTCAATGGATTAGAGTAATGACTAATCTAATTAAAAATAGTATTCAAGCAATACCTCATGATAGAGAGCCAAATATTGAAGTCATAATAAAAGAATCTTCAAAAAATATTAAGGTAACAGTTTCTGATAATGGACTTGGAGTTTCTAAAAGTAATAGAGAAAAAATATTTGAGCCAAAGTTTACAACTAAATCTGATGGAATGGGATTAGGACTTGGAATTGTAAGAAGTATTATAAACTCACACAGAGGTAAGATATCATATAAATCAAAGAATAAAAAGGGTACTGTTTTTACAATTTCTCTCCCAAAATAACTAACAATATTCGTTGTAGGCTTGAATAAGATTTTTAGAGATAAGATCTGCATCTCTTCCTTCAATATGATGTCTCTCTACCATGTGAACCAATTCACCATCTTTAAATAAAGCAATACTTGGAGAAGAAGGAGGAAAAGGAACCATCATATTTCGAGCTGTGTTGGTTGCATCTGCATCTACACCGGCGAATACAGTGACCAAATTTTCAGGAGTTTTTTCGTTTTGGAGAGAATGAAATACACCTGGCCGTGCATTAGCTGCAGCACAACCACAAACGGAATTTACCACTACCAATGTAGTTCCTGATTTTGCAAGTGCGTTGGTAACATCTTCAGAGGTAAACAATTCATCAAAACCGATGTTTGTTAACTCTTCTCTCATAGGTTTTACTAATTCTGCTGGATACATATTTTTTTTTTTCAAAGATATAAAAGTAATGTATTATGGATATGTTTTGTTGCACCGATTTTATTTGTCAAATTTGTATTTCATTATTGAATTATAGTATGATTAAGTGGATAGCAGCTTTTTTCGGATATTACTTTTTTAGGTTTCCGGGAGCTATTTTTGGATTTTTTGTGGGGAGTGTTTTAGAAAAAGTAGTCAACGGTTCTGGATCCAATTTCCAAACATTTACCCAACGCGCTGATCCTGCGCAATTTCAGATCAATCTTATTGCTTTTGCAGCAATTGTAATCAAGGCAGATGGTCAGGTGAAGGCCCAAGAATTAAAATTTGTCAGAAATTTTTTTATTACCAACTATGGTGAACAAAAGGCGGCCTCTATTTTTGAAACCTTCAATGAACAAGTAAAAAAGGACACGCAAAATATAGAAGATTTGGCGCAAGTTTTCACTTCTCAAAGCCGTTATGAAACTCGACTACAAATCATTCATTTTTTGATGGGTGTTTCCAATGCAGATGGAAGTGTTTCTCAATCAGAGCTTAGCAAAATAAAGCAAATTGCAGCTGCTTTGGGAATTCGTTCGGTTGATTTAGAGAGTATAAAAGCCATGTTTGTGAAATCAACAGGGAACGCTTATCGTATATTGGACATCACACCCTCTGCAACTGACGCTGAGGTTAAAAAAGCCTACCGAAGTATGGCAAAGAAATACCATCCTGATAAATTACAGTCTAAGGATCCTGCTCTAATTAAAGGAGCACAAGAAAAATTTCAACAAGTTCAGCAGGCCTATGAGAAAATTCAAAAAGAGAGAGCAATATAATGGAAACATTTTGGTTTTACCAGAACCTTGGATTTTGGCATGTAATGGATTGGGAGGGTCTAGATCATCTCTATTTCATTATTACACTTGCCATGCCATTTAGTTTTAGAGAGAGCAGAAAATTATTATTATGGGTTACCTTATTTACTCTTGGGCACACACTTTCGTTGGTTGGAAATTTCTACGGAGGTCTTTCTTTTTCTAGTTATTGGATTGAATTGTTAATTCCTGTCACTATTGCAATTAGTGCAGCCTCATTATTATTGTTCAAAAACGATAAATATCGTTCAAAACAGGGATTCTTTTTTCCACTTGTCACACTCGTTTTTGGGATCATTCATGGCCTTGGTTTTGGGCGCTATTTCAATATGTTAATCCCAGAAGATGCTTTAGGACTTTCACTCTTTTCTTTTGCTTTGGGGGTTGAATTTGCTCAGGCTGCAATTGTCATTGCAGTGCTTAGTTTTAGTTTTCTAGTTTTAAAAATCCCTAAACTTTCAAGAAAAGTTTGGGAAATAATAATTGGAAGTCTCGTTTTAATACTCGCCTTAGGGATGATTTTTGAGCGAATTTAAAATAAGATTGATTGCTAAATTGGTATCTTCGCCCCAATGGTTAAAGGAAAACAAGAAAAGTACGATAAAGCCTATCTAAAAATGGCAAACACTTGGGGGCAATTGTCCTATTGTGATCGAAAAAAAGTAGGAGCTCTTATTGTAAAAGACCGAATGATTATTTCTGATGGATATAATGGAACCCCCTCTGGTTTTGAAAATGTATGTGAAGATGAAGAGCATTACACTAAATGGTATGTCCTTCACGCCGAAGCAAATGCGATTTTAAAAGTTGCAGCTTCCACTCAATCCTGTAAAGGAGCGACCTTGTACATCACCCTTTCTCCTTGTAAAGATTGTAGTAAATTAATTCATCAATCTGGAATTGTCAGGGTGGTCTATGCTAAAGAATATAAGGATACGACGGGCTTAGACTTTTTAAGAAAAGCAGGAGTACAACTCAGTCATGTAGCCTCAGAAAAGTAGAAATATGAAAACGAATTCTTTTTTTTTATTGTTAATCGTTTTGCTCTCTGCAGCAATTGGTTACGTGTTTGGTTCACATAGAATAGGTTTTTCTAACATACAGCCTATTACTAACCCAAGTGTGGAGAAATTAAACACTTTGGTTACCTATTTAACTAATGATTATGTGGACAAAATCAATACAGACAGTCTTGTTGGCGTTTTGATTGAAGAAATTGTAGACGAGTTAGATCCACATTCGGTGTATATTCCCGCAATTCAAAAACAATCCATTTCCGAAAGTATGCAGGGTAATTTCAAGGGAATTGGAGTGAGTTTTTTTATGGTGAGAGATACTATTGCAGTAGTCCGTGTTTTGGAAGGAGGACCTAGTGAGAAGGCAGGTTTGAAATCTGGAGACAGAATTCTTATGTTAGATCAAGATACCCTATATCAAAAAAACCTTTCTAGTACTGATGTAGTGTCTAAGCTTAAAGGAAGTTCTGAAGTCCCCCTTCAACTCAAAGTATATCGTAAAAAAATAAATTCTACACTCACCTTTGATCTCAAAAGAGGTTCGGTGCCCTTACCTAGTGTTTCTTCTTCATACATGATAAATGATGAAACAGGATATATAAAGATTAATCGGTTTTCTCAAACCACTTTTATAGAATTTAGCGAAGCTTTAGCAAAGCTTGTTGATCAAGAAATACAACATTTAATTCTTGATTTGAGAGGGAATCCAGGAGGCTATTTACTCCCGGCCAAACAAATAGCAGATGATTTTTTGAGTGCAAAAAAACCAATAGTCATAGTAGAGAGTAACAATGGGATTAGAGAAAGAACAGTTGCTTCTTCAAGTGGTTCTTTTGAAAAGGGTAGTTTATATGTACTTGTCGATGAAAATTCAGCTTCTGCCAGTGAGGTTATTGCAGGTGCAATACAAGACAATGACCGAGGTTTAATAATTGGAAGACGAACTTTTGGAAAAGGCTTGGTACAGCGTCCTAAAAAACTTACCTACGGAACTCAATTAAAAGTAACAATTTCTAGATATTATACACCAAGCGGACGATGTATACAAGCATTGGATTATTGGAATCGTGATGAAAATGGCGATCCTGTTCGAGTTGATTCCAAAGAATATAATTCGTTTCAAACAAAAGGCGGAAGAACAGTTTATGATGGGGGTGGCATTATGCCTGATATCGAATTAGAATCTGGGAAATTCAGTCCAATTACAACGGCTTTACTCAAAGATCAAGCGATTTTTGATTATGCTACAACCTATTATTATTCAAATGAATTAAAAGATTGGAAAAACTTTAAGTTTTCTGAAACTGATTTTCAAGATTTCTTAAGTTTTTTAAAAAACAACAGTTTTGAATACGAAACGGAATCTGAAAAATTATTTTCTATTGCTTTACGTAAAGCAGAAAGTGAACATTTAGAAAAAGAAGTTTCTTCAAGTTACCAGCAATTAATGATTGCAGTAGATAAAGCTAAAGAAAAAGCCTTGACTGAAAAGAAAGAAGAAATTAAAACTTTAATAAGCGATGAAATATTAAAACGATATTTCTATCGGGAAGGTATGCATAAGTACCATTTAAACCATAGTCCTGAAATAATAGAAGCGGTTTCTGTTCTTAAAAACGAATCGAGGTACCAGAAAATATTAAAATAGAATATGGAAGAATTTTTAGTATATTTTGAACACTTACCAACTTGGATTAAAGGAGCTTGGATTATTTTCTTTATTTCCTTTTTCTGGATTATTGAAGGATATTATTCTTTTTACAAAAGTGATTTTAATAAATGGAAGCACGCAAAAACAAACTTATTGTTATTGTTAGTTGTTATTCTAATTAATTCATTTTTTGGAGTTTTATTAACTTTTATAGATGTCTGGTTAAAGAAAACGGAGTTTGGAGTTCTTAATATGCTAGACGCTGCTCTTTGGAAAAAAGTGGTTTTATCTATTATAGTTCTTGATTTTACCTCTCAATATTTTATTCATTTTTTATTACATAAAGTAAGGTGGATGTGGCGATTACATTTAGTACACCACACAGATAAAAATGTGGATGTTACCACAGGAACAAGACACCATCCTTTTGATTTTTTAATACGCGAAAGCATGGCGTTGTTAATAGTTATAATTATGGGAATGCCGGTCTCTTTTTATTTTTTTTATAGAATGATAACTATTCCTTTTACTTATTTTAATCATGCAGATATTTCCTTACCTCTTTGGGTGGATAAAGGGTTGAGTTACTTAATTGTTTCTCCTAATATGCATAAGTTTCATCATCATTATCAACAACCCTGGACAGATAGAAATTTTGGGAATGTTCTCTCTATTTGGGACAGATTGTTCGGTACTTTTATATATGAAGATACTGAAAGAATAAAATATGGTTTAGACTCTTCGAACCACACAGATGACGAAAATTTTATTTTTCAGTTAAAAGTTCCTTTTAATGAAGATGAAATTAAGTCTATTCCAAAAAAATAATAATTAGTTTTTTATCATTTCTATATGTGGTATTCCATCTTCTAAATATTCGTTTCCAGCACTATAAAAACCAAGATTATTGTAAAAAGATATTAAGTGTGACTGCGCAGATATTATGATAGTTTTAGTTTGATAAAGCGCTTCAATTGCTTTAATAGAATGAATCATAATTTGATTACCTCTTTTTAATTTCCTTTCAGTTTTTTTTACAACAACTCTTCCTATTGAAGCTTCTTTAAAATACTCACCAGGCTCAAAACATCGGGTATAAGCAACAATTTTATTTTGAACAACTCCAATAATATGAATTGCTTTTTCATCTTTACCATCAATATCTTGGTAAACACAATTTTGCTCTACCACAAAAACTTCTGACCTTAATTGTAAAATTTGATATAATTCTTTAGTTGTTAATTCTGAAAAAGTTTTAAAACTTACCTTCATTTAAATATTATAATTAAAGACAACTAATTTTATCCACTCTTTTTTGATGTCTACCACCTTCAAAATCTGTATTTATAAAAATTTTAACCATAGCAATTGCTTGTGGTATACTAGTATATCGTGCTGGAATGCTTAATATATTTGCATTATTATGTAATCTTGCTAATTCGGTAATTTCTTTTGTCCAACAAAGTGCCGCTCTTACTTTTTGGTATTTATTAGCAGTCATAGCGGCTCCGTTACCTGAGCCACAAATAATTATTCCAAAATCTACTTTACTATTTTCAATATCAATTGCTACAGGATGAATAAAATCTGGATAATCAACACTATCGTTAGTATCAGTCCCATAATTAAAAGTTGTAATTTTTTTAGAATTTAAAAAATTTACTATAGCTTCTTTATAAGCAGGTCCAGCATGATCATTTCCAATAGCTATTTTCATAAGAATTAATTTTATTATTAATAAATAAATACATCGTATAAATTTAATAAAATATAAAAGAGCACCATGCTTTGTATATATGTTTTTTAATAAACTGTTAACTACTGTTTATATATTTATTAAAAATATTTTTTGATACTAGTTAAATTTATTCTATTAGTTTTTTTTTATAAAAAATCCAATAAAAATAATCACTAAGTTTAAACAAGTTATTTTTTTATTTATAGCTCTTTTCAACTATTATTAATAAATTATTTATTAATAATAAGCTACTTATAGTAGTAATTAACAGTTGTTAATTAAAAACACTATTTAACTAGTTTTCAATAAATAAAAGGTTTTATATATGTTTATATATTGATAATAAAATTAATTAATTAAAAATAAAAATAAATTACAAAAAAGTTATTCTACATATTAACACCTAATAATACAAAGCATCTCTTTTTAAAATTAATTAAATAAAATGATAGTATTATTATAATTGTTAATAAGTAAAACTATTAAACGATTTCTAATTTAGAAGTGTTATTAAATCCTTTAATTATCTGAATTGCTTTTTCTTTATCCTTTTTATGTACTTGAAGTCTAATTCCTCCAAAAGCATTAGAATGAAAAGGCATTACATTAATAGCTGTTTCGTTTAAAAAAATAAAATTTATAAGAGAGCGTTCTAATAATAATTTAAGAACAGCATACTCACTTGGATATGTAAAACGAGCTATTGTTACAAATTCTTTCAATTCATTAAAGTTTTAACAATACTAAGATAATCATTTATTAATATCCCTATAAAATTATAAACCTTACATTTACCATTATTAAAATTTAAAAATGTCGAGAAGAAAAAAGAGTAGAAAGAAATCAAGTAATTCCAATCTTACCCAAAGTATATTAACTACTTTAAGAAAACAAAATTCAAAACCAATTAATTACAAACAAATAGCATCTATTTTAGATATTAGTGATACTAATACTAGAAATTTATTAATTAAAAAAATAAAGCAACTTCAGTCTGAAGAAAAAATAGAAGAAGTATCTAGAGGAAAATATATAATAAAAGCTTCAATAAATTATTACATTGGTATAGCAGATGTAACTTCTAGAGGACAAGCTTATATTGTAATAGACGATTTAGAGGAAGATATTTTTGTTAATCATAAAAATATAAACCATGCTTTACATGGTGATACTGTTGAAGTTTATATTTTTAAAAGAAATAGAGGTGGAAAACCAGAAGGGGAAATCACTAAGATTTTAGAAAGAAAGAAAACAGACTTTGTTGGAGTAATTAAAATTCAAGAACGATTCGCTTTTGTTGAATGTCAGGATACAAAAATGTATACTGACATATTTGTATCTAAAGAAAATATAAATAATGCTAAAAATGGTGATAAAGTACTAGTAGAAATTGAAAGTTGGCCTGAAAAGGCAGGATCACCTTATGGTAAAGTAATCAAAACACTTGGAAAACCAGGAGAGCATAATACTGAAATACACTCTATTTTAGCACAATTTGGTTTACCGTACGAATTTGATAAAGAAGTAGAAGATTATGCTAATAATATAGACACCACAATAAAAGAAGAAGAAATAAAAAAACGCCGTGATATGCGTGGTGATTTAACTTTTACAATCGATCCAAAAGATGCTAAAGATTTTGATGATGCTTTGTCTTTTAAGGATTTAAAAGATGGTACTTATGAAATAGGTATACATATAGCTGATGTTTCTCATTATTTAATACCAGGAACTATATTAGACGATGAAGCCTACGAGCGTGCAACTTCAGTTTATCTTGTAGATAGAGTTGTGCCAATGCTTCCTGAAGTATTATCAAACAACGCTTGTTCTTTAAGACCAAACGAAGAAAAGTTTACTTTTTCAGCGGTATTTAAAATAAATAATAAAGCTGTAATTATTGATCAATGGTTTGGAAGAACAGTTACTTATAGTGACGCGCGTTTTGCTTATGAAGAAGCTCAATTTATTATTGAAAAAGAAACAATAAATAAAGAAGAACTTATAAGTATTCCCTCTGATATTTCTATTACTGGAAAAACATATAAAGTACAGAATGAAATTTCTAAAGCTATTTTAAAATTAGATGAATTAGCTAAAATATTAAGAAGAAAAAGAATGAAACAAGGAGCTATTTCTTTTGATAAAGTAGAGGTAAAATTCCACCTAGATAAAGACAATAATCCAGAAGGAGTTTATTTTAAAGAAAGTAAAGATGCTAATAAATTAATAGAAGAATTTATGTTATTAGCAAATAGAAGTGTTGCTGAATTTATAGGAAAACAAAGCATAAAGAAAACATTTATTTATAGAGTTCATGATGAACCTGATGATGAGAAAATTGCGGCTTTACAAAATATTATTAGACAATTTGGATATAAAATAGATACTAGAGATCGAAAAACAACTTCTAACTCTTTAAATAATTTATTAAAAGACGTTCAAGGTAAAAAAGAACAAAACTTAGTGGATACACTTGCAATACGCTCTATGAGCAAGGCGGTTTATACTACAGAAAATATTGGTCATTACGGATTAGCTTTTGATTATTATACACATTTTACCTCACCTATTAGGCGTTATCCAGATGTAATGGTGCATCGACTTTTGCAATTTTATTTAAACAAAGAAAATAGCGCAAATAAAGATCAATTTGAAGAAAAATGTAGACACAGTAGTGAAATGGAAGGTTTAGCAGCCCAAGCTGAACGAGCTAGTATTAAATACATGCAAGTAAAATATATGTTTGATCATCAAGATCAAAACTTTTTAGGTGTAATTTCTGGTGTGACCGATTGGGGAATTTATGTTGAAATTATTTCTAATAAATGTGAAGGAATGATCAGACTACAAGACATGAAAGATGATCATTATACTTTCTATAAAGAAGAATTTGCAGCTGTTGGTGCCCGAACCAAAAATAGTTATCAGCTCGGAGATGAAGTTTATGTACAAGTCAAAAATGCAGATTTAGTAAAAAAACAACTAGATTTTAAAATGTTAGGGCATAAAAAAGAATTCACAACTAATTAACCGTTGGTTTTTCTTTCGCCAATCATTACGTAATGATTTTGTATTTTTACAAACGTATGTTTGATGGTTTATTATATGCTGCTTTTTATGGATTTATATTAGCATTTGCTATAGGTCCAGTTTTTTTTACTCTTATAGAGACTAGTATCACTAAAGGAATAAAGGCGGCTATCTTTTTTGATTTAGGCTCTTTATTTTCCGATGTAGTTTTTATTATTATTGCATTTTATGGTACTAATAAATTATTAGATAAACTAAAAGACGATCCAGCATTATTAGTATTTGGTGGTATGATATTAATCGCTTTTGGCTCGATATCATATATACGTACTTCTAAATCTTTTATAAAAATTGTTAGGGAACACTATTCGGTTGCTACAAAAAAAAACCATGGAGGTCTTTTTATAAAAGGGTTTTTATTAAACTTTGTAAATTTTGGAGTATTAGCAGGGTGGATTGCAACGATTATTATTGCACAAGCCGTAACCACTCATAAAAACGGAGTATTATTCTTCTTAGCCACTGTAATGATTACTTTATTCATAACTGACTTGTTAAAAATTATTTTAGCAAAAAAACTAAAAAGCAACTTAACACCGCGTTTTATTATAAAAACAAAAAAATTGGTAAGTATTTTAATTATTGGTTTTGGAGTTTTATTGTTAATACAAGGAGTTTTCCCAGATAATATTCAAGAAGGATTGGAGTATATTCCTAAAACCAATAAAGGTTTAGAATAAAAAAATAGCTTAAAATTATCCAACTGCTATTAAAACACATATATTAAACAAAAAAAGCTTCAGAGAATCCTGAAGCTTCCTAGAGGCGTCGAGCGGATTCGAACCGCTGTAAGAGCTTTTGCAGAGCCCGGCCTAGCCACTCGGCCACGACGCCTTAGTTATTAGTAGGCAAATATACTATAAAGTTCAATTTTTTCAATTAAAAACTAACTTATCTTTTAGCGCTCAAAGTTACACTTACCTCTGCTACATCACCACCTATAGGCGGGTTCACTTTTGATACCGTCACCTTAACGTAATTTACTAACGGTGCCTTAATAAATATCTTATCAATAATACGTTGCCCTACGTGCTCTAATAATTTGGATCGAATTTCCATTTCTTCCACTACAATCTTTTGTAAGACCACATAGTCAATAGTATCTTTTAATTCGTCACTTTTAATAGCCTTATTTAAATTTCCTCTAACAGAAAGGTTTACTAAATAATCAGAACCAATCTGCCCTTCTTCTAGTAAACAACCATGAAAAGCATAAATTTTAATATTTTTTAATCGTATCGTGCTCATTTCAACTATTTTTGTAAAGTTACAAATCCTTAATTTACTGTTAAGGTATTTGATTATAAAATTTGATCCTAAACATGTCAGAAAAACCAGCAGCTCTTAATTTTATTGAGCACATCATAGAAGAAGATTTAACGAACGGAATGTCAAAGGAAGACCTACGTTTTCGTTTTCCACCTGAGCCAAATGGTTATTTACATATTGGACACACCAAAGCTATAGGAATTAACTTTGGACTGGGCGAAAAATATCAAGCTCCGGTCAACCTTCGTTTTGATGACACGAACCCAGCAAAAGAAGAACAGAAATATGTAGACGCTATCAAAGAAGATATTGCTTGGATGGGTTACCAGTGGGATCAAGAAGTATATTCATCCGACTATTTTCAAACTTTATACAATTGGGCAATTAGTTTCATTAAAAAAGGATTGGCTTATATAGATTCTCAATCGAGTGATGACATGAGACTACAAAAAGGATCTCCAACACAGTTAGGTACTAATAGTCCTTACAGAACAAGATCTATCGAAGAAAATTTAGATTTATTCATTAAAATGAAAAACGGTGAATTTAAAGAAGGAACTCATGTGTTGCGGGCTAAGATTGACATGGAAGACCCAAACATGTTAATGCGAGATCCAATAATGTATCGTATTTTAAAAAAAGCACATCACCGAACAGGCAACGATTGGTGTATTTACCCAATGTACGATTGGACGCACGGTGAAAGCGATTACATCGAACAAATTTCACATTCTTTATGTTCTTTAGAGTTTAAACCTCACAGAAAGCTCTATAATTGGTTTAGAGATGAGGTTTACAATGATAATTTTAATCAGCTTCCGTTAGCGCCTAAACAACGAGAATTTGCACGCTTAAATCTAAGTTATACCGTTATGAGTAAGCGTAAGTTATTACAGTTGGTAAACGAAAAAATTGTTACTGGTTGGGATGATCCAAGAATGCCAACTATCTCTGGCTTACGAAGAAGGGGCTACACACCAAATGCTATTAAAAAGTTTATTGAAGCTGTAGGGGTTGCTAAAAGGGAAAACGTTATTGATGTTTCTTTATTAGAATTTTGTATCCGAGAAGATTTAAATAAAATAGCGCCTCGTGTCATGGCGGTTCTAAATCCTATTAAACTTACTATTACAAATTATCCTGAGGGAAAAGAAGAGTTTTTAAAAGCTGAAAATAATCCTGAAGACGAAACTGCCGGTTATCGAGAAGTACCCTTTTCAAAAGAACTATATATAGAAAGAGAAGATTTTAAAGAAGACGCAAACAGTAACTTTTTCCGTTTAACTTTAGGAAAGGAAGTTCGGTTAAAAAACGCTTACATTATAAAAGCAGATTCAATTATTAAAGACCCTGAAGGCACCCTTAAAGAAATAAAATGTTCTTATGACGCCGACAGTCTTAGCGGAACGGGTACTGAAGCAAGTCTAAGAAAAGTTAAAGGAACACTTCATTGGGTTTCTATCTCTCATTCAATTAAAGCCGAAGTAAGATCGTATGATCGGTTGTTTATAGATGAAGCGCCCGATAGTCACAAAGACAAAACATTTATGGATTTTGTAAATCCAAATTCCTTAACTGTTTCACAAGCTTTTGTGGAGCCAAGTTTAGCTTTAGCAAAAAAAAATAATAGCTTTCAATTTCAGCGATTAGGGTATTTTAACGTTGACGATGACTCTACGAGTGAAACACTCGTTTTTAATAAAACAGTTGGTTTGCGCGATTCTTGGACTAAGAAAAAACAGGTTAAAAATAAAATATTACCAACGCAAAAAGCTGCAGTTTTTCCTTTAAACGAAATTATGCGTTTTGGAAAAAAGTACACTAAATTTCCTGTTGAAAAGCAGCAAGAAACTAAGCTTAGAATACAAGAATTAGCAAAGAGTATTTCTTACGAAGAGCTAATTCCGTTTTTTGGAACAGCTCTTAAAAAAGTGGGCACACGAATTGTAACAATGATTGCTCTTGGTGTTTTAATAAAAAACAATCAAGAAATAACCCCTGAGATTAAAACATTTGTAAGAAAAGCTTTAGAGGATAAAAACGAACTATTAGTTGCCGAGGCAAGTAAAATTAATTACTAGGTTTTTATTAATAATCAAAATCTTTTTTTGGCGGTTCTTTTGGTCCTACACGGGTGGTTTTTTTATTCAAAATACCTTTAGCCGCATTGTCTTTTTTCATTTGCTCACCAATTTGATTACTCGCTGCAAATGAAGCAATCATATTATTTAACATGTCGCTTCCTGCCTGAGGCGAATTAGGTAGTAATATTAAATTGGAGTTAGTAGCTTCTCCAACCGATTGTAAGGTGTCGTAATGTTGGGTTACCACAATTAAGGCAGAAGCCTCTTGCGAATTAATACCAACATTATTTAATACATCAACACTATCTTCCAGTCCTCGAGCAATTTCTCTACGTTGATCGGCGATACCCAATCCCTGCAAACGTTTGCTTTCAGCTTCAGCCTTTGCTCTTTCAATAATTAAAATACGTTGTGCATCTCCTTCATGTTGGGCTGCTACCTTTTCTCGCTCTGCAGCATTAATTCGGTTCATGGCAATTTTTACTTTTTGATCAGGATCAATATCTGTAACCAGAGCTTTTACAATATCATAACCATAATTGAGCATTGCCTCTTTTAACTCTCTTTGTATTGCTAACGCTATTTCTTCCTTTTTAACAAAAACGTCGTCTAGAATCATTTTTGGAACTTCTGCACGAACCACATCAAATATAAACGCAGTAATCTGTTCATGTGGGTTTTGTAGCTTATAAAAAGCATTATAAACGTGTTCTCTTTGAATTTGAAACTGTACTGAAATTTTCAAGTGAACAAAAACATCATCTTTTGTTTTAGTTTCAACAATAACATCTAATTGTTGAATCCGTAAACTGACTCTTCCCGCTACTCTATCAATAAATGGAATTTTCATATTGATACCCGCTCCATAATCTCTGGTAAATTTTCCAAATCGTTCTACAACCGCAATAGTTTGTTGTTTAACAATAAAAAAAGAAGCAAAAACAAGTACTATTAAAATAGTAAAAAAAAGAATCCAAATATAGCTCATAATATTTTTTAAATTAAATACAATTATCAAGATACAAAAAAAGGCCGCTTATAACAACCTTTAAATTCTTTTATTTAGAAGATATTTTCGTTTCTTTCAAGATAAAAAAGCAATCACTTTGTTTATCCTTGAAATCACCTCTTTTTTACCCAGTATCGCAGCAATTTCAAACACATCAGGACCTTTCATTTCTCCAACAAGTGCTAATCGTAAAGGCATCATTACGTTGCCAAATCCAATTTCATTTTCAGTAATCCAGTTTTTAGTTTTATTAGTTAAACTTTCTGAAGAAAAATCGACACACTCTTCAAACAAAGCAACCAGCTTTGAAAGTAGTTGTGGAGTATTCTCTTTAAATGCTTTTTTTGCTGCTTTTTCATTGTACGTATTAGGCGCTTCAAAAAAGTAGCTTCCTTGTTCCCAAAAATCAGCTATGAAAGTTGATCGTTCTTTTATTAAACCAATAATCTTTTCAAGGTTTTTATTATAACCAATTCCTTTTTTAATCAATAAGTTTGTAAATAAAGTAGATAAGTTCTCATTATTTTTCTCTTGTAAATAATGATGCTGGAACCACTTTGTTTTTTCAGGATCAAACCTAGCTCCCGCCTTGTTAACCCTTGCTAAACTGAACGATTTTATAAGTTCGTCTAAGCTGAAAATTTCTTGTTCAGTTCCTGGATTCCATCCTAATAAAGCAAGCATATTAATAACAGCCTCAGAAAAATAACCATCTTCCCTATATCCCGAAAAAACGTCCCCATTGTTTGCATTCCACTGAATTGGAAAAACCGGAAAACCCATTTTATCGCCGTCACGCTTACTTAATTTTCCTTTACCAACCGGTTTCATAATCAATGGAAGGTGAGCAAATTTTGGAATCTCCCAATTTAGTGCTTTGTACAACTCAATATGTAATGGTACTGAGGGTAACCATTCTTCACCCCTAATAACATGACTAATTTCCATAAAGTGATCGTCAACGATGTTCGCCAAGTGATAAGTTGGCATACCATCTTGTTTAAATAAGACTTTATCGTCAAGTAGTGCTTTTTTAAATGACACATTTCCTCTAATTAAGTCTTCAGCAACAACTTCTTCTTCTATGTTTTGACTAGGATCATACATTTTAAAACGCACAACGTAATCTTCACCATTTGCTATCTTTTTTTCCACCTCTTCTTTTGTTAAAGAAATTGAGTTGGTTAGTTTTTCTCTATTATGCCAATTATAAATAAATGTTTTTCCTTTTTTTTCATGGTCTTTTCTGTGAAAGTTAAGCTCATCATTTGTGTCAAAGGCGTAATAGGCTTTCCCTCTACTAATTAGTTGTTCTGCATACTGCTGATACATTTTTTTTCGCTCACTTTGTCTGTAAGGGCCATAAAGACCTTCTTTTCCTATACCCTCGTCAAAGGGAATATTTAACCAATTTAAGGTTTCGACAATATAAGCTTCAGCACCTTCAACATACCTGTTTTGATCTGTATCCTCAATACGTAAAATAAACTCTCCACCACATTGTTTAGCAAATAAATAATTAAATAGTGCCGTTCTTACACCTCCTATGTGTAGTGGTCCGGTGGGGCTTGGAGCAAAACGAACTCTAACTTTTTTTGACATGTGTTTTTATAAAAATAACAAAGCAAAGGTACACACCTAAAGAGATTTTAAAAAGTAACAGCGCCATAATTTTTACAGTAAAAAATTAACAGAAAGATTTAAATTAATAATGTATTTTCGAAGATATAATTTTACAGAGTTAATTAATGAGCAGTTTTTTAGAAATCCAGTCAAAGCTGGAACAGTTTATTAAAAAATACTATACTAGCAAGTTAATAAAAGGAGTTATTCTTTTTTTTAGCATTGGATTAGTATACCTAATTATTACCCTGCTTATTGAATATTATTTATGGCTAACTCCTGTGGGGCGAACTTTTTTATTTTGGGTATTTATAACGGTCGAAGCCCTACTGTTTATAAAACTAATAACTTTCCCTTTATTAAAATTATTTAACCTTCAACAAGGAATATCAGATATTGAAGCGTCTAAGTTAATAGGAAATCATTTTCCTGAGGTAAGCGATAAGCTCCTTAATGTAATTCAACTAAATCAAAATCAAAGAGAATCAGAGTTATTACTCGCTAGTATCTACCAAAAGGCAAAAGAATTACAAACAGTACCCTTTAAAACTGCAATTAACTTCAAGGCAAATAAAAAGTACCTAAAATATGCACTGGTTCCTATCGTTATTTATGTATTGTTTTCTGTACTAGGGGAAAAAGATATCTTTTATAGTAGTTATAACAGGGTTGTTAATTACAACACCGCTTTTGAGCCCCCCGCGCCATTTAAATTTCAGGTTAAAAACAAATCACTCACTACTCTAGAAAACAAAAGTTTTTTGTTAAGAATTCAAACAACCGGGAAGTATATACCTGAAAATGTTAGTATAAAATACAACAAACAAACTTACTATTTAAACCAAACTTCTCCGGATATTTTTGAACACACATTTATTCAGCCCATCAATTCAATTAGTTTTAATTTAACAGCAAACCAGGTTAACTCTAAAGAATACACCCTTAATGTATTAAAAACACCGTCTTTAGTAGGCTTTAAAATGAAGTTAGACTATCCAAATTATATTGGAAAAAAATCTCAGGTTATAGAAAGTACAGGAAATGCAACCATCCCTCAAGGAACCTTAGTCTCTTGGTTTGTTGAAACCAAAAACACAAATCAAGTACAATTAAAAACATCAGAAATAGCATATAATTTAATAAAAGACAAAGAACAATTCAGACTAAAAAAAAGAATTTATAAAAATTTAAATTATACACTTACTACTTCCAACGCTAAATTAAAAGAATACGAAAACTTATCTTTTACTCTATCTGTTATAAGAGACCAATATCCTGAAATAAATGTAGCTACTCAACAGGACAGTGTCTATTATCAAAAAACCTATTGTTTAGGAACCGTTTCCGACGACTATGGGCTCACTAAATTACAATTAGTCTATTACCCATCCTCAGATGAAGCCAGAAAAAAAACCGTAAGCCTAGCTTTAAGCGCCTCCAATTTTGATCAATTTACGTATGTTTTTCCTGGAAATCTTTCGTTGATAAGCGGCGTCTCTTACAATTATTATTTTGAAATATTTGATAATGATGCGCTTCAAAACTTTAAGTCTAGCAGGTCTTCTCTTTTTTCATATAGAAAACAGACTCAGGAAGAGATTGAAAACGAACAACTTCAGAAACAAGAAAATACCATTAAGAGTTTAGATAGGTCCATGGAAAACATAAAAGAACAAGACCAAATATTAAAGGAACTTTCAAAGGCGCAAAAAGAAAGTAAAGAACTCAATTGGAACGATAAAAAGAAACTAGAAAAGTTTCTCATGAAGCAGCAAGAACAAGAAAAAATAATGAAAAATTTTTCGAAAGAATTAAATGAAAATTTAGAAAATTTTCAACCGAAAAACCGAGACAACGATCCTTTTAAAGAACAATTAAGGGAGCGCTTTCAAGAAAACGAAAAACTATTAGAGAAAAACGAAAAACTTATGGAGGAGCTTGAAAAACTTCAAGATAAGATACAGAAAGAGGAACTAACCGAGAAACTAGAACAGCTATCCAAACAAAATAAAAATCAAGAAAAAAACTTGGAGCAACTTTTGGAGTTAACCAAACGGTATTATGTAACCAAGAAAGCAGAAAAACTTGCTGAAGAATTAAATAAACTTGCTGAAGAGCAGGAAAAATTAACGAATGTTAAAGATGAAAAAAACACCAAAGAAGCCCAAGAGCGAATAAATAAGAAGTTTAAAGAATACACCGAAGAAAAACAGAAATTAGAAAAGGAAAACAACGATTTAAAAGATCCGTTAGACATTCCTAACGATCAAAAGGAAGAGGAAAAAGTTAAAGAAGAACAAAAAGAAGCCACAGATAATCTAAAAAACGACAATAAAAATGCTGCAAAACAAAACCAAAAAGCTGCTGCAAAAAAGATGAAACAAATGGGCCGTAAAATGCAAATGCAAATGCAGTCAGGCCAGATGAAAACAATGGATGAAGATTCGGAAATGTTGCGACAAATATTAGACAATCTTGTAGTTTTTTCTTTTGAACAAGAAGCACTTATGAAAGATTTTAAAAAAACAGATTATGGCAATTCTCTTTTTGGTAGAAAATTAATCAAACAAAATGAATTAAAACAAAACTTTGAACACATAGACGATAGTCTTTTTAGTTTATCCTTAAGGCAACCTATGATGGGCGTAGCTATTAACTCTTCCTTAACCCGAATTAACTTTAATCTTGATAAAAGTTTAGAAAGACTCGCAGAAAATGAAATGGAAATAGGAGTTTCTAGCCAACAATATACTATTACGGGAGCTAACGAACTTGCTGTTCTGCTTAGCGATATTTTAAGCAATATGCAAAATCAAATGAGCAGCATAGGGCAAGGTAAAGGTAAAGGAAAAGGTAAAGGAATGGGAGAGGGTGAAGGCGAAGGCCAGGGATTTCAATTGCCAGATATTATAAAAAAACAAGAAAGTCTTACAAAAAAAATGGAAGAAGGTCTTGAAAAAGAAGGAGCAGACGGCAAAAACAGTAAAGGTAAAGATCAAGGCGAAGGTCAAGGAGGTAACGACGGCTCTTCAGAAAACGGCAAAAAAGGTACTAAGGAAAATAGTAACCCAAACAAGAAAGAGGGCTATGGAAATACTGAAGATATAAATGGAAAATTATTTGAAATTTACAAACAACAACAACAACTACGGGAACAACTACAAAATAAAATCAGTCAACTTGGAGATAAAGCAAATGCAGGAGCTTTGCTTCGCGAAATGGAAAAAATAGAACAGCAATTGTTAGATAAAGGCTTTAATCAACAAACACTAGAAAGAATGCAAAATCTAAAACATGAATTATTGAAATTAGATAAAGCAACCTTTGAACAAGGAAAAGAATCAAAGAGGGAGTCACGAACAAATAATCAGCAGTTTAATAACAACCTAACATTAAGTCCTGCAGAAATAAAAAAATATTTTAACACAACAGAAATCCTTAATAGAGAATCCTTACCTTTAAACTTAGAATACAAACAAAAGGTACAAGAATATTTTAAGAATAAAAATGATTGATTTTTTCTCAGAGACAGCATTTAGTCTTCAAAATCCAGATGGAATAGCTCGTTGGATATCTAAAATTATCAACTACCTAAAACGGGAAGAGGGAGAAATTAGTTATATATTTTGCGACGATCAATACCTTCATAAGTTAAATCTAGAGTTCTTAAATCACGATACATTAACAGATATTATCAGTTTTGACAACAGTTTAGGAAATCAAATTAATGGAGATATTTTTATATCTATTGAACGCGTAAAAGAGAATGCAAATACTTACAAATCTAGTTTCGAAGACGAATTACATCGTGTTATTATCCACGGAGTTTTACATTATTGTGGCTTTAACGACAAAACTAAAGCAGAAGCTGTTTTGATGAGAAAAAAAGAAGATGAAGCACTTTCTCAAAGAACCTTTATGTAACATACTGATAATCAATAAAATAAACAATAATCGTTTCGATTTTAAGTTAATTACTTATATTTGCACGCTCTTGTAAAATCAAGAATAGATTAATTTGAAAAGTAATGTTCCACGTGGAACAAATTTAAGTTTATGTTTCCAAATGAATATGATGTTATAGTTGTTGGTGCAGGTCATGCTGGATCCGAGGCGGCAGCTTCTGCTGCGAATTTAGGTTCTAAAACTCTTCTAGTAACCATGAACTTACAAAATATTGCACAGATGTCTTGTAATCCTGCCATGGGCGGAATAGCTAAGGGACAAATTATTCGTGAAATAGATGCTTTGGGTGGCTATAGCGGTATTGTTTCAGATGAAACAGCTATTCAATTTAAAATGCTAAATAAATCAAAAGGCCCGGCCATGTGGAGTCCGAGAGTTCAAAGCGATCGAATGCGTTTTTCTGAAACTTGGAGAGATATGCTAGAAAAGACTCCTAATTTAGATTTTTATCAAGAAATGGTCCTGGGTCTTATCACTGAAAATAATAAAGTTGTCGGTGTTAAAACGTCTTTAGGTATTGAAATACGATCTAAAACTGTTGTTCTTACCAATGGAACTTTTTTAAACGGAGTTATTCACATCGGAGAAAAACAGTTTGGAGGCGGAAGAGCCGGAGAAAGAGCGTCAACAGGTATTACTAAGGATCTTATTCAATTAGGTTTTGAGTCCGGTAGAATGAAAACAGGAACACCTCCAAGGGTAGACGGCCGTTCTTTAGACTTTACAAGAATGATTGAACAGCCAGGAGATTCACAACCAGAAAAATTTTCTTATTTAAATACTACCTCGGTTTTAACACATCAGCGTTCTTGTTACATGTCATACACAAGTCAAGATGTACATGATATCTTAAAGGAGGGATTTGATAAATCGCCAATGTTTAATGGCGCAATTCAATCCAGTGGTCCAAGATATTGCCCTTCTATAGAAGAAAAAATAAATCGTTTTGCAGATAAAGATCGACACCAGCTTTTTGTTGAGCCTGAGGGCTGGAAAACCATAGAGTATTATATTAATGGTTTTTCTACATCGCTTTCTGAAGAGGTTCAGTACAAGGCTTTAAAGCAAGTATCAGGTTTTGAGAATGTTAAATTCTTTCGTCCTGGTTATGCAATCGAATATGATTACTTTCCGCCAACTCAACTAAAACATACCCTAGAAACAAAGCTTATATCTGGCTTATATTTTGCAGGACAAATAAATGGAACCACTGGTTATGAAGAAGCTGCATCACAGGGTCTGATAGCAGGGATTAATGCACATCAAAAAGTACAAGAAAAAGAAGCATTTACATTAAGTCGTGATGAGGCTTATATAGGTGTTTTAATAGATGATTTAATTACTAAAGGAACCAAAGAACCTTATAGAATGTTTACTTCAAGAGCAGAATATAGAACTCTACTAAGACAAGACAACGCGGATTTTAGATTAACAAAAAAATCATTTGATCTTGGTTTAGCTTCAGAAAATCGCTTAATAACCATGGAGAAAAAAAAGAAACAGTCTGAAGATTTGATTCAATTTTTTAAAAACACGAGCGTTAGCCATGCAATTTTAAACCCAATTCTAATCTCAAAAGAATCTGCTCCAGTGAAACAAATGGACAAATTGTACAAACCGTTCTCACGTCCAAATATTACAATGGATGATATGAGAAAAATTAATGATGTAGAAGAATATATAACAAAAAATAAACTTGGTAGAGAGGTATTAGAGCAAACAGAAATTCAAATAAAATATGCCGGTTATATTAACAAAGAAAGAGCTAATGCTGATAAGTTAAATAGGTTGGAAGGAATCAGAATACCTGAAAACTTCGACTATTCAAAATTAAAATCACTTTCTTATGAAGCTCTCGAAAAACTTCAGTCCATTAAGCCGGTTACTGTCTCACAAGCATCAAGAATTAGCGGTGTTTCTCCAAACGACATTTCTGTTTTATTAGTTTACATGGGCAGATAAGTTATTTGTTTCACGTGAAACATTCATACATTGAATTACTTTTATCTAACAATTTTACTTTAGAATGCAATTAAAACAAGAAAACTTTCCTTTAACTGTAAAAGATCATTTAGTATCTAATGAAGAGTTTACTTTAGATTTTGATGCTGAAAAAGAAATGCTTTTAACAAAACCGCAGCCAGAGGCCAGTAAACTTTCTCAATACTATGAGAGCGATCAATATATTTCTCACACTGATAACAAAAAAGGCCTCATTCCATTTTTATATCATATCGTAAAAAAAAGATCTCTAAAGAACAAACTAAGTTTAATTAACTCGTTAAAAAAGAATGACAAAAGTATCCTTGATATTGGAGCTGGAACTGGAGACTTTTTGAGTTTTATTCAATCTGAATTTAGATCTGTAAAAGGAATTGAACCCAACCAAAAAGCCAGAGAATTAGCACAAGAAAAAGGAATTTCTTTAGAACAAGACTTAAAAGATGTTAAAGGCAAATTGTTTGACGTAATTACAATGTGGCATGTTTTAGAGCACGTTCCAAACTTAGAAGAAACAATTCGAGATGTAGAAGCTTTATTGAAACCGAATGGAATATTAATAATCGCTGTTCCTAATTTTTATTCTTTTGATGCGGCCTATTATAAAAATTTCTGGGCTGCATTTGATGTGCCCAGGCATTTATGGCATTTTTCAAAGGCATCTATGAATAAACTTTTCTCCGATAAATTATCACTCTTAAAAATAAGTCCGATGGTTTTCGATTCATTTTACGTAAGTATACTTTCGGAAAAAAATAAGTCAGGAAAATTAAATTTACTTAAAGCTTTTTTTGTAGGATTAAGATCAAATATATATGCTTTGTCTACTAAGGAATATTCATCACTTATTTATTGCTACCAAAAACCCGAATAAATCAAAATAAGCCTTTTTAAGACGGTTTTATAACTTTAACTAATAGATTTAAGTCTTATTTAGTTATGTGGTTTAAAAAGACGCTTTATTTAAAACAAAATCAATAAGAAGGATTTATTGTTTAAAAAATTTAAATAGATAATCCTTATAAGTTTTCTTTTCTATGTATTAACCGTGTCAATCGAATAGATACATCTGTAAAAATAATTTTTGCATTTCCATTTCTCTCTATATGAAAAATGGCTTTTTCAATCTCTTCTTTTATTTCTAAAATATTATGATGATGAATATATTCCGAGAACTTATCAAAAGAAAATTTTCCATCATGACTTTGAAAGTAAATTAATGACTCCGCTTTGTAGTTTTTGAGCATTGCTTGCCGAAAGATTTCCAAACAAAAATTCAAGAATTTCTTTTGGGTTTCGCGCCCTTCTTCTGCTAATCTCTCGCTCCAATTAAATAATTCATTTATAGCCTCTTTGTCCTTTTTGGCTTTAAAAGCGGTACGCACCCAATACACAAAAAGATCTTCAAATAAAACTTCATTACCATTATTTTTTATAAGCTGAAGTGCTTTATTTAAATCTCCATTAGACTGGTGACTAATCTTTCTTGCTTCATTATTTTTTAAAGCATGAGCCTCCACTAACCTTTGGTAAATCTCCTCCTCAGCTAAAATTGGAACATGTAATTTTTGACAACGAGATTGAATGGTTCCCAGGATATTCTCAACATTTTCTGTTAAAAGTAATAGTATTGTTTTCTCAGGAGGTTCTTCTATAAGTTTTAACAGTTGATTCGCACATTCGTTATTCATTTTATCTGCCATCCAAATTATTAGCACCTTATAACCACCTTCATAGGATTTCAATGACAGCTTTTTTGTAATAGAGACCGCTTCATGCTTACTGATGTTCCCTTGCTTCTTTTCTATTCCTATAAATTGATACCAATTATACAAAGAGGAATAGGAGCTCTGAATTACAAAGTCTCTCCATTGGCTAGAAAAATTATCAGAGATGGGGTTTTTTTTAATATTCTCGTTGGTATTAACAGGGTAGACAAAATGTAAATCAGGATGCGCTAGTTTTTCAATTTTAGTTTTACAATTAATATATGAAACACTTTCCTTTTCATGCGACTGACATAATATTTCATTTGCATAACTTAATGCTAAAGGTAATATCCCAGATCCTGACTTTCCAATAAATAGTTGAGTGTGGGGTATTCTGCCATCTTTGACCGTCATGGTTAGATGAGATTTTATGTGTTGTTGCCCTAAAACATTTGAGAAAGTCATACACAATATTACGGTTTTTTAGTTAAAAAGAACCTTTCAAAAATAGTATATTTACAGTCCAAAATCCAATTTATGAAAACAGTTAATGACTTTAATTTTGAAAACAAAAAAGCACTAATTCGAGTAGATTTTAATGTGCCTTTAAATGATAATTTAGAAGTTGCCGATAGTACTCGAATCTTAGCCGCCAAAAGCACTATTATAAAAGTCTTAGAAGATGGAGGTAGTTGTGTTTTAATGTCTCACTTAGGAAGACCAAATGGTGTAGAAGAAAAGTTTTCATTAAAAAATATAGTTTCTAAAGTAAGTGAAATTATAGGCGTACAGGTTCAATTTTCTGAAAATTGCATAGGCGAAAAAGCTGAACAAGCCGTCGCAGAACTGGAAAACGGAGAGATTTTACTTTTAGAAAATCTACGATTTCATAAAGAAGAAAAAGCAGGTGATAACGAGTTCGCTAAAGAACTTTCAAAGCTGGGAGACATTTATGTTAACGATGCTTTTGGAACTGCACATAGGGCACACGCTTCCACGGCTGTTCTTGCTAAATATTTTCCCATAAACAAATGTTATGGTTTGTTATTAGCCTCAGAAATTAAAAACATCCATAAAGTTTTAACTGATAGCGAAAAACCTGTTACAGCAATTATAGGTGGTGCTAAAGTGTCTTCAAAGATTACGATTATAGAAAGTATTTTAGATAAAATAGACCATTTAATTATTGGCGGAGGAATGGCATTTACGTTTATAAAAGCTCAGGGAGGTAGTATTGGTTCTTCTTTAGTTGAAGATGATAAGCAAGAAATGGCTTTATCCATATTAAAATTAGGGAAAGAAAAGAATGTAAAAATTCATTTACCTGTAGACGCTATTATAGCAGATCAGTTTTCGAATGATGCTTATACAAAAATAGAAGCAATTAATGCCATTCCTGAAGGTTGGATGGGACTGGATGTTGGATCTAAAACCAATACTATTTTTAGAGAAGTTATTTTAAATTCCAAAACTATTTTATGGAATGGGCCCGTAGGTGTTTTTGAAATGGAGAATTTTGCAACTGGAACCATATCTTTAGGAAATGCAATTGCAGAAGCAACTGAAAACGGTACTTTTTCATTAGTAGGTGGTGGAGATTCGGTGGCTGCTGTAAAACAATTTAATTTAACCGAAAAAGTAAGCTATGTTTCAACTGGTGGAGGCGCTATGTTAGAAATGTTAGAAGGGAAAATACTTCCAGGGATTCAAGCAATATTAGAGTGATTTTTATCGAATTATAATAAATAAATAACAAAAGATTCTCAAATATAGTTGCCTTTAGAGTCTCTTTTCCTAAATTTATAATTAATTTAAATAGGCCTCACGCTTTTCTGTATGACCATCAGATTTTTATCCCCATCAATTCTTGTAATATTTTTATATACTAGCATTATAAAAATGAACGCACAAGTAGTTAAAGTTGTTGACAGTTTAAAAAGTGTTAGTCCCCTATCTCCAGCAAAAAGTGTCAAACGTCAAGACACAATTACCCTTCAAGACTTTAAAATTGATACCATCTTATCAAATCTTAATTTCTCTCATAGTGATTCTTTAATACTTTACCTAAAAGATCAAAAAAAAGCAAAATATAGTGATAGCTTGTGGTTGAAAGAACTTTATGACTCCACAAGATTTGAAGAAGTTTTTGGAAGTATTACTAGTGAAGAAATTGAATTTACTGAATATGAAGATTTACCAACAGAACTTCTTAAACATCGCCTAGAACAACTAGATGCCAAAACACCTTTTGATATAAGTTACAATCCTTCATTAGAAAGGTTAATTAAACACTATCTAAAAACAAGAAGAACATCCATGTCTAGGTTAATGGCTTTAAGTGATTACTTTTTTCCGATGTTTGAAGAGGAGTTTGCTAAATATGATTTGCCTTTAGAAATTAAATATTTAGCAGTTGTAGAGTCCGCTTTAAATCCATCAGCAAAGTCTAGAGTTGGCGCTAAAGGTTTGTGGCAATTTATGTTCACGACTGGAAAAATTTATGGTCTTGAAGTAAGTTCTTACGTGGACGAAAGATCCGATCCGGCAATGGCAACAGCCGCAGCCGCAAAGTACCTAAAGAGTCTTTATAAAATTTTTGACGATTGGGATTTGGCTTTAGCAGCTTATAACTCTGGTCCTGGAAATGTTTCAAAAGCAATTCGTCGTTCAGGAGGAGAAACCAATTATTGGAAAATTAGAAATAAATTACCCAGAGAAACAGCTGGTTATGTACCAGCTTTTTTAGCAACGATGTATATTTTTGAATATGCCGCCGAACATGGTTTTAAGAGTAGTGGGCCTCGATACCATTCTATAGCAACAGATACCATACAAGTTAAAAGGCTAATTACCTTTGAGCAAATCTCAAAAGCGGTAAATTTATCTGTAGAAGAAATTCAGTTTTTAAATCCCTCCTATAAATTAGAAATTATTCCATATGTTAATGATAAAAATTATGCGCTACGTTTGCCAATTCAAGCTATTGGAAAGTTTGTTACTAACGAAGATTTAATTTATGCATTAGCTGAGGAGGAAAATAGTAAAGAAAATGCTAATATTCCCAAATACATAGAGCAACCTGATAGAATTAGATATCGTGTAAAAAGTGGTGATTATTTGGGAAAAATAGCTGAGCGATATGGTGTTGGTGTAAGTCAGATTAAAAGATGGAATGAGCTAACAAACGACAATCTTAAAGTAGGACAGCGATTAACTATTTATCCAACTAAGCCAATAGTTGTAGAAAGTACTTCTAGAAAAGATAACGGGAGTCTGTACATTGTTAAAAAAGGAGATTCTTTGTGGAGTATTTCTCAAAATTTTCCTGGAGTTTCCATACAGAATATTAAAAAATGGAACGATATTAGTAGTAACAATTTAAAACCCGGTATGAAATTAAAAGTTTCTAAAGGTTAATATTTAAAAAAAACAATTGTTAATGAAATCAATCTATTTTACGTCCTTAATTTTATTCACTTTAATTTCTTGTGTTAATAACGGTAATAAAAATACCTATAAACAAAAGTCAGTAGGAAATATTAATTCACTCCAAATATTGATAACTGACGAATTATGGAATAATAAAGTTGGCGAAAAAATAAGAGATTATTTTGCAGCTCCTACTGAAGGATTGCCTCAAGAAGAGCCTTTATTCTCAATCAATCAAATGGATCCTTCTACTTTTTCAGGTTTTATAAAAAGTAATCGTCTTTTTTTACATGTTACCATTGGAGAAGAAGACAACTATACTTTAGTAACCGATCCTTACGCGAGGCCACAGAAAGGGGCAATAATCACAGCGAAAACCGAAGAAAGTTTACTAAAGTTAATCGTCGAAAATCAAAAAGAAATAATCAATGCTTACAATAATTCAGAAATAAAAGAACGTCAAAGAAGGACCGCCATATCCTTAAAAGTAATCGATTCTTTAAAGGAGTATTTTGGTTTGACAATAAATATACCTTCGGCGTATCGAACAGCTCATAAAGGCAAGGATTTCTTTTGGCTCCGCAAAGATTTAAAAAAAACAGGATCTACTAATATTTTTATATATGAAACAGCAATAAATAAAATCACAAGTGATAGTTTAGCTCTTGGGCAAATATTAACTGTAATAAGAGATTCAATCGGGGGGAACCTTTTGCCGGTTGAAGATAATGGTAAATTTGGTACTGACTATTCTTATTCTCCAAATTTTTATATTACAGAATTAGATGGAAATTTTGCATACAAAACAAAAGGGATGTGGGATATAGAAAATGAATTTATGGCAGGGCCTTTTGTAAATTATGCAGTAAGAGATACCATTAATAAAAGATACTTAATTATCGAGGGATTTACGTTTGCACCAGCAGAACGAAAACGGAACCTTCAGTTTGAGTTGGAATCAATAATTCAATCGGTAAGGATTAGCAAATAGACGATTTATTTTTCTTCGTCTGGTTGATTTTCGTCTTTAGAAGCATCTTTAGAGGCATCCTTAAATTCTTTAAGACCGCTACCTAAACCACGCATTAATTCGGGAATTTTTCTTCCTCCAAATAATAATAATACCACCACGACAATTAAGACTATTTGTGGCCATCCAATAACTAAAGGTAACATTGCTATATTCATTATCATAGATTTAAAAGACAAATGTAATAAGAAATCATCAGAAACATCGTTTTAAAACTAATTAAGCTTTTATTATTAATAAACTTATATCAGTAAATCAAATACTAGCATACTAATTTTTATATTTGCTATTCGGACATCTCTATAATGGCTAAAGAAAATAAATCAAGAAAAATTAAATATAAATTGCTAAACAAGTATCGTTTAGTGGTGTTAAATGAAGATACTTTTGAAGAACGCTTTACTTTTAAACTCAACCGTCTAAACGTATTTGTATTTAGTATTATTCTTGTGTTTACTCTAATTTTAGCTACCAGTATTTTAATCGCATTTACCCCTTTAAGAGAATATATCCCAGGATATTCCTCGGTCACACTAAAGAAAAACGCTGCGCAACTTGCCTATAAAACAGATTCCTTACAGCAAGTAATTAAAATAAATGAACTCTATTTTAGTTCTATAAAAAAAGTTTTAAAAGGAGATGTGTCAAGCGTAAATTTCAATAAAGATTCAATTATTGAAGCTGCTAAGATAGATTTAACAGGTATAGAGATAAATACTTCAAAAGAAGATTCGTTGTTAAGGGAAAAAGTATCGTTAGAAGATAAATACAATCCGTTAATTAATAATTCTGAAATTAATTTTGTTTTATTTCCTCCAGTCAAAGGAATTATTTCGCAAGAGTTCAACGCACGTGAAAAGCATTATGCCATTGATATTGTTACTTCAAAAGACGCACCAG
>ENA-ORDA01000866-ORDA01000866.1-marine-metagenome-genome-assembly--contig:-NODE-866-length-28189-cov-5.401928_pt1 | contig 28189 bp, 28 predicted proteins | sample MGYA00237778_ERZ508506 | MGnify/ENA primary metagenome ERZ508506 (study PRJEB26177, sample SAMN06267891) | marine metagenome | isolation source: Monterey Bay, California, USA | place: Pacific... | reverse complement strand
CGAGGCAACGGTGGTGTTAAATGGGCAGACATTGTGTTAGATGGTGACGGGCATAGTGTTGATGTTAATCAACGTGGCGGCAATAACGCAACTGCAACAGTTGATTTAACATATGGTACTGGCGCTTACACACTTGACTTAGATCAAAACATGACATCATCAGCAGGCACTTACAGCATCACAGGTATATGTTATAACACAGCAGGATGTTCAGTAACAGTAAATGGTAGTAACTAGAGGGGAGTAGCATGAAACACAATAGAGAAGTAGTAGAGCTAGTACCATATTCGTTTAATAGGGATTTTATATTAGTTTGTTCTATAGGCTTAAACATAGGCTTTGCAATAGGACTGTTTCTAGTTAGCTGAAGCGTATCTTATTGAACTACGCCGATGATTTTGCATAAATAAACACTGTAAAAGGGATATGCCCTTTCACTAAACAGGAGAATGTTATGACTAGATTTTTATCTATAACAGCATTCCTCGGTTTTGTACTTTTCTTACCATCATGTGCATCAGTTGGTGCAGTTATTGAAGGTGGTAAAGAGTTTACAACAGGTGTAGTAGATGGATCCGTTAATGCTGTTTCGACTGTAAGTCAAGCAGTTTTAACCGATGTATCTAGTATTACAGCAACGGCGGCTACAGCGGCTGGTGGTGTGATTGAAACTGTTGCCACAGAAGTGGATAAACAAACCGACGAATTGCAAAAAGAAGAAAAGCCTGAGGGAAAGTAAAATCTTCATCGTCTAGGAAGGCAGATGAAGAAATTTCAGAACAAGACATGAAATTTTTAGTTAAAAGTATCATGCAGTATTGTTCAAAAAACCCAAAGGAATGCGAATAAAGAAAGCACACTCAGGTGTGCTTTTTTTTTGATAAATATACTTATGAAATGGTGTATTTTTGTTATTATAAGTTTACTTTCCTTACCTAGTTATGCTATTAGTTTAACTCAAAGCCAAATTCAGTTCATTAATACAGGCAGTACTTGCTGTTACAGTCAAGCAGTATTAGACAAAGTTAATCAACCTACATATAATTATCAACCATACACAATTAACTTAAACTTACCACCATTAAAAGAACCAGCATCTAAATTTACATGGTCAGTGTTCTATGCGTTACAAGTATTAGATGTGTACACAACTGAAAGAGCATTACAATACAGTTGCGTAGAAGAAGTTAATCCTATACTCGGCAAATCACCTACTGTAAACGATGTAATCCGCCTGAAAGTACTATTACTTGCTCCTGCACTGTGGTATACTAATAAGTACGAAACGATAACTGACGAAGATTTAGCAGGGGCAAATTACATGATGACAGCCGTAGTTGCTAATAACTTTGATGTATGGTCCGACGCAAAACACTTGCCCACGTGTAGCAAGATTCGATAAATATATTAATGAAATGGTTACTAAGCGGTTGGACCGTAGCAATATCTATATTACTATTGGCAACACTACGAGTTGCTGATCCTACACCATTACAAAGTTTGCGTAGCCAAACATTCGACGCATTACAACAATTAGATGAAAAGAAACAAAGCAACGAAGTTGTAGTAATAAACATTGGCGAAAAAAGTTTAGAAACATGGGGACAATGGGCATGGCCGAGACAGAACATAGCACAACTGATATCAGATCTGAGGAACAAAAACGCTGGAATGATTGGTTTAACGATTATGTTTCCAGAGCAGGACCGATTTGGCGGGGACGCAGTTTTACAAAGTTGGATGTCAGACAACGGGGTGATTTTGTCCCAGACCCCATCTGGAAAAGGGACAAGGAGTTCAGGTCCGCACATTGGTACAGCAACAATAGGCCCAGTACCCGCTACCAATTACTTGCTGACATGGCCGAATCTCGTAACGAATATTGAACCACTAGAAAGTGTAGCCGCAGGTATAGGGGTAGTAGCAACAGAGCCTCAACCAGATAACCAAACAAGAACTTACCCACTAGCAATAGGAGTAGAGGGAAAGATATATCCTAGTTTTGCTATTGAGATGTTAAGAGCATACACTGGCAAGCCTAGTTATATTTTAAAGACTAGCGAAATAGGTATAAAAGAATTTGCAGTGCCTCCGTTTGATCCAATAGTTACATCTGCTAGAGGTTCTGCTTACATAAGATTTAATAATACTTTTGAAGAACACGAGTATGTAACAGCGAGTGAACTGCCTGACTTAGGCGGAAAGTTCGTAATAGTGGGAGTAAGTGCTGAAGGCGTTGCTAATCCGGTTCCCACTCCGGGCGGCAACGTTTACCCACAACTAATACAAGCTCATATGCTACAAAACTTTATAGACGGTAGTAACATTACCAGGAATGAATTAAGTGCTGTGTACGAGCTTCTGTGTGCGTTGTTGAGCATGGTATTAGTTGCTCTAGCAATATACAAGTTACCTATATGGGCAGGATTGTTTACTACAGTAAGCATTATAGGGGGAATTGTATATTATAGTGTACATTCTTATACAGCAAACTTAGTTTTATTTGATGCTACATACCCTGCAATAGCAACATTTTTAATATTTACACAGGCAAGTTTTAATAACTTCTGGGTACAGTTTAAACTACGAGCAGAGATACAAAAACAATTTGCCGGATATGCCTCACCTACAGTTGTTAGAATGTTGCAAGAAAATCCAGAACTAATTAAACAAGGTATGAAAAAAGAAGTTAGTATATGCTTCTCAGATTTGCGTGGCTTCACCCCACTAGGAGAAAGTTTTGGTGATGATGTTCAAGGACTAACAAAAATAATGAATGGTTACATGGACGCCATTACACAGCCTATACTTGATGCAGACGGAATGGTTATTAAGTATATTGGCGATGCAAGTATGCACATACACAATGCACCAATGGACGATCCAGATCATCCTGCAAGTGCTGTGAAGACAGGACTATTAATGCTTAGAGCAGTAGAGGAATTCAATGATAAAATTGTTAAAGAAGGTAGACCGCCAGTTGGTATGGGTGCTGGTATTAATACTGGGCTCGGTTATATTGGGGAGATGGGCTCCACTGCCAGACATTCATATGACATACTCGGAGACGCAGTTAGTACTGCCGCGAGAATAGAAAGTAAGTGTAAGGAATATGGTTGCTTGTTGTTAGTGGGAGGAGACACTTACAAGCACACAAAGAATAGTTTCTTTTATCTTAAAGTAGATGACCTAGCAGTAAAAGGAAAGACTGTGGGCATCGAAATATACACAGTACTTGATATTAAAGTAAGCAAGTATGCAAAAGCAAAACAGATGCACGAAGATATGCACATGCAATATCGTAAACAAAACTTTGATAAAGCAATTAAATTATGTGAGCAACTACATGATGCCTTCGAAGGCAAGATGAAAGGTTATTATGATATGTGGATTGAACGTTGCGAATTTCAAAAGACTCAAACACTGCCTAAAGATTGGGACGGTGTATTTATAGCCACAAGTAAATAATTAGTCGTCAGGTGACCAAGTCCTAACAGTAGTAAATAAGTTTGCATAGTCAAGTAAATCAGAACGTAATGTTTGCAAGTGTTTTAACTCTATCGGTGCTTCTAATCCAGCAGACTCGTACAGTGGCAAATAAAAATTTATAATTTTATCTACACGTTTTCTGTCAGACAGTATCGCTTTCATTACACGTTGATGCCATTCGTTATCAGTAACAATGTCATATAACCACCCGTGGTGTACACTGTGACTGTTAAACTTTTTAATCATTTCTATAGTTTCGTAATACACAGCCCTAACAGGATTTATATTTACTCTGTAATTTTTCATCACGGCAGGATACACCCACCATTCTGCTCTACAATGCTGGTTCTTAACAAATCCTCTATACTCATTTAACATACTTTTTTCTAAGCCGTCTGCACTATCTCTAATTTCTACATCATACTTTTTCATTAATCTATCTGCTAGTCTTTTATGTTTAGCAGAAAGGTCGTTGTAGTTCTCTTTTAAATCTAATATCGAGAACGTGCCATCTAAAAAAGTGTTTGGAATAGTCTTGTGTAGTTTAAACTTATTAAGTTCTGTAGTCAGTCGTATAGAATCAAAATTTATAATATCTTTTGACATGCTAGTACTTATCAGGAATTAAGTTTTAGGATAGTATGTAGTTTATTAACGCCTTTGTTTCTGGCTAGTGTACTTTTTGCTCCAAAGTGTAACGGCTTAGGCCATTGCCCTATGTCTACCCAGGCATAGCCGGCACTCTCATGATTAAGTGTTGGTATAAATTCTTCGTCAACTAGATACACAAAACTGTAGTACATAAAGTTTTTGTCTTTGCTTTGGTATACATCGATTGGATTTAATTTTTTTAGTTCGGGGACAATACCTATTTCTTCGTTAAGTTCACGTTGTATTGTGTCGTATGTGGTCTCACCTGGATCCATCATGCCACCCCAAAACCCCCAAGTGTGTTTTCCTTTTTTATCTGAATTGCGTAATTGAAATAAACACCTGCCAGTAGATTTTGATAGAAACAAAACACCGGCGGCACTTACTCCGTTGTGTCTTGATAAGTTGGTCATAGGGTTAAGTTTAGTAAGTATGCTTTCGCTATCTAAACGTTTAGACGCCAGAACCCTGGGTTGTACTTCCCTTCGTATGTGCTTGTCCATTGGACGTTTTCCCATTTGTATTGTTTGTTTGTGTATAAGTTTTTAACATAATGAACACTTTCTTGGTTAATTGATGTAGAAGCATTAAATGATACTACCCATCCTGTGCCATTGTATTCAATGATGTCGTTTGTGTTTGCTGTAATGCCCCATTGATTTCCTTGTACTTCAGATGTGAGCAAATAACGTTGCCCAGTTGCCGCGGCAATTAATGTGCCGTCACCTGGATAGTTTTTAGAAGCATCGACAATTCTTGTTACGTCTGTTAGTGTTGTTGAAGGTAAAGTATCTGCGTCTAGTGTGAATACTAGTTTAGAAGGGTCTAAACTGTTTCTAGATACTAAGCCTGTTATAAGCGTATTATCGTTGTCTACATTATTTGATATGTTAAGTTGTAATGTACTTGCTGTTGTTAGCGGTATGTCGTCTATGCTTATATTTGCATTTGCTGTGCCCGAACCTTGTGGAGACAGTACTTCCAGTAAGTCGTTCCAATTTGCTTCTGCACTGCCACCGTCTTTGTATAATTTTGCTTCGGTACCAACAAGCTCAACTTCGTAGTTGTTAGGTGATATTGTGTGTAACTCAAAATCAGTATCTAATGTTCTAAAGAAGTCATACATGTCTGGATTATATTCTAAATCACCGATACTACCTGTATCATAAATGTTTGTAATAATAGTATTAATAATTTTTTGTCTTTTAACTTTAGCAGGAGGACTTAGCCATATAGGTAATATAAATGTCAACGTAGCAACGTCGATAGTTTCGTCAACACCTGCAGGAACACTTCTGTTGCTCCACTGTATGTCTGTTAACTCTACTTCATATAAACTTGTCCAGTCTAACGGATTATCTCCTTGCTGTAATTGTATACTAGGATTAAATAAAATTAAAATTTGTTCTAGTAATTGTAATTTTTGATCTGTGTTACCACTCCATACATCAACGTTCATTGTTAAGTTATAAGGCACAGGCATATATCTGTCTGTTGTATACAGGTTACCTGGAAATTTCTCTGACCCATATGATGCACTACCAGTGTCGAATTGTCTTTCAGCAACTTGTACTTTGCTAACAAGCATTGGATCTTGTGTTCTATCTCTAGCAACAAGTAAACTTGTAACGTTACAAGCCAAAAACGGTGTACTGTTAACCATATTCTCTGAGCCTTTTGTTAATATGTGTGCAACCATACGTTGCATATCTGCATATCTAACAGGTACTTTATTGTAATGTGTGGTTCCGTTGCGTACACCTTCTGCAACTTGAAAGCCACTGAATATTCTCATGAACTGTAGCAAGTATCTTCTTAACTGTGCGTCATAGAAATAATCCATATTAATCTGCCTTAGGTTTTACAGCCTTACTCATATTAGATTTTTCTGATTGAGTAGTTCCGTCTGTGTTAGTAGTTATATTATCATTATTAACAAATGATGTGAGTATTTTATTGGCGGCACTCCAAATACGTTTGTTGTCATCGCTTATCTTAACCCACTTACTGCCTTGCTTCTTGAACAGTCTATTTGGAGTAAAGTCTGTTCTCAAGTAGTATTCTCCATCATTTGCGTCTAGTGGCATTGCATCGCCACTGCCTACTATTGAAATACCATTGGGCGGAGAACCATCACCTGGGAAGTACACACCAGGTTTATCCTGCGAGTTTTCATCTACATATAAATGACCACCCTCATAGTAACCTGCATCATATTGTACTTCAGCATTTGCTAGTTCTATTACTTTATCTGATATTGCTATTTCAGTGCTGTATGTACTTAGAACATTTCTAAGGTCATCAGCCTGTTCGCCAGTACCAAGTATATCTCTGTACTCTGGACTGTCTGTAATATTTTTAAGTTTAACTCTCCACAAGTGAGGCCACCATCTAGGATCATAACCTTCTGCTGGTCTTCCAGCATCACTTACTACGAAAAATCTATTAACTGCTTCGCCACCACCTAACAATAAGTCATCTCTTAAATGTGGTAACTCTAAAACATCTCCTGCCATTAAACGTCTACCCAACATGTTAGCACATGTGTTCATATGGAAAGTCATAAACAACGAATCGTTATTTACAAATAAACCAAACTGGGTTAAGTCAAAGTCGGGGTCTGCTATAGTGTATGAACCGCGTAGTTCGTATATATCTGTGTCGTATTTCCTATCTCTGTTCTCGAGGAATACAACATCCTGGATATATAATTCGTCATCGTTTCCGTGACCTTGCGTGGTGTCGTCTTGGTATGTGCCTACATACTTATGTACATAAACTCCTGTTCCACCTGCATTGACGGACTCGGCTACAACTCTATCTATAAAGTCGTAATCGTTCCCTTTGTTCTTGTTCCATAAACTTAATCTTGGCATAATGTAGTATTTATCACTTTAGGAAGTTCTTGACAATTTCCTTGATAACTATTATAATACAAAAACGAAACGGAGAGTTGGCTGAGTGGTCGAAAGCGCCTCCCTGCTAAGGAGGTATATGGGTAACTGTATCGAGGGTTCGAATCCCTCACTCTCCGCCACTATTTCAGAACACCACAAAACTCTAAGTGGTAAATATACACAAGTAATTAGCGAGTATAGTATAACGGTTATTACAAGACGTTGCCAACGTTTGGATGTCGGTTCGATTCCGACTACCCGCTCCAACTACGAACAGTTCGTAGGCATTGTTACGAATGTAACAGGAAGTATATAAGATGGTTAAAGAAAAAATAAAGGCAACAAAGAAAGCAGTAGCAAAGAAGCCTGTTAAGAAAACTAAAACAAAAGCACCTATTTGGTGGTTTGAAGAAGTTGGTATTAACGTGCAAAAAAATGCAGAACAAATTAGTTCGAACATAATGAAAAATGCAGAACAAATTAGCAAGAACATTATAAAGAACACTGCTAAGATTAGTGCCAACATTAAAGCATTAAGCGAAAGATAAACGGTTCGGGGGCATAGCTCAGTAGGGAGAGCGTCTGGTTTGCAACCAGAAGGTCGTGGGTTCGATTCCCTCTGTCTCCACCATTCTAAAGGAAGAAGATGCACACAGAAAAAGTTACTTGGGTCCATCATTGGACAGACAAGACATTCAGTTTTAAAACCACCCGCAATAGAAGTTTTCGTTTTATAAACGGAGAGTTTGCTATGATTGGGTTGCCTTCAGAAGAAGAAGGCGGCAGACCATTACTTAGAGCATACAGTATTGCAAGTGCAAACTATGAAGATGAACTAGAGTTCCTCAGTATCAAGGTACCGGACGGACCTCTAACGAGTCGTCTACAGCATTTAAAAGTTGGAGACGATGTATTAGTCATGCCGAAGTCTACGGGCACGTTAACGATTGATAATTTAACTGAAGCAGATAATTTATATTTGCTGTCCACAGGCACAGGTCTTGCACCGTTCATGAGTATTATTAGAGACCCAGATACCTACAGTAAATTTAATAATGTGATACTGGTACACACTACACGGACACACGATGAACACACTTATCAAAAAGAAATACAATTAGCAGTTGAAACATTAAAGGATACACCTGAGTTTTCATTAACCTATTACGATACTTGCACCCAAGAAGATTATATTCGAAAAGGGCGACTGTGGGAACACATAGATTCATTTACTAATGGCGGATTTAATAAAGCAACTGACAGAGTTATGGTATGTGGCGGTCCTGAAATGAATTATGAATGCAGAGATTATTTTGAAGATAAAGGATTTATAGAGGGAAACTTAGGAGAGCCGAATGATTTTGTCTTAGAACGAGCCTTTGTAGACTAGATAAATACAGATATGCAAAAAATAAATCCTTTTAAAGATTTTGAAGTTACAAAACACACTCCAGTAGATTTTATTATACTTACAGACCCGTACGGACTGTATAACGCACACAATTATAACCAGATGACGCATAATGCACTGCTGGCGCCAGGCTATCTTAAAGACCCAGAGGTATCACAGGCACTACTGACTAAAAAAGAGGATCCAGATTTTTGTCCTGGAGCAATACATCATTCAAGAGGCAATGCTAACTCACTACATCTTAGAACACTAGGTGCATATAAAGTTGCACATGAGTGCAGATTGCGTGGATACTCTGTGCAAGTTGTAGACTATCAAAGTTTTTACGACTTAGAAACATTAAAACATATTGTAGACAAGTATGTTGGTGAGAACACACTAGCAATTGGAATATCTGTCTCGTTTTACATGCGTTACCCATGGATGCTAAACATGTTAACAAAAGAAATGCCAGTATTGCCTTTAGAAGGAATACAAGATGAAGGTGCAGTGTTTGATGATCCTTTTAAACCATACTCTGGTTTCTTAACACACGGTAAGGAAATTGACGATGCATTCGTTGAATATGTGCGGAGCATTAATCCTGATGTAAAATTTGTAAAGGGCGGAACAAGAGCTAGGGAAGATGTTGAGCTTCGTAATGTTGATTACATTAATGTAGGTTGGGGAGATGTGACTATGCCTGATATGTTAGACGACATAAAGAATAATACAGCAGACAGCATGCCAATCCATACTACTCATCCTTATAAGTTAGATTTACTTAGCAAAATAGAGATGCAACACAGCACTATGCGATATACTAAGTCGGATATTTTGTTTCCTGGTGAACTAATAGCACTAGAGACAGCAAGGGGTTGTATATTTAAGTGTTCGTTCTGCAGTTTAGAATTAGTAGGCAAAGAAAAAGGCACATATTTTAAATCTAATGAAAGTATTGCATCAGAGTTTATACATAATTACGAAAAACATGGCGTAACAGATTATTGGTTTGTGGAAGATACATTTAATGACGATCCTGACAAAATAATAAACTTACACAAAATTATTACGAGCTTACCATTTAAAATTACATTCTCTTGTTATCTTAGATTGGATTTATTGTATGTGCATAGAAATAAAGATGTACCACAACACCAACTGTTACTAGAAATGGGATTAAAGAGAGTAGAGTTCGGTATAGAAACTACTAATCCGGATAGTGCAAAAGACGTTGGTAAAGGGTTGAGTCCGCTTATACAATTGGATTTCCTGCGTGACTTAAAAGATAACCATGGTTGGGATGATGTTTTAATTGGTTCAGGGTTTATATTAGGCTTACCGAGTGACACAACAGACAGTATTCAAGAAATGTTTGACATAATGAGTAGACCAGATTTCCCAATTGATCGCCCGACTATAAGAGCATTGCTTATTAGACCACAAGATGCATATGATAAAGAAATTGAAGAAAGGGGACTAAGTGAGTTCTCAAAAAACTGGAAAGATCACGGGTATACAATGGCCGATCATGGCGACTTTCCTGAAGACATGTTTCATAATTGGACTAATCGGCACGGAGTAACTTATGAAATGTGCGAAAAGATGTTAGGAAATTATTTTAAACGAAAAGGATTTAAGCCCTACAAAACAAAAAGAGCTCACCAGATGTCGATGAAAATTTTAAGTACAGTTGGTGTTGCAGAGCTGGTAGCACAAGGATTACATTGGCCCACTATTAATTCTGAGTCAAAATTTGATTATTTGGAATATGATCAGTCTAACACAGAGCATACTAAGAAATTATCGCTACTATCAGCACAAAGATTCTTAAAATATACAGAATTATTACTTACTCAGGATTTAGAAGATGACAATTAATCCGTTTAAAGATTTTGAAGTTAAACATACCCCAGTGGATTTTATTATACTTACAGATCCTGCAGGTTTGTATAACGCACAGAATTATAATATTCTTATGAGTAAGATGCAAATTAACACCGGGCAAGAAACAGACCCACAGGTATCTAAGTCGTTAATGACCAAAAAATTAGACCCAGATTACGATCCACTACCCATACACCACACACAGAGTAAGTGTAATTCGCTATATTTAAAAACGTTAGGTGCATATAAAATTGCACATGAGTGTAGATTACGTGGATATACAGTACAAGTAGTAGACTATCAAAGTTTTTATGATTTAGAAACGTTAAAACGTATTGCAGACAAATATGTAGGAGAAAATACTCTTGCTATAGGTATTTCTAATTCGTTTTACATGCGTTATCCGTGGATGCTAAACATGTTACCTAAAGAAATGCCAGTATTACCTTTGGAAGGCATAAAAGATTTGAATAAAATGTTTGATGACCCGTTGTATGCATACAATGGATTTTTAATGCACGGTGAAGAGATAGATGATGGTTTTACAAGTTATGTAAAAAGCATTAATCCTAATGTGAAGTTTGTAAAGGGAGGTTCTAGAGCCAGAGAAGATGTCACTATGAAGAATGTTGACTATATTAATGTAGGATGGGGCGATGTGACTATGCCTGATATGTTAGATGAGATTAAATCTAACACAGCAGACAATATGCCTGTGCATACAACACACCCATATAAGATAGATTTACTTAGCAAAATAGAAATGAAGCATAGTACAATGAAATATATTGATTCTGATATACTAATACCGGGAGAGATAGTCCCGCTAGAGTCAGCAAGGGGTTGTATTTTCAAATGCTCGTTCTGCCATTTTGAATTGACTGGTAAAGAAAAAGGTACATACTATAAATCTGCAGAATCTATACGAGAAGAATTTTTAGAGAACTATGAAAAGCACGGCATATCAGATTATTGGTTTGTAGAAGATACATTTAATGATGACCATGAGAAAATGGTTTACTTACATGAAATTATTACTAATTTACCATTTAAAATTACTTTCTCTTGTTATTTAAGATTGGATATGCTGTATGTTAATCGTAATCATGACATACCCCAATCACAATTACTTATGGAGATGGGATTAAAACGTGCAGAATTTGGTGTTGAGACAACTAACCCTGAAAGTGCAAAAGATATTGGAAAAGGACTAAACCCTTCTATACAATTAAGTTTTTTACGAGACTTAAAAGACAATCACGGTTGGGATAGCATAGTAACAGGCTCCGGTTTTATATTAGGACTACCAAGCGATACGGTAGAAAGCATACAAGAGACATTTGAAATTTTAAGTAGCGAAGAATTTCCTATAGACCGACCTACACTGAGAGTTTTGCATATTGCACCCGAAGAAATGGCAAGTAAAGATATATCAGCACGTGGATCTAGTGAATTTTCGAGGAATTGGAAAAAGCATGGATACTCGATGAGTGGTGAATTCCACAATGGTGTGTTTAATACATGGACAAATAGGAATGGTGTGTCATTAGACATGTGTGAACGCATGGTGATAAACTATTTTAGACGTAAAGGCATGAGGCCATACAAGGATAATGGCATGACATCGATATTAGATACTATAGGGATAGTAGAGCTGGTAGCACAAGGATTACATTGGCCCACTGTTAGTGAAGATATCAAGTGGGCATCAAGAGAATTTCATCAGGGCAATGCTGAAGACACTAAAAAATTAGCAGAGATACAAGCAATGAAGTTCATGAAATATACAGAATTATTACTCACACAGGATATATAGTTACATGAATCTACCACATGCACACCCTATACTGTTGATTGACAGTCATACAATTGGTCCTGGTAAAAGTGTAAAAGCAAAATACACTATACCATTGGACCACCCAGTACTAGAAGGACACTTCCCTCACATTAAAGTGTGGCCCGGAGTTTATATGATAGAGGGCATGAACCAGACAGCAGGACTACATGCACTTGCAACAGCAAAAGAACAGTTTGGTGATATTGACCTTAGTAAGATGGTAACCTTTGTTACCAGCATTGACAAAGTAAAGTTTAGACAGCCAGTTTTTCCTGGAGACACCCTAACTTATACTGCTGAGTTAGTCAATAAGAAGCGTTCACATTTATTTTATGAGTGCGTTACCTACAAAGATGCTGTTAGAGTATCACAAGCAACCATTGGATTAACAGCAAAAGCATTATAAGTTTGTTTTTTGCCGTTTGAGCTCAAAAATTACCAGTTGACAGCAGAATTATTTGAAGTTATACTAACTACCAATTGTAACCTTTAAATATAAGATGTAAATATATGGCTAAAAGAAAACAGAAATCAATGTACCTCATGCCTGAACCAGTATGGAGTGATATCAACCTACTCGAAGACGATGAGAAGAAACTTAAACTATATCGAAACTTTGAATACTTTGTTCATTACGAAGTTCCTGACAAGAAAGCAGGTGCAACAATCTTTACGTGGTTAGAAAAAGATAGTGGACTTGATAAAGAACTAATCAAAAAACTAAAACGTGTGCCGGATGTTTGGTTTAGTACTTTTGCCAAGCATACTTATATCTGGTCCAAGACAGGATACATGCACCCGGACATTAAAACACATTTGCTGGACAAAATTCCTGCTTTAGAAAATAAAGCAGAAGCAATTATTGAAAAAGCAGAAGAGAAGAAAGCAGATGCTAAACCTAAGATTAGTATTCAAGAACGTATGCTAGAACAGATAACAGATTTGTGTGGCAATTGGGACGAAGTTTTAGATAACTTTGTAATTGGTGAAAAATTTGACCTAAAGACATTCGATCCAGAGAAGGATATGAAAATTTATGGTGGCGGAGTAATCAAACCAGCACATGCAAAACTAATTAGGGATCAGTATGTTCCTAATCACGATGAAGCAGTTGAAAGTTTAGCAGGAACCTGTGAGCAACTAAATGAAGCATACAGTTTTATGTCTAAAAAAATGAAGAAAGACTATGTAATGTTCTTTGAAAAAATAATGAATGCCTGCGATGCACTTATTATAGCCGGCAAGGCAACTAGGAAAACTAGAAAGCCTAAAGCAAGGAGTAAAGACGTTATTGTTAAGAAGTTAAAGTTCCAAATAGCCGATGGTACATTAGGAATAGCATCTATAACGCCCACAGATGTCGTATACGCTAATGAACTTTGGATATACAATACTAAGTCCCGGAAGATTGGCGTGTATCACGCGAAGAATAAGGACCCTAAAGGGTGGGGTAGAGAAGGAGCCGGCTTAATGGTCAAAGGAACTACACTACAAGACTTTGACGAAGAGTTAAGTGTGCAAAAAACTTTGCGTAAACCAATAGAACAAATTAGTAATTGGACAGGCAAGGCAAAAACTAAGTTCTCAAAAGCATTTGAGGAAATCAAAACTACACCTACTAAAATGAACGGCAGATTAAACGACACTACAATCATACTTAGAGCATTCTAGATACCATAAAAGATAAATAGTAGTATGGCTACCAAAATAGATCAAATAGGTTACAACAACCGAGACGAACTTATCAATGAGATAGGGTTGCGTCTTGCAGATGGTATGGTTGATGTCGAATTAGACAGAGATCATTATGACGTTGCAATTAATAAAGCAATCGCAAAATACAGACAACTTAGTTCAGGTTCAGTCGAAGAAGCAGTTATTTTTATACAAACACAGGCAGGTGTTACAAAATACACATTGCCAGATGAAGTTATTGATGTAAAAAGATTGTATAGACGAGGCATTGGTACTAACAGCGGCGGCGGAACAAACTTTGATCCATTTGACGTTGCCTTTAATAACATGTACATGCTACAAGCAGGACAAATAGGCGGACTTGCTGTATTCGATGCGTTTGCACAATACAAAGAAACTATTGGTCGTATATTTGGTAGTGAGTACAACTTTAACTTTAACAGAAATTCAAAAGAATTAACTATTCTAAGAAACGTAAATCACGCAGAAGATATTGCAGTAGGAGTACATAACTTCATTCCAGAAAGTGTGCTAATAAAAGATGTATATGCAAGTGACTGGTTAAGTGCTTATGCTTTAGCCCAGAGCAAAATGATGCTCGGCGAAGCAAGAAGTAAATTTCCAGGCGGACTACCAGGACCTGGTGGTGCAACTACACTAAATGGCGATGCTTTAAAATCAGAAGCCCTTGCTGAACTAGACACATTGATTGCTGGACTCCATAACATGGAAGAAGGTAATGCTCCGCTTGGTTTTGTTCTTGGATAGCGTTAATGAACAATTGTTTTTGTGAACTCCCTGACTTAGACAATCCCTTCACTGTAGACGATATTTTATGTGAGGAAGACTTAGATCTTATTCACAACTATTCTCAACAATCGAACTTAGGTGCTAACAAAGTACAGTGGCACGATTCAACATCAGATTTTTATACTAGCAAAAAGTTTAAACAAAACTTTAGCGGAGTAGGCTATATCACTGACAAGAAAGTTATGCGTACATTAAACGAGTTTGTTAGAGATAATTTTCCAGATGAATTTATTAAACGTATGTGGTCAAGTGGCATGGGGCATCAGTTTTTTCCCTGTACATTATTAGCATGGAATGATCCTAGTGATTGGCACTGTGAAGGAATACAATACCCTGCACATAATAATCCTATTGTAACTGAGCAACGTTTTAGTACAGTTTGCAACTTTAGATTGATAGGCGACCCAGTGAATTCTCAAATACTGTTTGCTGATGGCGATGATGTATTGCAACAAGCCACAGAAGAAATTGTTACAGATTACATTAATAAGGATGTTGTAGGACAAAGTTCAAAAAATATATTTAACAATATCAAACCTAGATCCTTCACAGCAGATAAAAGTTTGATGACAAGCAGTCCAAATGATTATTTCTGTAAGCCTGAAGTTTGGGAACCACATCTAACACAAATAGCAGTAAAAGAAGGATTCAATAATCCTTTTCTGCTCAACTTAGCCAAGTGGCATAAAGTAAAAATAGAGGATAACACACCAAGAGTAACATTACGACTAATGGCTGAAAAAGACATTCCATTCAGTACATGGGAAAAAATGGTTGACAACGGAACCTTTTTAAAGTAGTATTACTGAAAACATAACATAAGTATTGACATGAGTAATTTAATAGGCATTTGCGGATTCATAGGTAGCGGTAAAGATACTGTGGCAAAAATGTTTGTAGAACAAGGATGTGTACAGGATAGTTTTGCGGCACCATTGAAAGATATGTGTGCAAGTATATTTGGATGGCAAAGAGAAATGCTAGAAGGCGATTCTATGGACAGTAGAGAGTTCAGAGAAACACCAGACTTATACTGGACTAGAAAATTAGGCATTGACAACTTCACACCTAGACTAGCACTACAGTTGTTAGGCACAGATATCATGCGTACTCATTTCAGTCAAGACATATGGCTAAACAGTTTAGAATATAGAATAAGGCGACAACGTCAAGACGAACTGTGTGTAGTTGTTAGCGATGCTAGATTTAAAAATGAACTCAACTTAATTAAAGAATTAGGTGGAGTAGTAATACATGTAAAACGTTCTGAGTTACCTGAGTGGTATGAAGTGGCAGTGCATGCCAACAATGGCAGTGTAACAGCAAAACACACTATGGAGACTAAATACAGACACATACATGCAAGTGAATGGAAGTGGGTAGGTTTTGAGTTTGACTACGAAATTGAAAACACCGGCACTTTAGAAGACCTAGAAGCATCAGTTCTCAAAATATCATCCGATTTAACTGATAATACCTAAAAGCAGTACAACAGATAAAATTTGCATATTTATCAAACCACCTATAAATTTAGAAAAGCCGTTGTATAATAATACCATTTACCCGTTGTTTTGATAAATATCTATACATAATACTATGTAGCGAAATTAAATTAGGAGATTATAATGGCAGAATTAGTATCACCTGGTGTTAGTATTAGTGTAAGTGATGAATCGTTTTACGCCTCAGCAGGCGCAGGAACAGTTCCTTTAATCGTTATTGCGACAGCTCAGGATAAGAGCAGTCCAACAGGAACAGGAACAGCGGCACTTACTACTAAAGCACAAGCAGGTAAATTAAAATTAATTACGAGCCAAAGAGAACTTTTACAGAACTTTGGTAATCCGTTGTTTTACAGCAGTGGTAGTACAGCATTAAATGGTTATGATCTCAACGAATACGGCTTACTAGCGGCCCACTCATTCTTAGGTTTGGCAAACAGAGCATTTATCGTAAGAGCTGATATTGACTTAGGTCAATTAGACGCTTCTTCAGTAGCACCAACAGGCGCTATTGCAGACGGTTCATACTGGTTTGACACAGCAAGTTCATCTTTTGGACTAAGAGAATGGTCAGGTACAGCATGGGTTAAAAAATCCGTATCAGTTGCAGATAAAATCAATATTAAGAGCGCCACCGGAGCACCAAAGCAATCATTTGGTCTTAACGGTGATTACGCAGTTGTGGCTAACACAGCCGCTGGCGGAACAGCAACAGCAGTCAAGTACTACGAAAAGTACAGTGATGACTGGTATGAAATTGGATCAGCAAGTTGGATCTCTGCTACAAGCAGTGACTTCCAGTTTGGAACACACCTTGCAGTACCAACTTTACAAAGCGATGGCGTTAGTGCGTTATCAACAGGTGATGTTTTTGTTCAAAAAACTACACCAAACACTGGCGTAGAGCTAAGTGTTAAATTATACAGCCTAGCAAGTAAGTCTTTCAGTGCAGTAGCAACTCCGTTGTTCACAGACACTAATGCGGCATATACTTCAATAGGTACTGCTAATGTTTCAGTAGGCGACTTAATAGCAGTAGGTAATACTACAGCAAGTCTATTATTGAAAAGACATAACGGCAAAGCAACAGTAACTGGAACAGGTTCTGCGAAAGCGGCAATTGATGTTTCAGGTAACGCAAACGTACAAGTAGTCTATAATGGCACAACTGTAAACGTAGCATTTACGGCTTCAATCAGTAGCACACCTGCTACATCAACAGTTGAAGATGCAGTATTTGATATTAACAGTGCATTATCAGGTGCAGGCGTTAGCGATGTAGTTGCTTCTGAAGGCTCCGACACTAACATAGTGATAACAGTTTCTTCAGGCAGAGATGTAGAAGTTAAAAGTCTACACGCAGACTTTGGTCCAAGTTCATTGGGTCTAGGTGCTGGCGCGGCAACGGCAGACATTACTTACTCTAACTTCGGTGATTTAAGTTACCAAGCAAGTAAGACAACAATTACAGGAACATTAGCAGAAGGTACTTATTGGTACGATGCAGGTGTTTCTTTAGCAAAAACAGATATCTTAGAAAACGATGCAACAAATGGATGGCAAACAATTACTAAGGACTTACAAGTGGCTTCAAGTGCTCCAAGCACACAGAGTGGCGGCGGTTCATTAGTAGACGGCGATGTATGGTTAGATTCAGATGACACAGAAAACTTCCCAGCACTTTACAAAAGAGCTTCAGGTAGTTGGATAGCAGTAGATGGTAAAGACCAAGTAACTGCTGAAGGTGTTATTTACGCTGACTTCAGACAATCCAAAGCAAGTGCCTTAGATGCAGACGCACCGTTAAGAACAGCATACCCACAAGGTATGTTAGGATTTAACAAACGTGCTTCAGCAGGTAATGTTAAAGAGTATAAAATTAACTATACTCCAGCTGGCACTAACGTTGGCAACGTTTGGGTAGATGCTTCTATGAACCAAGTAGACGGAAGAATGTTTGGTTTAAGAAAAGCGGTACACAACGTAGTTAAAGTTGCAATGCAAAGTGCTATTGTTTCTAATGATGATCTTAGAAGTGAAATTAATGCTTTCAATCTAATATCTGCTCCTGGATTCCCAGAGCTATTAGATGAGATGGTTGCACTAAGTGGTGATAGAAGAAATACAGCATTTGTTGTAGGCGACACACCATTTAGACTTAAAGCAGATGCTACAAGCACTAAGAACTGGGCAACGAACGCCAACAATGCTAGTGAGAACGGCGAAGAAGGATTGCTAACAAGCTCTCCGTATGCGGCAGTTTACTATCCAAGTGCTTTATCAACAAACTTAGACGGTACTAACGTAGTTGTACCACCAAGTCATGTTGCTTTAAGAACTCTTGCATTCAATGACCAGATTGCTTACCCTTGGTTTGCACCAGCTGGTTTCCAAAGAGGACTAGTACAAAACGCAACTTCAGTAGGATATGTTAATCCAACTGATGGCGAGTACACTCCTGTAACACTAAACGAAGGACAGAGAGATAATTTATACTTGAATAAAGTTAACCCTATCGCTTCTTTCCCAGGTAGAGGACTAGTTGTTTTCGGTCAGAAGACACTAAACCCAACTGCAAGTGCTTTGGACAGAATTAACGTTGCAAGACTTATTGTTCACATTAGAGAAAGACTTGACGATATCGTTAAGCCATTCTTGTTTGAACCGAACGATGATATCACAAGACAGAACGCAAAAGGCGTTGTTGATGGGTTCCTATCTAACTTAGTAATCCAAAGAGGTTTATTTGATTATGTTACAGTATGTGACGGATCAAACAACACTCCAACAAGAATCGATAGAAACGAACTTTATATCGATATTGCGATCCAACCAGTGAAAGCGATTGAGTTTATTTATATTCCAATCAGAATCCAGAACACATTGGGTTCAACAGCGTAAGTTTAATTACTTAACAATAAAAAGGGGTCTTTTAGGCCCCTTTTTTTTGGTTTCGTTAAAGCACACTATAACAAAAATGCTGTTAATTAGATAAATAACTGTAACATAAATCCAAAAGGATTTTAAGTTAGGAGAAAAACAAATGGCAGATTTATTTGGAAACATGAATAAGTTCGGTGTTCCAGTAGACGATTCCGGTACAGCAGGTATTCTAATGCCTAAACTCAAATTTCGTTTTAGAGTTAAGGTAGAGAATTTTGGTGCACAAGGAAACGCAAGGGAATTCACGCAGAACGTTATGAACGTCAGTCGTCCTAAGATTAGCTTTGAGGAAGTAGAGATTCATTCGTACCAGTCAAAAGTTTATGTACAAGGCAAGCACACATGGGAAACTATGACATTAGTTATCCGTGATGACATTCAGAATTCAGTAGCCAGACTGGCTGGTAAGCAAGTTCAAAGACAGTTAAACCACTTTAATCAACAATCGGGATTGTCCGGTTCAGATTACAAGTTTAACACTAGACTTGAGATACTAGATGGTCAAACTACTAACCCGATGGAAACATGGGGACTAGAAGGATGCTTCTTACAGAATGTTGACTACAGTGATTCAGATTACACAACCAACGAACCCGTAACAGTTACAATGACTATCAGATTTGATAATGCATTACACTTGGCTGGTGATGGCGCTGGCGGCGGCTCTTCAGTTGCTGGTGGTGATGGTGAAATATTCCCTGGGGAAAACGTATTCGGTACAACATCTGATGGTAACACCGGTCCGTAAACGTACTAAAAGCGGCATAGCATAAGATGAGTTTTTTAAAGGATTTCTTTAAAATATTGAAAATGGAAATGGTCAGTTCTGTCAAATACGACGGTGCTGAACCATTTCTGTTTGACGAGAATCATGCGAAGCCTTTTAACCCGAAGAACACTCCGGTAAGACAGAAGTTTAACGGGTATGCTAATTTTTACTTTAATGGTGATGTTAGTGTACCCGGTATTACTGATATGGCACAAGTTGGAGACTATACAGTATTCAGCAGTTTGATCAAGAACAGTGATATACCTAGTGCCGAAATGGCAACAGACGTAAAAAATCAATACAACAAAAAACGAATTACAGTAACCCACGCAGAATTTAAACCTATTTCGATGTCAGCATACGACACCGTCGATAGTGCATGGGTTTTATTATTAATGAAAATGTATGCACATTTATTTACAAACCCAATGGGGCAATACGAAAGTTCAGTTACAACAACACAAGGCTTAGACGGTGTAACAACAACCACAACAACATTGAACCCTAAAAAGATACCGTATGATGTAGTTCCTAGTGCAATACCCACAGGTAGTACAGAAGGACCAACATACGGATTCAATTCACAATACAGTGATAACAATATGGGATATAATATATTACCTGGTAACCAGAAGTACTTCTTAGACCATATAGACATTGTTATGTTCCATGGTCAACGTTCAATTGTGTACACTATGTTTAATCCTATTGTAACAGGATTTAATATAGATGGATTTGACCATTCTTCCTCTGATCCAGTAATGGTTAACATGGACATACAATACGAAAACTTCTCAGTGAAGCCTTTGGTAAACAGTTTTATACCTGAAGCTGATATGGAACGTTTTCTTAAAGGCGGCGGCGATAAAGAAGACTACAAACTCATTAGAAGCGAAGGAACTGATATAGGCAATATTACTGGCACTGACATTGACACCAGAAATCAAGCATCATTAAGGGAAAAGAAAGCACTGTGGTTAACGCCTGGAGAAGCAAACGGTGATCAAGTAAGCCGTTATTCGCATGACCAAAGTACGTCAGACTTTTGGAAAGCAATCGGTGGTAATTCATAATGATCAGCATGTATGAAACATTTGGTAACGAAGTCAGTTACGAAAAAAGACGAGACAAATTAGTGCAGTTCTTAAAGAACAGTACAATTGCTTTTCCTCTACCTGAAGCAAGTGTAGAAATTTTAACTACAATGCTAGAAGGTCAGAACACAGCAGGAATGGACGCAACTAAATTACAAATGGTCGAAGGTCGCCTCACTGACATAGGATTTAATAAACCTACAGCGGCAACTCTTGCTCAAGCATTAATTAAAATTGCAGATCAACAAGGTGTACATCCTATCTCTTATTTCGAGTTAAACGAAGACAGTATCAAACTAGCAGAAAACACTTATAAAGCATTAAACACAATTAGACCAAAAGGCAATCTTGTTGGTTTAACAGTTGAGAAACAAAATAAATTCAGTAAAATTGCTAACGTAATTAGACCGTAGAGACCGACATGGCGTCTAAATATTCCCAAGGAAAATACATTGTAGAAAATCCTAGTAAGTATATAGGATCAAAGGCACCTTTTGCCCGTAGCAGTTGGGAAACGGCTTTTATGAGGTTCTGTGATAACCATCCAAACATAATTAAGTGGGCTAGTGAAAACGTTAAGATACCTTATATGCATCCTTTTACAGGAAAAATAACTAACTATGTACCCGACTTTATGGTTCAATATGAAGATAAGAACGGTAAAACACGAGTAGAGCTTATAGAAGTAAAGCCTAAAAGTCAAACAGTTATAGAAGAAGCAAGGGGCAGAGGCGATAAGATGGCAACACAAGTTAATGCAGTTAAATGGGAAGCCGCTAGTGCATGGGCTAAAAGTAAAGGCATACACTTTAAGGTTATCACTGAAGATCAGATATTTAATAAGCCTAAGAGAACTACCAAACCAAGACGCAAAATGCGTTAATATCCACTAAATACAATTATGACTAAGAAACTAGAAGAAGAATTTAATTTACCATCTATGGAAGAAGCACTAGCATCTGACGAAGTAGAGAAGTTCACTGAAGCGCCTAAAACAGAAATTGTTGAAATAGCAGAAGTTGAAAAAGCACTTAGTAATGCAGAAAAGATAGACTATGCATTAAGAAATGTTGAAGGGCTAGAAGATCATAATATCGATATGGACAGTATTGCCACTCAGGCAGTTGACAGTTATCAGCAATTAATGAATTTAGGAATGAATGTTAGTGATAGAGATGCAGGTGGCATTTTTGATAGTGCATCGAAAATGTTAAAAACTGCCTTGGATGCTAAAGACAGTAAAATAAATTCTAAGTTAAAGCAAATTGATATGATGATTAAGAAAGCAAGGTTAGATAACAATACTGGTAGTTATTCTCCCGGTGATTCAGGTAAAGAGCAAACGTTTGATCGAAACGAATTGTTAAAAATTATTAACAATAAAGATTAATTTTTCCAAGGTATTAATTTAAACCGTTCTTGGGGCAGTCCTAAAAACTTTGTAGTCCATGCACTTTGACCTGTAAAATCTAAATGTTGCCATTCATCTTTTCTTAACAGTTTAGTACTTGCAACATCTTCCCAGTCATTATTTTCTATAACTAATTCTATGATTTCTTTCTTTTCTAGCACAGTGTCTAATTCAGTATCGTCCCATTCGTAATGAAAAAGTTCCATTACAGTACCTCGGTCATCTACATAGTCTATGCTCATGTCTATACCCCACTTGGATTTTAGTTTAATCATTTTCCATAGTAGATTATTGCCCGGTGCCCAATGCCCTAATTGTTCTAATGCATAGCCATGGTAGCCTTTACGTTCGTACAAGTCGGAATGGTTAATGTGTACACCTTTATGTGCATGGTCATTTATATACCACTCTTGTTTAATACATGCTTTATATCGCATGTAATCATGTGATCCCATGTTTGCTTTTGCATACTCTTGTTCTAATAGACATAAGTCGTAACCACTTTGGTCGAATCTATCTAGAGCATCTGCATGTGGGCAAACCATGTTCTCAATAGCGGTTCCCCACGTTCTTCGGGTGTTAAATTTGTTTTGGCTTAGTTTAAACTGCATACTTTTAGTATTTATGATAAATAAGTGTAACAGGAGTTTTAGACTATGAAAGAACTAAAAGACATCATTTCTGAATCTTTAGACAAAGAGTACGGTTACAAAATTAAAGTAGCCAGAGATTGTTCTAACGAAGATTTAGCAAAATTAGAATCAATATTGGCAAAGTACAATATTATAAGTGCTACTCCGTGGAAGAGAGCGCCTATTCAAGAGAACCCAATGGAGTTTTCAAGATTAAAAGGTGCAAACTTTACAAGCGAAGTATGTAGCTCAGACGTTGTATTAAAATACCCAGTCAATGACAGAGTATTAGAAGTATACGTTGCAGTAAACTTAGGCGTAGACCATGAACGTGTATTATGTTACGGTGTTAAAGAGCCTAGAAAGATACAAGCAGATATTGCCGCAGAACAAAAAGCATTAGATGACGGAAGATTGGTTAACCAAGATGAAGCAGAATTAAATAAAGAAGAACAAGCACATTATGAAAATGAAAACGTTGATGTCGATTTCAGTGAAGCATTGTTCGGTGAAGCATACAATACAAAATTCCTAGCAGAGTTAGAAAAAATCAAAGCAGAAAAGGGTGCAGACTATTTTAGAAACTACCCAACTAAAGATGAACTAATGGGCGAAAAACATGCAGACACAATGGCTACAATGCAAAACACTCCAAACATGGGTAAAGGTGCAGAGTCCAGTAAGCATGTACATACTATTGACCAAATGAGAGGCTCAAGAAGCTCGTGAATGATATAGACCTTAATAAGAAGTTATTAGAAGCATGTGAATCATGTGTTTCTGATAGCCCAGAGGAAAGTCATACTTACAGCAAACATTTTAATACAAAAACAGGTTCAGTGACTGTTAATGCAAGTTCTGATTCAATCGACGAACTTAAAATGTTATTACAAAAAGTCGGTATTACATTACCAGGTGGCGGACCAGTCGGACATGACCATGAACACAGTCCATGTGATGACAGCGAAGAACCAATGCAAGTTGTTAGTGTTGATGTAGACGATGAGCAAGAAGAACCCGCAAATCCATACAACAGCGGTACACCAGATAAGCAAGTTTTAACCAACATAATCAGAGATAAACTTAAAGCATATCTCATGAACGGTTCTAAATAACAACAAACCCCCACATAAATCTACATAAATAACTGTATGCCAAAAGGAACAGTAGGTACAGAGCTTGTAAAAGGCGCATACGATAAAGTTAGTTATGACGCAACAATGCTGAAAGAATTTCAGGAATGTTGTGATAACGATAACGGCCCTGCTTTCTTTATGAAAAACTATGTAAAGATACAGCATCCAACTCAAGGCGGTATATCATTTGATCCGTTTGCATATCAAGATGACCTAATCAATAACTATAACAAATATAGGTATAGTATTAACATGCTAGGCAGACAGATGGGTAAGACCACTGTAGCGGCAGGTTACTTACTTTGGTTTGCAATGTTTAAACCAGACAGTACAATACTAGTAGCGGCTCACAAGGCGGCAGGTGCAATGGAGATTATGCAACGTATACGATATGCATATGAAAGTGTACCAGACCACATTAGAGCTGGTGTAAGTGAATACAATAAAATGAGTATTACTTTTGATAATGGCAGTAGAATTGTAGCAAGTACAACAACTGAAAACACTGGTCGTGGTATGTCCTTAACCTTAGTATACTTAGATGAGTTTGCGTTCGTACCTCCACGTATTGCCGCGGAGTTTTGGACAGCACTATCTCCAACACTAAGTACAGGCGGTAAGTGTATTGTTACAAGCACACCTAACAGTGACGAAGATACATTTGCTAGTATTTGGCACCAATCACAAAAGACTGTAGATGAATACGGTAATGAATTAGATTTAGGTATTAATGGTTTTAAAGGATACATGGCAACATGGGATCAACATCCAGACAGAGACCCTGAATGGGCAGAAGCAGAACAAAGCAGAATTGGTGAAGAACGTTTTAGGCGTGAGCATGAATGTGAATTCATCATTTATAACGAAACACTTATTGACTCGCTTTGCTTGGCTAATATGAAGCACACAGATACCTTGTACAGAACAGGCGAAGTCCGTTGGTATTCTAGGCCCAAGAAAGATGCTATGTATGTTATAACACTAGACCCTAGTGCAGGAACAGGCGGAGATAATGCCGCAATACAAGTACTAGAGTTGCCAGCAATGAAACAAGTTGCTGAATGGTGTCATAACAAAACACCTGTTGAAGACCAAGTTAGAACTTTGCGACAAATACTTCAAGAAATTGAAACATACGAACCATCGGATATTTATTGGACAGTGGAAAATAATACTATCGGTGAAGCGGCACTTGTTGTAGTTAGAGACACAGGCGAAGAAAACTTCCCAGGGCAAATGCTACACGATCCTGTTAAGCAACAAGGTAAACGTGGACGTAAAGGTTTCCATACTAGTGCTAAAACAAAAATGGATGGTTGCATATCACTTAAACGTTACATAGAACAAGGCAAGTTAAAAACGCACAGTAAAGCATTTTTACGAGAACTTAAAGTGTTTGTTGCAAGAGGTAGTAGTTTTGCCGCACAGCCAGGCGACACTGACGATTTAGTTATGAGTATGCTTATTGCTGTACGCATGATTAATTATATTGCATCGTTTGAAGATTCGGTATATGAGGTTGTAAACCAAAACATAAAAGGTGTAGAAGAAGGCTCCTACGATGATGATGATGATTCTCGTCCTTTTGATGAATATGATGAGCCCATGCCGATTGGGCTACTTTGATAAATACAAGTAGGAGATAAATAATATGGCAATAAGTGTAAAAACAGTTGCAGACAGAGTCTTTAATTTATTAAAAGGCTACGGCTACGAAGTAGATACTTTCGATAAGGACGGTGAAGTAGTAGGCGACCCTGCAGAAGCAATCAGGTTCTTTGTAGAGAATCCGAACTTACTTGTAACATTGAATGTAGCAAGTGAAGAAATACGTTTTAGTGCATCTGAAAATTCCGACGAAACAGACACACTAAGATCACAGTTAGGTAGCATTGCAAGAAAACACTTAATGACAATGGATTATAGACTGTTTGGTAAAACATTAAAACCAGCCAGCGAAAAAATTAATATTACAAAAGAGAAAGATATGGAAAGTGTACAAGAAGCAAGTTTAGGTTCATCATACGGATCATCGAAAACAAGTTACCAACCTTTAGATACAGTTAAATTAGTTGTAAAACATACTAAGGCTGTAAACGAAGAATCACGTGGTGCTAGAAGTAGGAATATTAGTAAGATATTCATCCAAGCAAATGAGGAACGTTTCTTATTTCCTAGTAAAAACTTGCAAGGCGCAAGAGCAATGGCAAGACACATTTACAATGGCGGCACAATGCACGACTCAGTTGGCGAAAGTATTGTAAGTATGTGCGGTGATTTAAAAACATTAAAAGAATTTGTTAACTATGTATCCAAGCAAGGACTAGTTAATGAATCAAATCAAGAGTATGTTAGTATTGCAAGAGAACATATTGAAGGTATTAAAAACACATTTAAGAAAATAGCAGGACCTAAGTCGTATAGTAAAACAGTTGAAAGTTTAGCAGAATTTGATAACATTGAAATGGTTAACGAAGTAAACTTAGAAGATCACTTTACTGAAACGCATTTTGATAACAAAGTAGGTAATGCACACCAAACACTATCTAAGTTAGTAAATAAAAAATCAGCATTTGAAAGTTACATAATGAACGCAATTGAAAGTGCAGATTTCAGCGGAGCAAAAGAAGTCATTGCAGAAGATCCAATTGAGTTCGCAGATCCACATGCTAAGTTAGGCTACCAAGTCAGTCAATTAAGCAGTGTTGCTAAAGACAGCAAACTTGCTAATTACTTAGGTGGGATTGGTAACAAATTATCATCAGGTGGTAGTTTAGATGCAATGGAATATAGAGCAGTTAAGGCTTCTTTACTTTCAGCACAACAACCACAGCAAGTAGCAATGGCAGAAGATTTAGCAGAAAGCGAAAGCAAGAAATACGAGAAATTTATAGAGAGTTTCGAAATTTTTAATAAATAGTATTACAGGAAAGAAAACTATTTGTCAGCAATAGTATAAAAAGGTTGACAACATGGCTTAAAGAATATACAATAACCACAGTTAGATACATAAACCCAGACGATCTAACGAACATGGCACATATAAGGAGAAAATTATTATGGCATCTTTAGCAGAAATTAGAGCAAAACTACAAGCAATGGAATCGAAAGGTTCCGGATCAAAGCAACAATCAGGCGGCGACAACGCCATTTATCCACACTGGAATATCGACGAAGGGACATCAGCAACTCTCAGGTTCTTACCTGACGCAGACGTTGACAATACGTTCTTTTGGCAAGAAAGACAAATGATTCGTTTGACTTTCCCAGGTATTAAAGGCGGAGACATGAAGCCTGTAACAGTACAAGTACCTTGTGCAGAAATGTATGGAGACACTTGTCCAGTATTAACTGAGGTTCGTCCTTGGTTTAAAGATCCAAGTCTAGAAGACATGGGCAGAAAGTATTGGAAAAAGCGTTCATATATCTTCCAAGGATATGTAACTGAAAACCCAATGACCGAAGCAAACACGCCTGAGAATCCAATCAGACGTTTCGTCATTTCACCTCAAATCTTTAACATTATTAAGTCAGCACTTATGGATCCAGATATGGAAAATATTCCAACTGACTATACTGCTGGTACAGATTTTAGAATTACTAAAACAACTAAAGGACAGTATGCTGATTACAGCACATCAAAATGGGCTCGTAAAGAACGAGGATTAGATGAAACTGAACTAGCGGCTATTGACGCCAACGGACTATATACACTATCAGACTTTTTACCAAAAAGACCTGGCGAAGCAGAACTTAACGCAATTAGCGAAATGTTTGCGGCATCAGTTGACGGTGAGTTATATGATCCAGAGCGTTGGGCAATGTTCTACAAGCCATATGGCGTAGAAACACCTAAGTCGGCAACACAAACTACTACAGCACCAGCACAGGCGGCACCAGTTGCCCCGGCTCCAGTTGCACCTGCACCAGCAGTAGCACCTGCGGCACCAGTTGCGGCTCCAGTAGAACCAGTAGCAGAAGCGGCACCAGTGGCACCAGCGGCCCCGGCGGCACCTGCGGCAGATGGTGATGCAAAACCTAGTGCA
>ENA-ORDA01000865-ORDA01000865.1-marine-metagenome-genome-assembly--contig:-NODE-865-length-28190-cov-6.010244_pt1 | contig 28190 bp, 26 predicted proteins | sample MGYA00237778_ERZ508506 | MGnify/ENA primary metagenome ERZ508506 (study PRJEB26177, sample SAMN06267891) | marine metagenome | isolation source: Monterey Bay, California, USA | place: Pacific... | reverse complement strand
GATGGTGATAATGATGTATTCATGCCATCTATATTAGGAAGTAGCTCATATAATATTAAAATATTTGACAGATGGGGCGGTATGATTTATAATGAAGATAATAAAATGTGGGATGGAAAAATAAACGGAAATCTTGTCAATAATGGTACATACACCTATAATATTACTGTAACAGATATAAATAACAGGATTTTTATTTATTCTGGTTTAGTAAGTCTTCTTTAAGTTTTTAGCTCAAAGTTACCATCCAAGACCCTCCAACACTTACAACATTTTCTAATTGTAAATATTCTTTATAAGTAGACTCGTTAATTCCACCGGTTGGACAGAAAGTTACATCAGGAAAAATATTTTTGTATGTTTTTAATGCTGGTACTCCACCAGATAAATTTGCTGGAAAAAATTTAAATATTTTACAGCCTAGTTCCATTCCTAATAAGATTTCACTTGGTGTCGAAACACCATTAATAAAAGGAATTGTTGTCTTAATTAGTTCTTTTATCAAATTTTTACTTATTGCTGGGCTTACTATAAAATCTATATTAAGTTCTTCTAATTTTTTGATTTGTTCATGATTAATTACAGTTCCAGCACCAACACAAATTTCAGTTGCATATTTATCTTTTATATATTTGATGGCATTAAATGCAATTGATGTTCTTAAAGTAACTTCAATACAATGTATTTTCTGATTTATTAAATCTTCAATAACCTTATCTATTTCATCTATCTTATTGAAAGTTACAACAGGAATAATTGAATTTCTCTTAAGAATTGATTGTATATTATTTTGATTCATATTTTTTATTGTAAAAAGCTTGCTCCTTCTTCACTTGTAGAAGTTAGTGTTCTCATATTTGTAAATAATTCTCTACCTAATCCAAACACAGAACTATTATCCTTATTTCTTGCCTCTCTTGATTTAATGTTTTCAATCTCTTTGCAATATAATTCACCTGTAATTGCGTTCATATGAATTATATCTCCAGTTTTAATTTTTGAAATTAATCCACCTTCATGAGCTTCAGGTACAATATGTATTGAAGAAGGAACTTTTCCAGATGCTCCTGACATTCTCCCATCTGTTACTAATCCAACTTTATAGCCTCTTCTTTGTAGTATTGTTAAAGTAGGTGTTAGCTGATGTAATTCAGGCATTCCATTTTGCTTTGGCCCTTGAAATGGAAGTACGGCAATAAAATCTTTATTTAATTCACCTTTCTTAAAAGCTATTATAAGATCTTCTTGCTCATTAAATACAATTGCTTCTGCTTCAACAATCATATTTTCATCTGCCACTGCAGAAGTTTTAATAACACCCCTTCCAATATTACCAGTCATTATCTTTAAACCACTTTTTGTTTTGAATGGATTACTAACTTTTCTGAGTATGCTTTCATTTAGTGGTACTCTTTGGCAATCTGCCCAAACTAATTTGTTTGATTTTATTTTTGCTTCTTTAGTGTATTTATCTAACCCATAACCTAAAATTGTATATACATCATTGTGAAGTAGTCCATTTTTTAAAAGTGTATAAATTAGAAAGCCCATTCCTCCAGCTGCGTGGAAATGATTAACATCAGCGGCACCATTTGGGTAAACTCTAGTTAGCAGTGGTATTATTTCTGATAATTCAGAAAAGTCATCCCAGTTAATAATTATTCCTGCCGCTCTTGCAATAGCAATTAGATGTATTGTATGATTGGTAGATCCTCCTGTAGCTAAAAGACCAATTATTCCGTTAACTATTGTTTTTTCATTTACAATATTCGATAATGATGCTTCAATTGATCTTTCTTTTGAGCTGTTAGCAATTACTTTAACAATTTCTTCGTTTAACAGAGCACGTAGTTCAGTATTAGGATTTACGAAACTCGAACCAGGAAGTTGTAATCCCATTATTTCCATTAACATTTGATTACTATTTGCAGTACCATAAAAAGTGCATGTACCTGGAGAATGATATGAATCTGACTCTCCTTTTAGAAGTGCCTTTCTGTCAATTTTTCCCTCTGCAAAATCTTGTCTAATCTTAGATTTTTCTTCATTACTTATGCCTGTATGCATCGGTCCTCCAGGAACAAAAGCTATAGGCAAATGTCCAAATTTTAAAGCTCCTATTAAGATTCCTGGAACAATCTTATCACAAATTCCTAAGCATAAACCTCCGTCAAACATATTGTGAGATAATCCAAGTGTTGTAGAAAGGCTTATAACATCTCTGCTAAATAAAGACATTTCCATTCCATCTTGGCCTTGAGTTACTCCATCGCACATTGCAGGCACCCCACCTGCTACTTGAGCTACTGCTTTATGTTTCTCTGCATACTTTCGTATTAATTTCGGATAATCTTCATAAGTTTTGTGTGCAGAAAGCATATCATTATATGCTGTTATAATTGCAAGATTAGGTATTATATTTTCTGATAAAGCAGATTTATCAATATCTCCACAGCCTGCCGCTGCATGTACTAAATTCCCACAACTTAAATGAGCTCTAGAGAATTCTTTATTAAATTGAGTCGACATTTGTTTAGTATATAGGGTACGAGTTTCTTTACTTCTTCTAACTATCCTATCAGTTATTTTTTTAATTTCAGTGTTAATTTTCATGATGTAAAATATGTTTCAAAGTTTTCCAAGTTATTAATAAAAAATGAAATTGGTAATTCTTTCTCTTCTGCATTTTTCATAACTTTTAGTTTCTCATCTCCTGTAAAGTATAAAATAGTAGAATTGCTTTTTTTTATAAGTTCTTTGCTACAGGTAATTCGATTATAGGGGTAGTTAGGTGCTTTTGTCGAAAAAATACCTAATTCTTTTGAGTTTAATAACTTTTCAGACGCCTCATCTTTTGGAAAAATTGATGCTGTATGCCCATCATTACCCATGCCTAGTAATATAAAATCTATTCTTTCATTAAAAGGCTTGTAAGTATCATTTACTAACTTTAAATTAATCTTTTCATCATCTATGTTGTGAATCATGCTATAAAATATTGCTTCTTTTGCCTGATTTTGTATTAATTTTTCTCTAATCTGTTTTTCATTACTTAATTGGTTATTGTTATCTATAAATCTTTCGTCAACTAAACCAATTTTTACTTTTTCCCAATCAATATGTAAATTTGAAATTAAAGAATATAAATGTAAAGGTGTTGATCCACCAGATATCAATATTCGAGCATCTCCATAATTCTTAATTGCTGTCGTAATTTCAAAAGCAATTTTATTTACTAATTCATTTTCAAGAGTCTCTTTATTTTTAAATTTAGTTGTCTTCATAGTTATTTTTTCTTGTCCAGCTATGATTTTTATTTAATATTGAATCTCCTGGTCCCCATGTGCCAGATTCATAAAGAATATTTTTAATATCATTATTTTTCCAACATTTTTTAATGGATTCTATCCATGTCCAGGCTGCTTCTAGTTCATCTTGTCTCATAAAGAGTGTTTGTTCACCTCTTAAGATATCGATAATTAATCTCTCATATGCTTCGGGAAGTCTTTGACTAAATGAATCAAGAAAGTCAAGTTTTAATGATACAGGTTTGTATCTATATCCTCCAGGTCCAGGTAATTTTGTCATTTGTACAAGTTCTATTTTTTCTTCTGGTTGGAGTGTTATAATTAGCGCATTTCCAGGTATTTCTTCATCTTTGTTAAAGAGATTGTGCTTTACTGGTTTAAAATTAATTATAATATCAGAATATCTTCTTTTCATTCTTTTACCAGTTCTTAAATAGAATGGAGTTCCTTTCCATCGCCAATTGTCAATAAATGCTTTTATTGCAACAAATGTTTCTGTATTTGATTCAAATTTTCCTATATCTTCAAGATATGAAGGTATTTTCTTTTTCTGATTTATATTGTCAATATTTTTTCCTCGTGTATATTGTCCTTTAACAACATTTTTAGAAGCTGATTCGTAATTAAGTAATCGTAAAGATTTTAAAACTTTTAATTTTTCATCTCTAACAAAATTAGCTTCAAGCTTAACTGGAGGTTCCATTCCTATTAAACAGAGTAACTGCAATAAGTGATTCTGAACCATATCAAGTAATGCACCGCTTTGTTCATAATAATCTCCTCTTTTCTCTACTCCAATGCTTTCAGATACTGTAATTTGTACTGACTCAATATTCTCTGAGGACCAGGCATGTTCAAATAAATGATTTGCAAATCTAAGTACCATTAAGTTTTGTACTGTTTCTTTTCCTAAGTAATGATCTATCCTGTAAATTTGATCTTCTGAAAATGATTTGTTTAATTGAGAATTAATTGTTTTTGATGAAGCTAAATCAAAGCCTAGTGGTTTTTCTAGTACAACTTTACTTCTTTTATTTATTAGATTACATTTTTTAAGCATTATGCTTATATCTCCAAATGCACTTGCTGGAGTTGATAAATAAAATATATTTTGATGTTCTTTTGTTTTTTCTAATTCTTTCTTTAAAGTAGAATAACCTTCTATTGTATGATTTGGAACTTCTGTTAAACTTATTTTTTTAAAAAATTCTTCAATTTGGTTGTTGTCAATATCATTTTTAGAAGAGGATGAAATAAACTTTTCAATATTAAGACGGAATTCAGAATCAGAAATAGGTTTTCTTATTACAGCATATATATTGAAATTACAATTCAGTTGATTATCAATGAATCTTTGATATAAGGCTGGATAAATTTTTCGAAATGCGAGATCGCTGTTACCTCCAAAAACTACTATATTAAATGGTTCTATAATTTTCTTTTTCATTTAATTATTTTTTGCAAATATACAGACTTTGTGTCTACACTACACTAAGAGGCAATAACTTCCTTAATTATTGCCATAAATTTTAGATATTTAATCTATTCTTTTCTTTAGAACAAAAAATTTTTCTTTTTTAATGATTATAGATTTCTAACTTATTATTTTTGCAAAATGAAGTTATTTATTATTATCTGCTTTTTTTTCCTATTCGATCTTTATTTTTATTTGGGTACTTCTTCAGTCGTCAATAAACTTTTTAGTAACTCTAGTATTTATAAAGTTTCATATTGGTTAGTTTCCGTAGCTATTTATAGTACGATAGTTTATATCTCTGTCACTTATACTAAAAAGACACCATCTATTAGATTTAATGATAGTGTTATATATACAAGTTTAATTGGTATTGTTTTTATTGCAAAATTTGTTGGTTCTATACCATTACTTATTGATGATATTTTGAGGATTTTTCGGTTAATTTTTAGTTTTTTTGATAGATCTTCAATGTCACATGATATTTCAAGACTAAATTTTCTGAAAAATTCTGCCCTATTTGTTTCTGGAACTTTGTTTTCGGTACTATTATTAGGGATGAAGTGGGGTAGGTATAATTTTAAGAAAAATTACCAGGAAATTTTTATAGATAATTGGCCTTCGTCATTCTCTGATTATAAGATTGTTCATATTTCTGATTTACATTTAGGTAGTTTTAATTCTGTTGAGAAACTTGAAGATGTAGTTGTTAAAATTAATGAGGAGAATCCTGATCTTATAGTGTTCACAGGTGATCTGGTAAATAATTATCATCATGAGGCGATTGCATATGTTGATACTCTTAAAAAATTGAAAGCTAAAGATGGTAAATTTTCTATTCTTGGTAATCATGATTATTGTGATTATGTTATGCTAAAGAGAGATTCTCAGCAATGGAAAGATAATTTTAGCAATCTTATTGATTTAGAAAAAAGAGCTGGTTTTGATCTTTTGTTGAATGATTCCAGAGAAATAAACTCATTAAGTCATACGTTCAATTTAGTTGGTGTTGAAAATTGGGGTGCTGGTAATTTTAATAAAGATGGTGATTTAGATCTTGCTATGCAAAATGTTAATGATCAACTGCCAACTATTTTATTATCTCATGACCCCTCACATTGGAGTGAGGTTGTTCTGAAAAGCAACTATAATATTGACTTACAGTTGTCAGGACATACTCATGGAATGCAATTTGGAATTGAAATACCAGGTTTTAAGTGGAGTCCAGTGAAATATAGGTATAAAGAGTGGGCTGGTTTGTATGAGAAAAATAATAAAAAAATATATGTAAATAGAGGCTTAGGTCATCTAGGATATGCAGGCAGAGTAGGTATTATGCCAGACATTTCCGTGTTAACTATTAATAAAAAATCTGCAATTGTATAAGGTATCTACAAAGATAGATGATGTTAAACTTTTTTGGGACCAAATAAAAGTACCTAAGATTCTTCGATATAATTTTCTTGAAATATACTATAAGTATAATAAGAATATAAAGCATCTTTTCGTTCATGATAAAAACCTAAGATTATATGCTCATATTTTCACTTTAAAATTTTCAAAAACTAATAATTATCTTGACAAATTTTCAATATCAAGTTTTTTGTTGAAGTTTTTTAGTTTAGATGTGCTTTATCTAACTAATTCTTTTATCACAAACTTACCTTCATTCGAAAGTAGTTCAAGTATTCATTTAAGTTCTATTTTAAATTCAATTAAATATAACTTCTCTTTAATTGTAATTCCTGATTTTCTTTTTGTAAAGATGAAAATACAAGATAATGACTATACTAAAATTAAAGTCGAAGAGGAAATGGTCTTAGATATTAATGAGCAATGGATTTGTTTTGATGATTATCTTAATGCACTTAAGAAAAAATACAGAAATAAAGTAAAAAAGATTACAAGAGATAGTGATTCTCTAGTTATTAGAAAATTATGTGAGAACGATTTTGATAAATATAAATTTGAGATGAGGGAGTTGTTTAAACAGGTTGTCTCTTCTTCTCAATTCTCAGGGCCTTTATTTAATACTGATGCATTTAACTTATTTGTAAAAGAAAAGTACATGCGAGTTGATGGTTATTTCTTAGAAGATACATTAGTTGCATTTTCATCAGAGATGCAAAATGGAAATAATTTATGTTCTTATTTTGTTGGTTTTGATAAAGAGTTAAATAAAACTGTTCCTCTTTATGGGAGAATATTAATTGAAAATATTAAAACTTCTATTGTACTGAGAAAGAAACGATTAATTTTTGGTCGTACTGCTAATGAGTTTAAAAGTAATTTTGGGGCTTTTCCTATTGAATCTTTTGTTTATTTAAAGTTAAAGAATAAATTTCTTAGATTTTTTTTAGCTCCAATATACAGTAGGCTTACATTAAAAAAATGGCGTCAACGTAGCCCATTTAAATCCTAATTTTACAATTTTATTTTATTAGTTATTATGCAGAGCATAATACCTTTAAGTAATAATTTTACTTTTGTTAAATGAATATACTTTTAACTGGTGCTACAGGTTTTTTAGGTTATCGAATTTTAGAAGTTTTAGTTAATAATCCTAAGATTAAGTTAATTATTGCAAATGGAAGAAGTTTAATGCCATCAAGAAGAGTTACTCATAATAAAGTAAAGTATTTTCTAGGTGATTTATCCAAGATTGATTTTGTTCATTCTCTTCCAAATGATATTGATGTTGTTATCAATACAGCTTCTTTATCATCCCCTTGGGGGAATAGAGAATTATTTTATAAATCAAATGTTATTACACAAAAGAATATAATTAATTACTCAAAGTTAAATAACATAAATAAAATCATTTATATATCTTCTCCTAGCATTTATTATAATGGAAGTGATAGATTTTTAGTAAAAGAAAGTGAAAGATTACCAGCTAAATTTGTAAATCATTACTCAACTACTAAAAGAGATGCTGAAATTTTATTAGAAGATTCAAATCTAGATTATATTATAATTCGACCAAGAGCAATTATTGGACGAGGAGATACTGTTATAATGCCTCGATTAATTAATGCTCATAAAGAACAAAAACTTAAAATTATTGGAAGTGGTAACAATCTTGTTGATTTAACTTCTGTAGCAAATGTTGTTTATGCTGTTGAACTATCAATTTTTGCTCCAAGCAAAGCAATAAATCAAACTTATAATATAACAGATGGAAATCCAGTTTCTTTATGGGAATCAGTAAATACAGTCTTTAAAGGAATTGGACTACAACCAATTGTAAATAAAGTAAATTTTTTTACAGCATATTTTGTGGCATACATTATGGAGATTTCTGCTTCTTTTTTATTTAAAGAAAAAGAACCTGCGCTTACAAAGTATTCAGTTGGAGTATTATCAAAGAATTTCACCTTAGATATTTCTAAGGCTAAGGAGCTTTTAAATTATAAGCCTATTATTAGTACAAATGAATCAATTAATGAGTTTGTAGATTGGTACAATAATAAAAATAAAAATGAAGAAAATTAAATTATCTTTAAATTATGCTGGATTTTGTTTTGCAAATGGGAAGCATGTTGTAAGAGGTGATTCCAAAAAAGATATAAAATTCCATGCTTTATTTGGTTTGATATATCATCCTGAGAAATCATGGATATTATTTGATACTGGATATACAGAACGTTTTTATGATGTAACAAAAACTTATCCTAATAAAATTTATGCACATGCAACCAAAGTTATTGTTACTAAAGATTGTGAAATTAAAAATCAACTACAACAGATTGGTTTAAGTCCATCAGACATAAAGCATGTTATTATTTCCCATTTTCATGCTGATCACATTGGAGGTCTTAAAGATTTTAATGAAGCTACTATGTACTGTAGCAAAGTAGCATATAATGATGTTTTGAAATCAAATGATTTTTTCGCTTTTTCTAAAGGACTTCTTAAAGATCTTATTCCATTTGATTTTAATCAGAGGTTAGTTTTTATTGAAGATATTGCTACTATAAAAACTGATAATATCTTTGATTTTTCTTATGATTTATTTAATGATGATTCTATTTTAGTTTATAATTTACCAGGTCATGCTGCCGGGCAAATAGGTGTTTATATAGAAACTCAAAAGAATAACTATTTTTTAGTATCTGATTCTTGTTGGGACGAAAGAGCATATAAATTTATGTTGCTCCCTAATCCGATAGTAAAATTATTTTTTGATTCTTGGGATGATTACAAATCTACTCTCATAAAGATAAGTGAATTCTCATCTACTTATCCTAATGTGTTAATTGTTCCTACACATTGCAGTAAAACTACCAGTAGGCTAGTGTCTGATAAAATAGATTTGAATGTTCTTTAAGATTAAGATATTATATTATTTTTTTAAAATAAAATTTGAAAGAATTTTTCAGCTTCATTATTCTAAGACGTATAAAAAAATTAAAATATTTTTCTTTTTAAAAAAACTAAGTCAATCTAGTTTTTATTCATTTTTAAATATTAAAAAATCAAGATTTATTGATATTCCAATTATTAATAAATCAATTTTTATGAAAAATTTTGATATAATAAATACTTGTGGTATTACAATTAGTCAAGCTAATGAAATTGCACTATACTCTGAGAAGTCAAGAGATTTCTCGTCTATGATAGGTGATGTTTCTGTTGGATTATCTTCTGGAACAAGTGGAAATAGAGGTATTTTCTTAGTTAATGAAAGCGAAAGAGCAAAATGGGTGGCCTATATTCTAGATAGAGTTATATCATTAGGTTTTAAACGTCAAAAGATCGCTTTTTTTCTAAGAGCAAATAATGAGTTATATGAATCTGCAAAATCTAAATTTATTAGTTTTAATTTCTTTGATATATATATTCCATTTGATAATCATTTAAAAAGATTAGATGATTTATGTCCATCAATTTTAATTGCGCAACCCTCTATATTGATTTTGTTAGCTAAAAAAAAAGAAATTAATAAGCTTAACATATCACCAAAAAAAATAGTTTCAGTAGCTGAGGTTCTAACAAAAGAAGATAAAGAATATTTACAAAATGTTTTTAATTGTAAAATTAGTGAGGTGTATCAGTGCACTGAAGGATTCTTGGCTAATTCTTGCAGTGAGGGGTATCTTCATTTTAATGAAGATTTCTTAGTAATTGAGAAAAAATATATTAATAATGAGAAATCTAAATTTCATCCAATTATAACTGATTTACTAAGAGAATCACAACCAGTTGTTAGATATGAGCTTAATGATATTATTACTGAAAAGAAAAATTGTAAATGCGGTAGTAAATTCTTAGCTATCGAGAAAATTGAAGGAAGATCAGATGATATTGTGATTTTATTAAATTCTAAAGGTGAAAGTGTGTCAATCTTTCCTGATATTATTAGAAGAACTATAATTCTTTCTGATAGTAGGATTATTGATTATGCTTTTATCCAAAATGATAATGTCTTTAAACTATACATTGAAAGTAGTTGTGATGAATCTTTCTTAATTGCAAAGAATGCTTTAGTTAAAAGGTTCTCAGAGTATAATTGTAATAATTTTGAAATTGTACAAATAAGTACTAATAAACATAAGATAGGTTATAAAAAAAGAAGAGTTATAAATGAAAACATATAAACCAATTAAAATTATAGCCACAGGTTACTATCTTCCTAAAGCTGTTAGTTCAGAAGAGATAGAAAGTAAACATAATTTAAGTCCAGGATGGTCTTTAAGGCATTCTGGTGTAATTAATAGGCATCATGTAACTGACGAATCAAATGGGTATATGGGTGCTAAAGCTATTGAATTCGCTTTGAGTAATTCTGAACTAAAACTTTCTGATATCGATTTAATTATTTCAGCAGGAGCCACTTTTGATTATCCTTTACCTAATCAGTCAAGTATAATTAAAAGTGAATTAGAGAATGGAAATAATTATAATATTCCAACAATTGATGTTGATACAACTTGTTTAAGTTTCGTTACTAGTTTTGATATCGCTTCAAGATATTTGGATGGTATACAGTATAAGAATATTATTATTGTATCATCTGAAATAGGTTCAAATGGGTTAAATCCAGATAATCCTGAAACATTAACATTATTTGGAGATGCAGCAGTAGCTGTGATTGTTAGTTTTACTAATGATTCTGAATCTTGTCTTATAAAAGGTACAATGAATACATATTCTGAAGGAGTATATCATACTCTAATTAAAGGTGGTGGAAATAAATATTTCTTTAAAGACAACCCATATGACCAAGAGTTGCATTCTTTTAAAATGGATGGCACAAAATTACTGAAATTAGCACGAAAAGAAATGCGAGTTTTTGTCAGTAGTTTTTTTGAAGATCTGAGTTTTGATCTTCATGATGTTGATATTATAATACCTCACCAGACTTCTAAAATTGGTCTACTGTTACTCCAAAAAATATTAGCTGTTGATGAAAGTAAAATAGTGAATAACTTATCCAGTCATGGAAACTGTATTGCAGCATCTATTCCATTAGCTTTACATCAAGCTGTTAATGAAAAAAAATTAAAAAGAGGTAATCTATGTCTTCTTTTAGGTACATCTGCTGGGTTTTCAATTGGAGCAACTCTATTTAGGTATTAAATGAACAGAATTGTATATATAGATTATCTTAGAAATATTGCTAATATTTCAAGGTGTTTTATTCATGCATCTATTCCTTACATGCTAACAAAATCTCCAATTTGGCCTGTAAATGATAGTGGCTTATGGTTTTTTGATTTTGCAGTTTTTGAGATTCATCTTTTTGTAATGGAATTATTTTTCGCTATTGCTGGATTCATGTTTGCAATGGAATTAAGTTCCAAAACAACTTCAAAAATTATTCTAGGAAAGTTAAAGAAGATAGTATTGCCTTTGATTGTTGGGTTAATCATTCTTATACCTTTTGTAATTACATTATTTGAATTGCCAAAAAACAATTTAAATAGTATACTTAGCTATAAATTAGTATTAGAGTCTTATGTCTCAGCATGGAATTTTTGCTTAGATAATTTCTTTCCTACTGCTCATTTGTGGTTCTTGTACTATCTAATTTATTATTATACTGCTAGTTATATCATTAAAAATATATTAATTAAATCATCTTATTTTTCATTAAATACATTGCTTTTAATATTTGTCTTAATCTCATCTTTATGTATGATGAATATGGAAAGATATGTTATTGAAACACCGCTTTCGCTTTTACCTAATTTCTTATCAATGATTCATTACTTTCTTTTTTTCTTGATTGGATTCATAATTTATAGTAACAAAAAAATTGTATCAGAACTTAATATGCAATTTAACCTATATTTTAAATTAGGCATAATATTTGCACTTCTTTCGATATTACCCCAACTATTATTTTCTGTATTAGAATTCAGTAGATCTCTCTTTTTTAGTTTTACCTCTTCATTTATTACTTGTAGTGCATCTTACTTATTTGTTTTTTCAATTTGGGGGTACTTTAAACATAAAAAGTTTAAGCAGTCTAAGGTGATAAGATATTTGACAGATTCATCATATTGGGTATATCTTATTAATATGCCAATAGTAGCTGTTTTTCAACTTTTACTTTTAACTGTTGATATTCCAATTATATTTAAGTTTTTAATTTCTTTTAGTGGTGCATTAATAATGAGTATAATTAGCTATGAGTATTTTGTAAGGTATACTTTTATTGGTTCAATTTTATCTAAAAGGAAAAGTAGAAATTCAATTAAATAATATGTCTATAAGTAGAAAATATATATATCAATATCAGTTATGGAGATTTTTAGATCATATTTTCGGTAATGAAGCACCATCTAATAAATTTAGATCTCAAAGGAATGATCTAATATCTCGATTAAATAATGACCTCTCAGTGTTGAAAAAACTGCCTCGAACTGTACAAGTAGATCGAGTTAAAAATATTTCTGATAAAGATATTAAAGAAAGATATATTAATAGGGGTATTCCTGTTGTATTAGAAGGTAGGGGGTCTGATTGGGATGCCTGTGGTAAATGGAGTCCAGAATGGCTACTACAGAATTTCAATAAAGATAAGTTGTCATTTTTTGATGCTAGTTTAGATGATAATACTAATTTAACTTATGATGTCACTGATGGATCTATTCAAGAATTAATAAATGCTATGAAAAAAGGAGATACAAATGTTTATAGTAGATTTAATAGAATCTTATATGATCATCCTAATTTACTAAATGATTTTGATTGGAGATGGCTTTATAAGATGAGATCAAATTTTAGTTCTGGTAAAACATTCCAAGTTTTCATTGGAGGAAAAGGAACAAGAACAACACTTCATTGTGCAAGTGAGAATAATCTATTCACTCAAGTGTATGGTGAGAAGCATTGGTATTTATATCCACCTGAAAATGATATTGTGTTTAATCCGCCAATAACTAGATCTCCTTATTTCTACAGTGAATTTGATCCTGAAAAACCTGATTTTTTAAAATTTAAAAATGCTAAATATATTGATAAATGGGAATGTATTTTAAAGCCAGGAGATATACTATATAATCCTCCTTCTTGGTGGCATCATGTTACTAACATGAGTGATTCTATTGGAGTAGGATTTAGATGGTTTAATTTAGTAGATAGTTTTAAAATGAATTTTATGCAAACATTATTAACATTTATTTCTACAAATCCATCAATATTATATGCAACAAAGAATCGAACAAATTTCGCTAAAATTTTCAAAAAGATGGGTGAGAGTTAATTTTAAAAAAAATTGTAAGTATTATTATTTAAGAGTAAGTGAAATAAATTTATCTATATCAGAGATACTAGTAATATTTTGAAACTTATCATTAAATGTTTTTTCTCTTTCAACAGCATAAAAATGACCTTTTTTAAAATTATGATTTAAAAATGAACAAAGATTATCTGTAAAGTTTGGAAACTTTTTAGTGCTCATAAAAAATAATCCTTTGAATTTCGTGTCTTTAAACTGTAGTAATGATTCTCTAGGTGTATTTTGACCAAGGTATATCACATTGTGGTTATTAGTTTTAAGAATTAATAGAGTAAATAATAATCCTATGTCATGATATTCATTTTCAGGTAAGAATAAAATCCACTTTTCTTTATTATTTGAATCTGATTTAATTTTAGCAATTTCATTTGAAATTTTTATCCTTATATTTTCAGATAGAAAGTGTTCATTAGCAGGAGTTATTTCTGCATTCAAATAAAGAATGCTTATCTTATTCATTGCGCTTATTAGTACATCTTTGTAAAAATTAATAGTACTTATTTCTTTTGTACAAGTGTTGTAGGTATTATCAAATAATTCTTGATTGAAATACAAAGCAGACTCAATTAGTTTAGACACATAAATATTATTTCTTGTTTCGTCGTCTTTACTGACATTTAAAAGATCTTCTATTAAATTATTTACTTGAGTGTCTTGATATTTTACAACCTTTGATATTTTATGTCCATTGTTTACTAGTATTGAATACTTAATTCCCTTTGTAAGCATGTCATCATCATAAAACCTAATATTTGTGTCTGTTCTTTTAGGTTCTATGAAATTATATCTGTTTTCCCAAGTTCTGATTAAAATTTTATTTAATCCAGTTAAGTTAGAAAATTGATCTATTGAGTATTGTGCCATAATTAATTTATTTTTTGCCAAATTTGATTTGAATTTAACTTAAATGCCCCAATGCACTCAAACTTCCATTCTTCTGGTGTAATTATGCTTAGGAATTCCTTGTTTTCATCTTTGTATAAGTAGTATGTTTCATCAATTATTGGATTAAAACTATACTTTGCATTATATATTCTTTGATTCCAGCCTAGCTCTTGCTTAAGTTTTTCATATTTCTGTTGTACTTCTAATAATTTACTTTTAAAATATGGATTAGCTACATTTTTAAGATCTTTAAGCTTATCAATACTGAAATTTTTGGAATTAAAGCTAGTAGGATACTCTTTCAAATGTGCATCATATTGGTCAGTTTCATAATTAAAGACTACATTGTCAGCTTTTTTCATGTTGCAAAATTAAGTTATTTATTTAACAAATGGTAAGAAATTATAACTTTTGTATAATCTTTAGTAAAAAAAACTATCCATTTATTTTGTTATTTAAAATTTGTTAGTAGTTTTGCATAGAATTTAATTATAAAACTTATACAAAATGGAAGAGCCGAAAAAATACAAAAGAAAAAAAAGTCTTAAAAAAACGATAGAAAAGTTAAATGAAATGAAAAATAGTGTTCCTAAAATTATTTTTAAAGCACAAAATCTAGTTGTTACTTTAAAAGATAAACATCAACTAAATAGATGGCTAGAAATTTACCCAAATGGCGTTTATACAATAAATCATTAATATTAATTATCAAAAACAAAACTATGAAATCAAAATACTTATCCTTTTTAGCAGCTACACTTTTTGCATTTAGCTCTATTGCAACTAATCATGTTGTAAATACTCAGGGAATGACATTTTCTCCATCTAATATTACTATTACTGTAGGAGATTCTGTTACATTTAATAATACAGGTGGTGTTCACAACGTAAACGGAACAACTCAAACTTTTCCGCAAAATCCAGAAAGTTTTGGAAACAATTTAGGTTCAGGATGGACTTATGTTCATGTTTTTACAACTTCTGGACTCTATGATTACCAATGTGATCCTCACATTCCAGGTATGGTAGGTACTATACAAGTAAATCCTTCTAATACCATATATGATATTGTGTCTAATTCACCTGATCACACTACTTTAAAAGTTGCTGTTGATGCATGTGCACTTGATGGGGCATTATCAGGTGCCGGACCATTAACTTTATTTGCTCCAACAGACGCTGCTTTTAATTTATTGCCAGCTGGAACAGTATCTGCTTTATTAAATGATATTCCTTTGTTAACAAGTATATTACAGCACCATGTTGTTCAAGGTAGTGTAATGTCATCTATGTTATCGAACAATCAAGTTGTAACAACCTTAAATGGAACTGATGTAACAGTAACAATTAATTCAAGTGGTGTGTTTATTGATAATGCACAAGTTACAGTAGCAGATATAATTGCAGATAACGGTGTAGTGCATGTAATAGATGCGGTCTTATTACCTACTACACCATCTAATACTATATATGATATTGTGTCTAATTCACCTGATCACACTACTTTAAAAGTTGCTGTTGATGCATGTTCACTTGATGGAGCATTATCTGGTGCCGGACCATTAACTTTATTTGCTCCTACCGACGCTGCATTTAATTTGTTACCATCTGGAACAGTAGCTGCATTATTAAATGATATTCCACAGTTAACAGATATTTTATTACATCATGTTGTACAAGGAAGTGTAATGTCATCAATGTTATCGAACAATCAAGTTGTAACAACATTAAATGGAACTGATGTAACAGTAACAATTAATACAAGTGGTGTATTTATTGATAATGCACAAGTTACAGTAGCTGATGTAATTGCAGACAATGGTGTAGTGCATGTAATAGATGCGGTCTTATTACCTCCAACACCATCTAACACTATATATGATATAGTATCAAACTCAAATGATCATACAATCTTAAATACTGCTATTATCGCATGTGGATTAGGCGGGTATTTAAGTGCAGCAGGTCCATTTACATTATTTGCACCAACAGACGCTGCATTTAATTTATTACCATCTGGAACTGTAGCTGCATTATTAAATGATATTCCACAATTAACGGATATATTAAAACATCATGTAGTGGCTGACAGTGTAATGTCAACAATGTTATCAAATAATCAAGTTGTAACAACCTTGCTAGGAACTGATATAACAGTAACAATTAATGCAAATGGAGTATTTATTGATAATGCACAAGTTACAGTAGCCGATATAATTGCAGATAATGGTGTAGTGCATGTAATTGATGCAGTATTATTACCTCCAGCAGCAGATTGTGCAGGAATTGTTAGTGGAACAGCACTAGTAGATTCGTGTGGTACTTGCCACCAAGCGATATTATACAATTTTGTAACAAATACTCCTACTTTTGTAGACAACGCAAATATTCTAGTTCCAGGAGTAGATTACGATCCTGCTACTGAGATTTTAGTGCTTGCTAATGATGCACAAAATCCATTATGGGTTAGTGACCCTGCTTTATGTTCAACTAATACAGTATATGATATAGTATCAAACTCATCTGATCATACAACCTTAAAGACTGCTATTGATGCATGTGGATTAGACGGGTATTTAAGTACATCAGGTCCATTTACATTATTTGCTCCAACAGACGCTGCTTTTAATTTATTGCCAGCTGGAACAGTAGCTGCTTTATTAAATGATATTCCACAATTAACGGATATACTAAAACATCATGTAGTAGCTGACAGTGTAATGTCAACAATGTTATCAAATAATCAAGTTGTAACAACTTTACTAGGAACGGATATAACAGTAACAATTAATGCTAATGGAGTATTTATTGACAATGCGCAGGTAATTGTTGCAGATTTAGTTGCTGATAATGGAGTGGTGCATGTAATTGATGCAGTATTATTACCTCCAGCACCATCTAACTCAATTTATGATATAGTATCTAACTCAGCTGATCACACTACATTAAAGGCTGCCATAAATGCATGTGCACTAGATGGTACTCTTTCAGGCCCTGGTCCATTTACATTATTTGCTCCAACTGATGCCGCTTTCGATTTATTGCCAGCAGGAACAGTAGCTGCATTATTAAATGATATTCCACAGTTAACAGATATTCTGTTACATCATGTAGTAGGAGATAGTGTAATGTCAGGAATGCTAACGAATGGTCAAGTAGTCACTACTTTAAATGGTACAGTTACAATTACTGTTAACAAAGGTATATTAGTAGACAATGCAATGGTTACAGTAGCAGATATTGTAGCTGATAATGGAGTTGTCCATGTCATTGACGCAGTATTATTGCCCTCAACAACATCAACTGAGAATTTAATTACAGAAGTAAATCGTGAGTTTTTATATTCAGTGAATATCTTAGGAAAGAAAGTGAATAAAGATACAAGAGATCAAGTTCTTTTCGATATTTACAGCAATGGTGATGTAATAAAACGCTTAATAAAATAATGAATAATCAAGTAAGGTAAAAGATACAACAAGTTTTAATTAATAAAAGGTTAATAAAAAGAAATACATTTTTTACCTTACTTTTATTCCAAATAATCAAAATATGAAACATATACTAGTAATAATTATGATACTAACTTCAACATTGTCTCAAGCTAAGGAATCATTTTATGACATTAAATTAAATGATATTAATGGAAAACAAATCGACCTCAAATCATTTGAAGATAAATATATTCTTTTTGTTAATGTTGCATCAAAGTGTGGTTTCACAAGTCAATACACAGACTTAGAAAAATTACATCAAAAATATCAGAATGATTTAGTAGTTATAGGATTGCCATGTAATCAATTTGGTGGACAAGAGCCAGGAGATGCTGAGGAAATAAAGAACTTTTGTTCATCCAATTACGGAGTTACATTTATTATATCTGAGAAAATCGAAGTTAAAGGTGAAGGTATGCATCCACTTTACCAGTGGTTGACTCAAAAAGAACTAAATGGAAAAACAAGCAGTACTGTTAAGTGGAATTTTCAAAAATATGTAGTAGATAAAAACGGTGAGCTTTTGAATTATTTTTATTCAATGACTGGTCCTCTTAGTAACAAAATCACTTCTTTAATTGAATAATATTTTAATCTTTTAAAAAATGTTTACAAACAAAAACTGTGTTCCATGTCAAGGAGGAATACCTCCCCTAGATACAAATCAAATTTCAAAATACAACAAACTAATCAGTGATGATTGGTTTGTTATTGATGAAAAAAAACTAGTTAAAAACTTTGTGTTTAGCACCTTTAATCAGGCTATATTTTTTTCAAATAAAGTAGCTGAACTTGCTACATTAGAAGGGCATCATCCTTACATTCATATAAATTTTAAAACTGTAAAAATTAATTTGTTTACTCACAAGATTGATGGCTTACACGAAAATGATTATTTAATGGCAAAAAAGATTGATACTCTAATATAGTTTTCTTTATGTTTCTTATAATCAATAGTTATTTTGATTAAATACTTCTGGAAATATCGTTATTTAAATTTCATTTTAATAATCTTTGGCTGTATTTTGAGTTTATACAACTTACAATCTTTTAAAGTTTATTTTGATAGCGAAAGAATAATTGAATTATCAAATGTTGATAAAGATATAATCGAAAAATCAATTGATGATAGTAATTTATTATTGTTAGGTGTAAAATTAGATGAAGAGTTTTCTTATGTATCTGCTAAATCAATTAAGGATGTTATTGATCAGTTAGACTCAAATTATTATGTGAAATCTGTTAAAAGTATTTTCAATGAAAGAGTCTTGTTAAGTGAGTCATTCATTCCAATACCAATTAAGTTAGTTAGTTTAAAATCTGCTGATAACTTTAATAATTCATTAAACAATATAAAAAATTTTAAAAGTCATTTTATATCTAAGGACTTGAAAAATTTACTTTTTGTCATTAAATGTAAGAATTTAGTCGATGAGGAACTGAAAATTGATTTTATAAATGATTTAGAAATAAAATTTTCAAATATTTCTAGAGCAAATATAAATGTGACTGGCCAGATCAAATCAGAGATATACATGAAGCAAAAGATTTTAAATGAGATTATCATTTTCATTATTTTCAGTGTTCTTTTGTGTAGTGTAATGTTATGGTATTTTATCAGAAGTATAAAGCTGGTCTTTGCATGTGTTTCTTCAATAGTATTATCAATTTGTTATTCTTTTTCAATATCTAATTTTTTATTTGGTGGAATTGAACTGATAATGATAATAATTCCTGCCATTATTTTTATTATAACAATTTCTGATTTTATGCATCTACTCAATCATAAACATCTTACAAGTAATAAATATAAATTGTTTAATTATCAACTCTTAAATATTGGTAAGCCAGTATTTTTAACTTCATTAACAACAGCTATTGGTTTTTTGAGTTTTACTTTTGGTTCTTTTGAACCATTAATGAGATTTGGTATTGTCACAACCTTATCGATTTTTATTTGTCTTTTTATCATTGTAACCTCATATGCATTAGTAATTGATTTAAATCTTATTTCAAGAGTTAAGGAAAAGTTAACTATTAAAACACTAGAGTTTATTTTTAAAGTGTTTGATCATAATAAAAAAATTGTTGTTTCCTTCTTTTTATTTCTAAGTGTTATAGGTATTGTAAGTATTAATATTGATAATTTCTTGACAGACGAAATTAATCCAAAATCAGAACTATATAAAGAAATTAATTATTTTGAAAAAAACTTTGGCGGCATAAAGCCTCTTTCTTTTTCTTTAGTAAATTCAGACAAAAGCTCTACAGGAGATTTTACAGAATTTTTAGCATCTAAGAAAACTACAACTGATATAGTATTTGAAAGAAAAGACACAACACTTGTCAAAGCTCGTATTAATGATATTGGTGCTGTTGAATCTAAGAAACTCTATAATGCTATTAATGATTTTACTGATAATTATAAATATGATTTTTCAATTGGTGGAGTAGGTTATTTGTTTGATCAAATTAGCAATGAGTTAACTTATGAAGTTCTTATTGGCCTTCTTCTTGCAATTGTTCTAATTGGTTTTATTTTTGTTGTAATTAATGATTTTAACCTAAGGTATTTATTTGTTTCACTCATACCAAACTTAGTGCCAATGTTAAGTTGCTTAGGAGTTCTTTCTTTTTTTGGCTTTTATCTTAGTTTGTCAAACGCATTTATATTTGCAATTGTATTTGGTTTAATTGTTGATGATTCTATACATATAATATCTGCATACAGTATAAATAGAAAGTCTAAACTCTCAATTGCTCAATCTATTAAATATTGTTATGATAATACATTTCATGCAGTTATAAAAACTACTCTAATAATTATCGTTACTTTAATACCATTATTATTTTCAGAGTTTAAATCAATTAGTCAGCTCGCATATATTACTATGATATCTGCATTATTTGCCTTAATATTTGACCTTTTGATATTACCCGTTTTACTTAGAAAATTTATTAAATAATACTTAACTTACTTCAAAATATGTATCAATATATATCAACTCAAAAACTTAATATTTCTAAGGATAAAGCATGGGAATTCCTATCAAACCCTAAGAACTTAAAAGATATTACACCACCCTATATGGGGTTTAATATAATTTCAGGTCACGAAAGGAAAATGTATCAAGGTCAGATTATTCAGTATATTCTAACCCCAGTTCTCAAAATTCCTTTTAGATGGGTAACAGAGATAACCCATGTTGTTGAAGGAGAGTATTTTGTTGATGAACAAAGGTTTGGTCCATTTGTTTTTTGGCACCATAAACATTTTATCCAATCATCTGAAAATGGAGTAGTGATGAAAGATATTGTGGATTATAAATTACCATTTGGTGTAATAGGTAAGTTAGTCCATTTTCTATTTATAAAAAAAAGAGTAAATCAAATTTTTGATTTCAGAAAGAAGAAACTTGAAAGATTATTTAATTGATAAGTATTATGAACTTAGGATATGCATGCGCTAATTTAACATTAGCAAAAAACAAAACAAAAGTTTGCTGTAACAGGAGTATGGTTAAAAAAACTTTTTTAAGCAAAGGAATTGATTACGCTAGTGAATTAGCTTTGTTAAATGTAAAGGATTTAAGTGTAATACTTAGATGGAATGTTGCAAATAATATTAATTTCTTTAGAGTTTCTTCTGATATGTTTCCTTGGGCTTCTCATTACAAATTATCTGAACTTCCTCAATACGATTTAATTAAAAGTGAATTATTAAGCATAGGTAATTATGCAAAAGAAAATAAGCTAAGGTTAACATCTCACCCTGGACCTTTTAATGTTTTAGTTTCTCCTAATGCATCAGTAGTTGAAAATACGATTTCTGATTTAAACATACATGCGGAGTTGTTTGATTTACTTTCATTAAGTAATTCAACATATAACAAAATAAACATTCACTGTAATGGTGTATATGGTGATAAAAAAGCAGCAATGGATAGATTTTGTACTAATTTTAAAAAACTACCTGAAAACGTAAGAACTAGATTAACAGTTGAGAATGATGATAAAGCATCAATGTATTCAGTTTTAGACTTAATGTATCTATATGAAAAAATTGGAATTCCAATTGTTTTTGATTACCATCATCATAAATTTTGTACTGGAGATTTGAGCGAGAAGGAAGCTCTTAAATTAGCTGTATCAACTTGGCCCAAGGGTATTATACCTGTAGTTCATTACTCAGAATCTAAATCTGTACACGAAAATAACAGTGAAATTAAATTACAAGCACATTCAGATTATATAAATAATCTTCCGGACACTTATGGTTTAGATGTGGATATAATGGTTGAAGCTAAAGCTAAGGAGCTCTCGATCATTCCATTTCTTTAATTTTTTGAACTCGTAAGAAAATTAGCATATGTTAAACTTTTAAGTTATAATCTATGATATATTTGTTGCACTTTATTTGTAAATGGAAATTAATTTCATACAAGTATATTTTTAAAAATATAATTTGGAATCTTTATTTAAACATATCGAGCGTTTTGTTAAATTAGATAGTAAAATTAAAACCCAAATAAGATCAATATCTAAAGTTAAGATCTTAGAAAAAGGTACTATTTTAATAAAACAGAATCAAGCTAATGTAAAATATTCTTATTTTGTAGTTGAGGGTTGTGCTAGATCATACTATACTGATGATAATGCTAAAGAACATACAGTCCAGTTTTCTGTAAAGGATAATTGGATTTCTGATTATATGTCGTTATATACTGATGAGAGGGCTTCATTAACTCTTGAATGTATTTCAGATGTTACTTTAATTGAAGCATCAATTTTTAACATTGAAGAAATTTTTAAAAAATTCCCACAATTAGAGACTTACCACAGAAATAATCTACAGATTAATCTAGTTAAATTAAATCGTAGAATTTTAAACTTACTTCATCTTACTGCACCAGAAAGGTATAAGTTATTTCTTGAATACTATAAAGGGGTAGATCAATTTGCACTTAACCTACATATTGCATCATACCTAGGAATTACCCAACAAAGTTTAAGTAGAATCAGAGGAAATAAAATTTAACTTTTTTTTAACATATGTTAAGTGATGGTGTAAATTATCTTTATACTTTTGTATAAGATTAATCATTAAAAATTATACATATGAAAAAAATAATATTAACATTTATAGTATCAATGAGCTTAGTTTTAGCACATGCTCAATGTAATTCAAATCCAATTTCTAACAATGGAGCGTCAGGGACTGTCATTTTTTCTGATAGTTCTAATGTAGATACTAGTTTTTCAAATAACTATACCGTTTCTTATTTATGGGACTTTAGAGATGGCACTACATCAACTCAACAAAATCCATGTCATACTTATGGAGATTTATCTAATGTTACATCTTCATATGTTACTTTGTCTGTAACATATACAGATGTTGCAACATCTAATACATGTCAAGATACAGATTCAGTTTATGTTTTTATTTTAATAAACCCATGTGTCTACGGTAATTTGCAAATTTCAGCTTCAGGCACTAATTTATCAGCTGACTGGACTTACAATGTTGGTGGTAGTGCTGGTTGTGCAAATAATTATCCCGACACTTATTTATGGTCAAATGGAGATACTACTCAAATAATAAATGTCAGTAGTCCTGGTTCTTATACATGTACAGTTACTACGACAACTGGATGTTTATATACAAGTACATACTCATATAATGGTTCTCTGATTCCAACTTTTGATTGTAATTTAATAGATTTCAATGAACTTAATAATAGTCAGGATACTCTAACAATCTCATCTAACTATTTAAATAATAACTTTCCTGAAGTAATAGATTCATTATCATTTTGGGAGGCCTATTCAACCGATGGTAATGTAAATTTATTAGCTGCTTTATCTACTAATCCTGTTAGCTATATAAATATAGGAGGTTTCAACGGAGCTCTTTGTGATACTTTTATTGTTTGTGCTAATGTTTTTCTATATGATAGTTTATACCAGCATAATTTATGGGCAAGCCCACCTTTAGGATCTTCGTGTAATACATGTGATACAATTGCATGGGACGGAACTACATGGAATATATCTTCTCCTCAAGCTACATATGATTGTGATCCAGTTATAGGATGTTATACAAACACATCAGGCTCAGGTGCATTCACATCTCTAACAGCTTGTAATACATTCTGTGCTAGTACATGGCAAAATTCTTATTGTGATTCTCTTGTTGTTGACGTTGTTTCCTTCACAGCTGATTCCATTACTTTAGGAACTAATTTGTTAAGTCAAGGTTACACCGGTTCAGTAGCTTATGAATGGGAAGAGTGGAGTGTAAATGGAGCAGGAGTATTTAATCCTACTCAAACAGTAGCAAATCCAACATTTAGCTTTAATCAAAATGATACTGTGTTATATATTTTAGAGATGACTTTAGTAGATAATATGGGAATAACTTTTTATTGTATTTATCCTGCTTTGGTATATTGGGATAATGGTCAATATGTTGTATTGAGAACATCTGAACCATCTCAACCTACATCTATTTTTAATGAGTCAATCACTACTTCTAAGAAACTTATTAAAATAACAGATCTATTAGGAAGAGAGACTGATGCTTATTCAAATCAAATATTATTATTTATATATGATGATGGAAGTATAGAGAAGAAGTATATTATAAAATAATCTAGTTATGTAGTGTTTCCATAATCAATAACAAACTTAGATTTCTAAAGCCCACTAAATTAGTGGGCTTTATTTTTTACCCTTTAATAATCATCTCATAATTAAATTTGAATTAAGTTTGCTATATGAAAAAAATATTTTTATGTTTCATTATTTTTCCATTTTCTCTTTTAAGTCAAAGTATAGATGTTTTGTTTCTTGGTAATAGTTATACCTATGCTAATAATACTCCACAGATGGTTAAGGATATTGCTTTATCATTTGGGGATTCATTAGAATTTGATTCTTCAACACCGGGAGGTGCGACCTTTAATGGTCATTCAACTAACTCTACGACATTAAATAAAATTTCATCTAAGAATTGGGATTATATTGTGATGCAGGCACAAAGTCAAGAGCCTTCTTTTTCACCATCTCAAGTGTCAACTGATGTTTATCCGTATGCACAAATATTAATTGATTCTATTGAATCTAATTCAAATTGTACAGAACCGATTTTTTTTATGACCTGGGGAAGAAAGTATGGAGATCAACAGAATTGTCAATTCTATCCTCCCATTTGTACATATTCTGGTATGCAACAAAGATTAAAAGAGTCTTATCTAGAAATGACTTTAACTCATGATGCTTCATGTGCTCCGGTTGGTCTTGCTTGGAAAGAATCTATTAGTCAAGATAGTCTACTTAATTTGTATACATCTGATAATTCTCATCCAAATATCTATGGTAGTTATTTAGCAGCTTGTACATTTTATGCTACTATTTTTAAAAAAAGTCCTATAGGATCATCTTTCATTCCAACTTTTATCGATAGTGCAACTGCACTATTTCTTCAAACTATTGCCTCTAATGTTGTTTTAGATAGTCTTAGTAACTGGAATATTTTTAATTCCCAATTTAGTAGTTCTATTAATGAAGATTCAGTTTTTTTTAATAATCAATCTAGTAATTATGAAAATGTTGTCTGGGATTTTGGAGATGGAAATATATCTACTAATATAGATCCTATTCATGTTTATCAAAACCCAGGAGTCTATAATGTGTCTTTGATTACTTCTACTAACAACACTTGTGTTGTTGATACTTTTTCTAATTTGATTAGTGTTAATTTTTCTACTGGTTTAGATAATATATCTAATCCAAAACAAATTATTGAAATTTTCGATGTCTTTGGTAGAAAGATTAGAGAAAGAAATAATATTCCATTATTCTATATTTATGATGATGGAACTTACGAGAGAAAATTTACAATAGAATAAATATAGATTTATTTCTTATTTTTACTTACATGCGAAAATTTATATTATCTCTCCTCTTTTTAACACCTATTTTTTTTCTTTTATATCTACCCTCAAATAAAAATAATCAATTTAACAATTTTGAAAAGAATCATGTATTTTTTGCGCATAGAGGTGTGCCTTATTTAGCAGAAAACAGCGATGCTTCTTTTAGTGAAAGTTTAAGAATTGGATTTACTGCTCTAGAAACAGATATACAAATTACTAAAGATCAAAAACTAATAGTTTTTCATGATAATAATGTAAAACGGCTTTTGGGATTAGACTTAAATGTTAATGATTGTAATTGGAATGATATAAAAGATTTAAAAATCTTAAATAATGGTTTTAAAACTTCTAATAGTGTGTTGTTGATTGATGATTTGTTAAAGAATTATTCAGATTTTAACTTAATTTATTTAGATATTAAGGTTAATCCATCGAAACGGATTGCTGATGAATTGATACTTAAATTAGAACAAAATCGAAGTTTAAATAATTTTCTTATAGCAGATTCTAATATTTTGTTTTTAGCATATTTAAAATTTAAAAATCATAATATTAAAACAGTACTTGAAGGGTATTCTAGCGGTAAAGAATGGGTATATTATTTAATACCTGTTAAATATAGACCCGATTTTCTTGCTAGCTTTTATAATGATATTGATACACGTCATATTTCTTTTTTAAAAGAACATGATTTAATAAAGAAGAAAATAGTTTATGGAATAAACCACAATCAGATTCCAACAGCTATTAATGAAGGATTATATCATTTTATAACAGATTACAATGCTGATATGGATAGCCTTATTTTTTCAGTGAAATAATGTAATATCTATTTTTTAATATTTTGATCTAAAAGTATTTATTTTCTGTTTATCAAATAATAACCGATACAAATTGCTAAAATTGAGACGCTGAATAATAATAAGTCATTTGGTGTCGAAAAATTATGAGATAATTTCAAGACTTTTTCAAAGAATTTAACAATTAACACAATAATAATCACTTTAATGATTTTGTTCTTTAATTGATCTAAATTATTAATTTTTAAAGTTGAATCTGCAAATTTTCCCTTTGCAAAATCAATCTCACTTATAAACAACTCATATACACCAAATCCAAAAATGAGTAAAACAATACCAATTAAGAATAAATCAATAGACGAAATAATTTTAAAAAGTAAATCATTGTTATTCGTGACACTCTCATTTATAAGAGGATTGTTAAACAGAGTTGCATGTATAATATCCCATCCACCAAGTAAAAACAATGTAATTGATGACATAATTGACAATACAACTGCTATAATCACAATAAATCTAGTACTCCATAGTGCTTTCTCAAAAATATGTTCTAACATCTTCATTTTATTTTTTAGTTTCAAATATATAAAATCCCAATGTAACCAGCAGTTCTTGTTTACCTTTAATAATCTTTACTTTAAAATTTATAATCAAGGAAGATTCATTTCGTTTATTGATAATAAATATAAACAGCTTCTAAAGGAAAATTACTTGATTGTTGCTGATTGGTCTTACTGCCATTATATAGGTTCCTTTTTATTTAAAAATTCAAAAATTACAATTGAAAATGAATGTAGATTTTTTTAATACGTTCTGTTTAGTATACATCCATTACTTTAGTGCTATCTAAAGATTAATTTTATCTATTTTTGAAAATCTATATATTCTTCAAACACTCGTGCAACATTTTTCGTCTTGACATTTACAATATTTTAGATTATAGAAATGAAGTACCACTATTACTATGCTTGGTATATAAATAAAGTTTTTGGGAAGATTTATTATGTTGATAGAGTGATTTGCTATTGTTATAAGAAGTACTAACCAAGATATCCAAAATGAAGATTTCAGCCATTTTACAGTTAAGTTCTTACTTATAGAAAAGATTGCATAAAAGGATATAACTAAGAAAAGATAGTCAATCAAAACCCACCAAAAAGGAGCATCTGAGCAACAAGTTACAGTGCATGCCTTTGCAATAAATAAAAATGGAGTGGCTATGCAGTGGATGGTACATAATGTACTTGCAATTATTCCGATATTGTCAAAAGGGAGTATAATTCTATTCATATTTGATTTTAAAATACATGCAAAAATAGTTTTTTTTATAAAAAACGCAACCAAGTTGCATTTATTTTTTTAGTTTTGCCAATAATGAATTCTAAAACTCATAATCATTTAGATATTGGAAATATTTTATCTGAAAAAGGTATAAGTAGAACTAATTTTAGAACTAAACTAGTAAATTATTTTTATTCGTCTAATAAATCATTATCTGTTGATGATATTTTGAAGTATTTTAATAATTCTATTAATAAAGTTA